>Ga0187776_10000471_pt1 | contig 19440 bp, 18 predicted proteins | sample 0216_BV02_MP12_2_FD_132426 | JGI IMG/M metagenome (GOLD analysis project Ga0187776, IMG submission 132426) | Tropical peat soil microbial communities from peatlands in Department of Meta, Colombia - 0216_BV02_MP12_20_MG | ecosystem: Environmental > Terrestrial > Soil > Wetlands > Peat | place...
ACTACGAGGACCCCGCCGACCTCGTGCTCGACGACTGGCGCTGATCGGCGCCGTCGCCGGTCTGGTCCTCGTCACCCTGGTGCTTCGGCCGGCGGCGCCGCCCGCGGCTCACTCGCTGCTGCTGGAGTCATCGCCCGCGGCTGGCGCGACGCTGACGGAAGCCCCGTCCCGGATCTCGCTTCGCTTCAACAACCGCATCGAGAAGAAGCTGTCCACGATCCGCCTGCTCGACGAGCGCGGCGCGCCGCGGCCGGTCACCATGCTGGTGAGTGACGGCGCCGCCGACCGGCTGAGCGCGACGGTCCCGGCGCTCCTGCCCGGCGCCTGGCGGGTTGAATGGCAGGTGCTCTCGACCGACGGCCACATCGTGAGCGGCAACTTCTCGTTCCGCGTCGCGCCGTAGAGGCGCTCGATGAGCCCCGCCGGCAAGCGGCTCGCAGGCCGAGCCACCACCGAAGGCACGCGCCGGTACGCGGAGAAGCTCGCCGGCCGCCTGGCTCCCGGACACTTCCAGCCGCTCGCCGGCGGCGCGTTCGCGTCGACGCTCGGGCTCGGCACCTACCTCGGCGCCGAGGACGGTGCCACCGACGTGCTCTACCAGGACGCGATCGTCCGTGCCCTCGAGCGCGGCGTCAACGTGCTCGACACTGCGGTGAACTATCGTCACCAGCGCAGCGAGCGCGCGATCCGGACCGCGCTCGCCACTGCCATCGCGCGCGGTGTGATCAGCCGCGACGAGGTCGTGGTGGCGACCAAGGGTGGCTTCGTCCCGTTCGACGGGGCTGTGCCGCGCGATCCGCGCGCCTATTTCGCCGCGACGTACGTCGAAACCGGGATCATCAAGCCGGGCGACGTCGCCCGGGGCGCCCACTGCATGACCCCGCGATACCTGCGCGACCAGATCGAGCGCAGCCGCACCAATCTCGGCCTCGAGACCCTGGACGTCTACTACGTCCACAATCCCGAGACGCAGCTCGGCGAGATCGGCCGGTCGGAATTCATGAGCCGTCTGCGTGCTGCGTTCGGTGCCCTCGAGGAGGCGGTGGCGGCGGGGAGCATCGCGCAGTACGGCACCGCCACCTGGACCGGCTATCGCGTGGACCCGAACGATCCCGGCTACATGTCGCTCGCCGAGGTGGTCGCCGCGGCTGCGGACGCCGGGGGCGCCGATCACCACTTCAAGATCATCCAGCTGCCGTACAACCTCGGGATGACCGAGGCCTTCACGCGCGCAAATCAGCGTGTGAAGGACCGGGTCGTGCCCGTGCTCGAGGCGGCTCGCGAGCTCGGAATCTCCGTGATGGCGTCGGCGCCGCTCCACCAGGGGCAGCTCACGCGGCTGCCGCCGATGATGGCCGAGTACGTCCCGGGATTCGCCACCGACGCACAGCGGGCGCTCCAGTTCGTGCGTTCGACTCCGGGCATCACCACGGCGCTCGTGGGGATGAAGACCTCGGCCCATGTCGATGAAAACGCGACGCTCGGCGAGCGCTCGCCGATGGACTGGGAGCAGTTCCAGCGCCTGTTCAGCGCCGCGGGCGGTTGATCCCCGCCGCGCCGGGGGCCGTGTCGCAAAACATTGCGCAGGGCAACTGCCTCGGGTAGGGTGAACGGGTGATCACGCTCGAGCGTGACGCTTCGCGGGCCCTCGGACTTCGCCCCGCGGTCTCCGCCGTCATCTTCGACCGACGCGGCCGACTCTTGCTCCAGCAGCGCTCCGACGGCGGACAGTGGGGCTTGCCGGGCGGCTCGGTCGAGATCGGCGAGTCGGTGCGCGAGGCCGTCGTCCGCGAGGTGCGCGAGGAAACCGGCCTGACCGTGGCCGCGCGGCGGCTGGTCGGCGTGTATTCGGCGCCAGCGCTGCAGCTGGTCCGCTATCCGGACGGCAACGTCTGGCACTACGTCAGCATGTGCTTCGAGTGCACGGTGCGCAGGGGGACGTTGCAGACCTGCGACGAGACTCTGGCGCTGGAATACTTCCCGTTGCGACGGCTGCCGTCCACGCTCTTGGCGCACCACCGGATTCGTATCCGCGACGCGTCCGCTCGCCGGGCCGCGCCGTTCGTTCGTTGAGGGGGGAAGACGCGTGATGCGACGCATCCACCACGTCGGCATCGTCGTGAATCGGCTGGAGGAGGCCTACCGCTTCTATCGGGATACCCTGGGACTGCCGCTCATCAAGGAAGCAACGATTCCCGATCAGCACGTGCGCGCGGCGCTGCTGGGCGCCGGCGAGAGCGAGATCGAGCTCCTCGAGCCGCTGGATGCCTCGTCCGGTGTGGGGCGTTTTCTGGCACGGCGCGGTGAGGGCCTGCACCATCTCTGCTTCGACACGCCCGACATCGTCAAGACGCTGACGGCGCTCAGGGAGATGCGCGTCGAGCTACTCGACGCGATGCCGCGAGCCGGACTCGCCGGCCAGATCGCGTTCGTTCATCCGCGAGCGTGCTGCGGCGTGCTCGTCGAGCTGGCCACGCCATCGGCGTCCGGCGACGTGCCGGCGCCGGTCCGGCTCAAGCGGCTTGTCGTCGGCGCGAGCGATGTGCGGCACGCGAGCGAGGTGCTGCGCTCCCTCTTCGGACTCGAGGAAGTGGCGATGAACGGCGGACCGCGCTCGATGCTCGCGGTCGGCCGTGGCGCCGTCCTCGTCGTCCCGGCCGAGGAGGTCGGGGGGACGGAGGGGTTGGTGGCCCTCTCGATGCAGGCGGAGGATTTCCCGGCGCTGACGGAGGCGTTCACGCGCGCGGGGACGGCGGTCTTGCGCGGCACGGGGGAGGTGACGGTGCAGCCGAGCTCGAGCCACGGAGTCAACCTCCACATCAGCCGCTATTGACGCGATGGGCGGCCGATAAGGACCCATCTGAATAAGCGGGAGTTCGCCGGGCTCGATTCGAGGCGAACCTCGCGATGGTTAGTCGGGGCGGCGGATGGCGGCGGCTGGGGTCGGGAACTCTTCGGGATCGATCGGGATCTCGATGATCGCGGGAGAGTTCTCGGATAGCGCTTTCTTGATCGTATCGACGACCTGGTCGGGGTGCTCGACGTAGTAGCCGGCGGCGCCGAACAGTCGGGCGAACTCGTCGTAGCGCGGGTTGCCGATATCGCAGCCGATGTAGCGGCCGGCGTAGAAGTGCTTCTGATACGCCTTCTCCGATCCCCAGCAGTTGTTGTTCATCACGATCGTCACGACGCCGATGCGGTGCCGGACGGCAGTCTCGATCTCCTGGGAGTTCATCAGGTAGCCGCCGTCGCCATGGATCGCGACCACCGGCGCCTCCGGCCGCCCGAGCTTGGCCCCCAGCGCGGCCGGGAACGCGAAGCCGAGCCCGCCGAGATCGAGCGGCGTCAGGAACGTGCGCGGGCGCGTGAAGGTCAGACGGTCGTATCCGTACGCCGGCGCCGCTCCCGCGTCGAGGGCCACGATCGCCTCCGGAGGGAGCGCGCGCCGCAGCTCCGCATAGACCCGCTGCGGCTTCATGGGCATGACCGAGAGCCGTTCCTCGGCGGCGAGGCGCGCCTGGCGCTGCGCGCGCAGCGTCTCCGCCTCATGGACCCAGCTGGGGTTGCGCGCGGGAGCGCTGTCCTGCGCCAGGGCAGCGAGTAGAGCGTCGCACGTCTCGCGCGCGTCCGCGTGAATGCCCACGGCCACCGGATAGTAGCGCCCGATGTCCCGCGCCTCGATGTCGATCTGGATGAGCGCCGTCCCCGAGCGAATGTAGCGGTCGTCGAACTGCGTCGTGAACTGAGCCAGGCGCGAGCCGATCGCCACGATCAGGTCGGCGCGCCGGCACGCGGCGGCTGCCTCGGGTGCGCCGGCGCGGCCGAGCGGGCCCAGATAGAGCGGGTGCGTGCCGGGAACGGCGTCGTTGCGTCCGTACGCCGTGATCATCGGAATCCCGTGGCGGTCGCTGAGCTGAACGACGAGCTCGTTGGCGCGGGCCCGGTTCACACCTCCGCCGACGATGAGCAGCGGGCGCTCGGCCTGGCGCAGACGTCGCACGGCCTCGCCGATCGCATCGGGATGCGGCGGCGGCGCGTGCGTCACGCGGTAGCTCGCGGGCGAGAGGGGCGCCGCGGCGGCGAGCTTGCCGCCCAGCACGTCACGCGGGATCTCGACGAGCACGGGCCCTGGACGGCCGCTCATCGCGGCACGCAGCGCGCCCCGCAGGAGCTCGGGAATGCGCGCCGGGTTGGTGATCTGGATCGCCTGTTTGGTCACCGGGCGAAACATGCCGACCAGGTCGTACTCCTGGAAGGCGTCTTTCTGATAGTGGTCGAGCGCGATCCCGCCGACCAGGACGACCACCGGGGAGTGGGCGACGTGGGCCGCGGCGACACCGGTGAGCAGGTTGGTGGCGCCGGGACCGCTCGTCACCAGACAGACGCCGGGCAGGTCGGTGACCCGCGCCAGGCCGTCGGCCATGAACGCGGCGGCCTGCTCGTGGCGAACGTTGATGTACTCGACACTCCTGTCGTCGTAGAGCCGGTCGAGGACGTCCAGAAACGTCGAGCCGACGATTCCGAAAATGTGACGAACACCCTCGGCCTTCAACAGTTCTATGACCGCGCGCCCACCGGTCCAGTCGCCCATCGGCCCGTGCCTCCTGTGATTTCCGTGCGCTCGCGGCCCCGCGGGCGCCCCACAGGATACCGGCTGGCGCGCCGTAAACAAAGTCCGACGGCGGGCCGTCGTACGGCCAGAACGTATTCACCAGGAGGATTCGGATATGAGACGCTTGCATCGCACGATTCCCTTGATGGCTTTGCTGCTACTCGGGTTCGGCGTGGCCGCCGCCCAGACGCAGCCTCAATTCGCCGGTTCCTACGTCCTGGATCGCGCCCAGAGCCAGTTCCCGGAGCACCGGGGCCGGCCGCAGTCGGCGCCTGACACTCAGCGTCAACCGTCGCAGGTCACGCTCGTCGTGGCCCAGCAGGGCAACACCCTTAAGGTCACGCGGACCGTCGTGATGGGGACACACGAGCGGTCGATGACCGACACGATCGTCGCCGACGGCTCCGACAGGCCCGAAACGGGCTATCGCGGCAACGCGACCGTCCGCTCGACCTTCGATGGCGACCGCCTGGTCATCACCCACACTCGTACGAAGACGACCGATCAGGGGACCCAGACCCGCACCCGGGAAGCCGTGTGGACGCTCTCGCCCGACGGCAAGGTGCTGACGATCGACACCACGATGCACGGCCCGCGTGGCGACCACGCGATGAAGACCGTCTATCAGCGGAGCTGATCTCGAGCGGATCCGATTCGACCCGAGCCGCCCGGATCGAGGGCGGCTCTTTTTTCACATCCTTGTCGCCGACGCCCGGCGACGACTATCCTGCGCTGGGCGATGACAATCGTCCCGACGGGAGCCCCCCGGCAGATCGGGCGCCGAGGCTTCATGGCCGGCGCGCTCGCGCTCGGCGTCGTGCGCGTGGCGCCGCCCTTCGTCCGCCGCGTCTGGGGGCAACCGCGGCTTCCCGGTCCGCCGTTCACGCTCGGCGTCGCGTCCGGCTACCCGACCGCGACGGGGGTGGTGCTGTGGACCCGTCTCGCGCCCTCGCCGCTCGTGCCCGGAGGCGGGATGCCGCCCGAAGTCGTCCCATGCGAATGGGAGGTCGCGACCGACGAGCGCATGACCGCGATCGTTCAGCGCGGCGTCGTCGCCGCCACCCCGGCGCTCGCCCACGCGGTGCACGTCGAGGTCGACCATCTTGCGCCGGCGCGCTGGTACTGGTACCGCTTTCGCGCGGCCGGCGAGGCGAGCCCGATCGGCCGGACACGGACGGCGCCGGCCGTGAACGCCGGCGGCGACCGCGTACGACTCGCGTTCGCGTCGTGCCAGCAGTACGAGCAGGGCTACTTCACGGCGTACCGCCACATGCTCGCCGACGATCTCGATCTGATCGTGCACCTCGGCGACTACATCTACGAATCGTCGTGGGGCCAGGACCACGTGCGCAAGCACGGCGCGCCGGAGCCGCACACGCTCGACGACTATCGCATCCGACACGCTCTCTACAAGACCGATCCCGACCTTCGCGCCGCGCACGCGGCCTGCCCGTGGCTCTTCACCTGGGACGACCACGAGGTCCAGAACGACTACGCGAACGATCGCTCGGAGCATCTCGATGCGCCGGAGCGGTTCCTCGAGCGCCGCGCCGCCGCCTACCGGGCGTACTACGAGCACATGCCGCTACGCCGGGAGATGGTGCCGTCCGGGCCGCACATGCGGCTCTACACGCGGGTTTCGTTCGGCCGGCTCGTGCAATTTCACTTGCTCGACGACCGGCAGTATCGCTCGCATCAGCCATGCGCACCGCCCGGGCGCGGGGGAGGCGGTCTCGTGGAAGACTGCCGGGCGCGACTCGACCCGCGCCTCACGATGCTGGGCGAGGCCCAGGAGCGCTGGCTCTCCGAGGGGCTGGACCGGTCGCCGGCGCGCTGGAACGTGATCGGGCAGCAGACGCTGATGGCCCAGCTCGACCGCAAGCCCGGTCCGGGCCAGCAATTCTGGACCGACGGATGGGATGGCTACCCGGCGCCTCGCCGCCGGCTGCTCGATTATCTCGGCCGGCGGAAGCCCGCGAACCCGATCGTGATCGGCGGCGACGTGCACGCGTTCTGGGTCGCCGATCTCAGGCCGGACTTCGACGATCCACGCTCACCGGTGGTCGCGACGGAGTTCGTCGGCACGTCGATCACGTCGCAGTTCCGGCGGCGCCAGGAGGAGGTCGACGCGCTGCTGCCGGACAACCCCCACATCCGGCTCGGCAACGGGCAGCGCCGCGGGTACGCGCGAATGGAGGTCACCCCGCAGCGGCTTCGCGCCGACCTGCGCACGGTGCGAAGCGTCACCCGGCCGGCCGCCGCCGCCGACACGCTGGCCTCGTTCGTCGTCGAGGACGGGCGACCCGGCGCGATCCGTGCCTAGTCCCGGATGGCCGAGACGGGACAATGGGGGTACTCTGAGGGCGCGAGCCATGCGAGTTCTCGCCGTTCACCCCGGTCCACTGATGTACACGAAGATCTTCCTTCGGCTGGAGCCTCTGGGGCTCGAGCTGGTGGCCGCGGCGGTCCGGCGCGCCGGTCACGACGTGCGCCTGATCGACCTGCAGGCCGCCACACATGAGGAATACTTCAGCCTCGTCGACGACTGGCGGCCGGACGTGGTGGCGTTCTCGTGCAACTACCTGGCGAACGTCCCGGAAGTGGTCGACCTCGCGAAGCTCACGCGCGGCCGCCGGCCCGACACCTTCGTCTTCGTGGGCGGCCACAGCGCGTCCTTCACGGCCCAGGAGTTGCTCGAGCATGCGGGCGGCGCCATCGACTGCATCCTCAAGGGCGAGGGCGAGGCATCCGTGGCCGAGCTCCTCGAGGCCGTCGAGCACGATCGCCGCGCGACCGCCCGGATACCCGGCGTCGTCAGCCTCGACGGCGAGGGCCCGCCGGCTCGCCTGGTCGAAGACCTCGACGCGCTCATGCCCGCGCGCGACCTTTTGAAGCGCCGGCGGAAATACTTTCTCGGCACCCTCGACCCGTGCGCCTCGATCGAGTTCGCGCGCGGCTGTCCGTGGGACTGCTCGTTCTGCAGCGCGTGGACGTTCTACGGGCGCAGCTATCGCGTGGTGAGCCCGGAACGGGCAGTGGAGGATCTCGCCTCTGTCCGCGAGCCCGGCGTGTTCATCGTCGACGACGTGGCGTTCGTGCAGGCCAAGCATGGCTTCGAGATTGGCGAGGCCATCGCGCGCCGCGGGATCCGCAAGGAGTACTACCTCGAGACGCGCGGCGACGTGCTGCTCCGCAACAAGGACGTGTTCCGGATGTGGACGCGGCTGGGCCTGCGGTACATGTTCCTCGGGCTCGAGGCGATCGACGAGGAGGGGCTGCGCAAGTACCGCAAGCGCATCTCGCTGGGCCACGCCTTCGAGGCGCTCGAGTTCGCCCGCTCGCTCGGCGTCCAGGTGGCCATCAACCTGATCGCCGACCCCGACTGGGATCGCGAGCGGTTCGCGGCGGTCCGCCAGTGGTGCCTGGAGATCCCGGAGATCGTGAACATCTCGGTGAACACGCCGTATCCGGGCACCGAGACCTGGCGCACCGAGGCGCGGCGCATCCAGACGCGCGACTACCGGCTCTACGACATCCAGCACGCGGTCCTGCCCACGCGGCTGCCGCTCGCGGACTTCTACCAGGAGCTCGTCGACACGCAACGGGTGCTGGCGATGAAGCACATGGGATGGACGGCGTTTCGTGACGTCGTGACGCTCGTTCTCGGCCAGTTCGCACGGGGGCAGACGAACTTCTTCAAGAGCCTCTGGAAGTTCAACAGCGTCTTCGACCCCAAGCTCCTGCTGGCCGACCATCATCGGCCCGTCGCCTACAAGATGAAGCTGCCGCCGCCCGCGCAGGACAAGGTCGACCCGCGGCAGCTCTACGTCCTGCAAGCGCGGGGGCGAAAGGGCCGCGCCATCGACGACGCGACCGAGCGGTTCGTCGACGCGACCCGGGTGGGGACGAGCGAATAGCCCGCCGGCTCGCGGGCGTGTTCCGGGCAGCGGCACAACCACGTGGCTCAGCGGATCAAAATCTGAGAAGGAGGCGGCGTCGTGAGCGCAAAGCCGTGTGTGCTGGAGTTCGGGATGGGCGTCGACGTGCACGGGCGCGACTCGACCAAAGCGGCCTGCCGGGCGGTGTCGGACGCGATCCGGCATTCGAGTCTGCCGCTGTTCCAGGAGGTTCGCGAGCGCGGGGGACGGATGCTCGTCGACGTGACCATCGGCGTGCCCGATCCCGACTCGGTCAAGCTCGACGTGGTCCGGCGCGAGCTTCCGCACGGTGAGGTGAGCGTGCGCGCCGTCAACGGCGGGCTCCGGTCGCCGAGCTCGGACACGCTGATCGCCTGCGCGGCGATCACGGTCAGCGTCGAGTATCCCGAAGGCGCCGCCAGATGAGCGCCACCCGGACGGGCACCGGCCTCAAGCGGCTCCAGCACCTGGTGCTCTGGGTCGCCGACGTCGAGCGCAGCGTGCGCTTCTACTGCGACGTCGTGGGCCTCGAGGTCCAGCGTCGGTATCCGAACGCGGCGTTTTTGAAGATCCCGGGCACGGCCGACGATCACAATCTCGGGCTGTTCGAGCAAGCGGGCGTGTCGCGCCCCAACGAGCGCGTCGCGCGGATGTATCACGCGGCGTGGGAGGTGGGCGAGCTGACCGACCTCGCGCGGGCCCGGCAGCGGCTCATCGAGGCCGGGGCCCTGGTGGGGTCGTCGAATCACGGGGTGAGCCTGTCGCTCTACGCCAAGGACCCCGACGGCCTCGAGTTCGAGATGTTCTGGACGGTGCCGGACGGCGTCTCCGCCCGCACGACCGAGCTCGATCTCGAGGGCGAGCTCGCCCGCCGCGGCGTCTCCCTATCGTGACGCGTCCCGGGGCGCCGTCAGGGCGCCCCGGGAGCCGTCGCCCGTGTTACAGCGAGCGGAGGAAGTTCAGCAAATCCTGCTGATCGCCGGTGCTCAGGCGGTTGTAGTTGTTGATGACCGCATTCGCCTCCGACGGCCCGAATCTCGAGTTGCCGCCGCTGGCGTGAGCCTGGATCGCGTCGTCGAGGTCGTTGGTGCGACCGTCATGCAGGAAGAAGACGCGCTGCCCGAGGCCCCAGAGAGGCGCCGTCCGGAACTCGTCACCACGGGCGCCGCCCTGGAGGATGTCGTCGGCGAGCGCCGGGCCCATCTGATGCAGCGCCACGTCGGAATAGAGATTCACGTTCTGGTTTCGTAGGACCGCGACCGTCGTGTTCCCCCCGGTCTTGAGCTGCGGGGTGTGGCAGAGGGCGCAGCCGATGCTGGAGAACGTCTGCTTGCCGCGCGACACGGAGCCCGCCGAGACGTTGCCGAAGCTGGCCACCGGCATGGGCGGCGCCAGGAAGCGCTGAAAATTGGCGAAGTTCGCGATCGCGGCGATCTCGTGCACGCTCGGGGTCACGTCATTGGGCGTCTTCGTGAACTGACAATTCAGCGTCTCGTCGCGCTCGATCGGAAACGCCTCGTTGGTGATCCCCATCTCGACGTTGTACGCCTCACCCGAGAACACCAGGAGCGACGGGTTCTGCGCCTTCCACCCGAACTTGCTGATGCGGCCGTCGTTACCGTTCCGGTTGACGCGGCCACTGATGCCGAAGTTCCGCTTGATCGTCGAGCTCGCGTTCAGGTTGTAGAGGATCGTCGAGTCGGTGAGGTTCTCGACAAGCCCGGCCCCGAATACCGGCGTCGGGATCCGGAAGATGATATTGCGATTGCGCACCTGCGTCTCGAAATCCTCCTGACGGAGATTGCAGCCGCCGGCGTCGGGATGCCCGGTGATCACGAACAGGGCGTGGACACCGCCGTCGCGGGAGCCGTCGGAGTTGTACTGGAAGCGAGCTTCGCGCACCGGTCCGTTCGGGGTGATGAACGAGGGCAGGGCGTTGCCCGTGAAGCGAAGGTCGGCGGGGACTCTCGTCATCGGGTTGATCTGGGGGCTCGAGCCGCCGATGGCCGGCTGGGCATGGCAGCCCGCGCAGCTCACGAAGTTGAAGCGCGGGCCGATACCGTCGGTCACGCCCTCTTCCTCGGAGAAGTCCTCTTGCCCGACGGTGAACATCTCCATCTGATTGGTGCTCAAGCCGGGGATCGCGGTCCCCGCTCCCGCCGCGCCGCCCCGCACGCCCGGGTCTCGTGGCCCCCGGAACTGCGCCGGGAGCTCCTGAGACATCCCGAACAGCACGATGGCGGTGACCACGAAGAGAACTCGGATCCTCGCTTTGCTCATGTCCTGTCGGCTCCTTACGCGAAATGCACGGCTCGCTCGGTTGACGAGCGGCCAGGAGGGAGCGCAAGCGGGGTGCCAGGTAGGACCGTCGCGCTAAACAGCTGAAATCAACGCGTTATCAAAGATGGCTCACGCAGGAAAGGAGACTAGGGCTCTCACGGGTGCGAGGGCTTTGGGCCGGGATTCGCAAATGAGAGAAACTTCAGCCTCGACCTTGTTCCCGGATGGCGGAACAAGCTATTGTGGTAGAGTCGCGCCCGAGCGGGGGCTTCCGCACGAGTGCGAATCGTGCCGCTCCTCTCGCCGAGCGGAGCGTGTCCGCCAGCGACCGGCAGGTCTCGCAGCATCAGGGCTGCGTCAGCGTTAGATCAAAGGTGATCCCAGTATGACCGCGTCGATCCTCGTGGTTGACGACGAGCCTGCGATCCAGGACATACTGACCTGGGCGTTGTCGGCCGAGGGGTACCGGGTGGCGACGGCGGGGAGCGGCGAGGAAGCGCTGGCCCGCGTCGAGCACGAGGACTTCGACATCATCGTGACCGACATCGTGATGCCCGGGCTCGACGGGCTCGAGGTGCTCGAGCGCTCGCGCGTGCTCTGCCCCCGCGCCGCCGTGATCGTGATGACCGCGTACGCTGCGCTTGAGACCGCGATCGCGGCGCTGCGCCGCGGTGCCAGCGACTATCTCGAGAAGCCGTTCTCGGTCGACCTCTTGAAGGAGCGCGTGCAGCGGTTACTCCAGTACCGGGAGACCTTGTGGAAGGATCGGCTCGTCCAGCGGGCGACGCAGCCGCGCGCCGCCGCCCATTCGCTCATCGGGGAGAGCGACGCGATCCGGGCGCTCCGCGAGCAGATCATGCTCGCGGCCCGCACACCGAGCAACGTGCTGATCACCGGCGAGAGCGGCGCGGGCAAGGAGGTGGTCGCCCGCGCGGTGCACGCCGAGGGCACGCGTCACGACGAGGCATTCGTGGCGATCAACTGCGGCGCGATCCCGGAGGCGCTGCTGGAAAGTCAGCTGTTCGGCCACGTGCGCGGCGCGTTCACCACGGCGGTACAGGCCAACCAGGGCCTGTTCGTCGCGGCGAGCCAGGGCACGCTGTTCCTCGACGAGATCGGCGAGATGCCGCTGGCGCTGCAGGTCAAGCTCCTCCGTGTCATCGAGGACAAGTCCGTGCTGCCGGTCGGCGGGACGAAGCCGGTCCCGGTGGACACCCGCATCATCGCCAGCACCAACCGCGATCTGGACCGAGAAGTCGAGGCCGGACGCTTCCGGGAGGATCTCTTCTACCGGCTCAATGTCGTGCACCTGATGGTGCCGACGCTGCGCGATCGGCGCGGCGACATTCCCGTTCTGGTCGATCACCTCATCGACCGGCTGAACTCGAAGCTCGGCACCCGCTGCCTCGGGGTCGAGCGTGACGCGCTCTGGTCGTTGATCGGTCGGCCGTGGAAGGGCAATGTGCGTGAGCTCGAGAACGTCCTCGAGCGCGCCATCGTGCTCGGCGGCAACGACCTCATCTCGCTGCGCGATCTGTCCGTGGAGTCGACAGCGGCGCAGGACGCGACGCCGCAGGACCTGCGTGGAGCGGTGCGGCGTTTCGAGCGGCAGCACCTGAAGGAAGTCCTGGCCGCGACCCAGGCCGACAAGCGCAAGGCCGCCCGCGTGCTCGGGATCAGCCTGGCCTCGCTCTACCGCAAGCTGCGCGGCGACGAAGACGAGTCCGGGCCGGCGCCGGCCTAGAGCGCCGACGCCGTCTTCAGATAGAGGAGCGCGTCCGCCTCGAAGGTGGAGCGCTCTCGATCAGATGGTCCGCGACGAGAAACGCGAGCACCGGCGAGAACGGGCATCCCGCATCAAGCCCTGCGCAAAGGCACGGCGTCCGCCGTAGACGAGCACCGCCACGCTGTCGGGAACCGGCAGTCCCAAACGCCTGGCCATGATGGCGGCGATGCCGCGTACCGCATCGTCCGTGGTGCGCAGGGTACGCGGGTCGATCGGCGCGGCTAGGGAAGGATCGAGGCGCAGCGGTATGACGACGCGACCGTCGGTTCCCCCCGCGAGCACGGCGACGACGCACGAGAGCCATGCCACGGCCGTGACTCGACGCAGTGTGCGCAGCGCGCTCTCCCCCGCGGGCGAGCATTCTCGAGAGCGATTCCCCGCGTGGAGCGGATTGTGACACACCCCGGCGACGTGGAAAGATCGGCGGGGCGCTAGGGAGTGCCGGCCTCGCGACGCTCGGGCCGCGAGGGCCGGCACCGGGCTGGTCTCAGCGGTTCGGCACGGTCGGCAGCGGTGCGGGCCCCGGAGCCCCGCCCCCCCCCGAAAGGGGGATCCCTATCCCTTGATCTCGAGTGATTTGGCGATCTTTCGGCCGGCTCGATCTCGATACTCGGCCGTGATCTGCATCCCCGGCTTCAGCCGATCTGCCGCGACCTCGACCCCGGCCGGGATCGTGAGCTCGGTTCCATCCTCGAGCGTCACCGTGTTGCCGCGGACGGACTTGACCGTGCCTGCCACGGTCTGCTCGATCGAGTCGAACTTCTGGCCCGTCCTGGATCGGCTTGGATCGCTCCTGGTCTGAGCGGCCGCCGTCGCGCCGAACGATGCCACCAGAAGGAAGACCACTCCGACTGCGAGCGCTCGAATCATCGAGTCCTCCTTGTGAGGTCGGATCAGTGTCCTGATCGAGCAAGGCCGGTGCCAGGCGACTCCGATCGGATCGCGATCGACTACGACGAAAGGACGATGTAGTCGTTACACGCCCGCGGAGAAAAGCCCGGCGGAGTCCCGTCGGCCGCGGTGGGGAGTTTCCTGCAGCGTCGTCATCGGGCGCGACGTGACGACAGACGGCATGTAGAAGTTTCGTTTTCGGCATGTAGAACTTGCTGTCGTTTTGCTCGCGCGGACGCGTTCAGGTGGGCGCGGGCCCGGAAATACTCGAATAACGGAGCCAGGCTCTATGGCACGGACTTAGCACACATTCCGCATGGAGGTGAATGGAGGTGGGAGGTGAATGGAGGTGAAAGGACGAACACGATCAAAGGAGAGCGAGCAGCGCGGATCACCTCTGCGCTCGCGCTCATGGCATGGTCGGTGAAAGCGAGCTGGGCTCAAGGCGTGGTTCCGCCTCAGGTGCCCGGCAACGCCACGAGCGCCGCGACGCAATCCGGCGCGGTGACCACGGCCATCGTGATCTGTCGTCGTCCAGGCGCGGACCTCCGACGCAGTGCTGCGGGACCCCAGGCTGTTCAGCCTTCCGATCACACCGACGGCGCATGTGCCGATGTGGAAGGGCATACCGGTGACCATCGAGGTGGCCGGCCACGTTCCCTCCGAGGAGCTTCGCGACGCGGCCATCAATCTGGTCGAGCGCGAGGCATCGCAGCTGGGCTCGGAGGTACGGGTCGAGTCGAAGATCGGGATCGAGCCGGCGATGACTCGCCGGTCCGCATGATGGCCTGGCGATCTCCCTCGGTGCGGAGATCGGCGCTTTCGACGGTGCCCCTCGCCGACATCGAGGGAGTCGCCGTCCAGCCGTGTCGCTGCGCGAGCGACATGCCGGGGGCGCGGTTCGGATGCCTCGACTGCGGCGCGCCCTGCTGCTCGGTCTGCGCGGTTTTGCTGGAGTCGGTCGCGTATTGTCGCGGCTGTGCGATGGCCCTGCTGGGCGCGGCCACGATGCCGCAGTCCGGATCGTTCGAGCTGCAGTGAACGAGATCGACAGGCCCGATGCTCGCTGAAGGCCCGGCCCCGCGCCCGTCATTCGTGCTCGAGGCGCAGCGTGCCCCGCGTGATCTCGGTTACCATCCCGGTCCGATCGACGGAATCTCCGGCCCGTAAACCCGGGCCGCGGTGCTGAAGTATCAGCTGACCGAAAAGCTGCCCGTAACCGACCGGCCAGCTCGATGCGCAGACGATGGAGCACCTGGACGTCTACCGACGCCTGTTCCGTCCCGTTCGCAGCGGTCAGCGCGCGGCGGCCGCCCCGCGCGGCCGCCGCTCCTGGCGCTCCGGTGTAGGGTGCCGTACAATGCTCGCACTGGAGGACGCCATGGCCAACGACGCTGCGCCCATCCCGCCGCAGGCCTTGTCGCCGCGCGGCATCAACCACATGGTCCTCAACGTGCGTAACCTCGAGGTGTCGCACAAGTTCTGGACCGAGATCATCGGATTTCGCTGTGTCGCCGAGCTCAAGCCCATTCCCGGGCGCCAGCGCCCCAAAATGCGCTTCTACAGCGGACTCGACGCCCACGGCGACGTGACGCATCACGATCTGGCGCTGGCCGAGGTTCCCCAGAGCACCAACGGCGACGCGCCCGAGGCGTGGAATCTGATGCCCGGGCGGGCCGGGCTCAATCACGTCGCGATCGCCTGGCCGGACCGCGAGTCGTGGCTCAAGCAGCTGGCGTTCCTGCAGAGCAAGGGCGTGCCCTTCCTGCGACGGGTCAATCACGGCATGACCCACAGCGTGTACATCGCCGATCCGGACGGTCACGGCATCGAGGTCCTCTACGAGCTGCCGCGCGAAGTGTGGGAAGGCGATATCGACGGCGCGCAGAACTACGCCGAGATGCTGCCGACCGAAGGCCCCGAGGCGCTCGTCGACCGTACGCAGAATCCCGTCTTCGACGGGCAGCAGCCGGCCGTCCGCGCCTGAGCCCGTCGCGGCCGATCTGACCGGCGCGCGCCGCCCGCAAGAAAGCGACTGCGCCGCCGGTCAGACTGTTCGTGGTATGGGCCAGGCGAGCCAGTCGCCAAGGCCCCGTCCCATGATCCATTCCTTGTCGTCGGCGGACAGCCACGAAAGCTCCTCGGTGAAGAGCGTCACGGCGTGCCGCCACGAACACGGAAGGCGCGTCCAGTCGGTCCCCCAGAACATTCGACGTGGACCGAACGCGTCGTACACGCGCCGGATGTACCCCTGGACGTCGCGGAAGGGATAAGCCTCGATCGAGTAGCACGGCAGCGCGGACGCCTTCACCGCGATGTTCGGGCGCCGCGCGAGCTCGAGCAGGCTCGGCAGCCCGGCGAACGCCGACGCGCCCTTCGTGCCGCCGCGCAGCCCCAGGTGGTCGATGACGAGCCTGAGGCCCGGATGGCGCTCGGCGATGCGCGCGACGGCGGGAAGCTGGCCCGAGACCGACATCATGAGCGGGATACCCGCGCGCTCGGCTGCCGGCCAGAGCCACTCGGCGGTGCCGTCGGTCAGCCACGGACGCTGCTGCTCGGTGTTGAACGTGAAGCGCATGCCGAGCATGCCCGGCTGGCGCTTCCAGCCGTCGACGAGCGACCGGCTCTCCGGCTTCTCCACCGGGAACCGTCCCATCACTGCGAACCGCTCGGGATGGAGCCTGGCGGCCTCGAGCGCCAGGTCGTTGCGCTCGCCCTCCCACGAGGGCGGCACGATGATGGCGCGATCGACGCTGGCTTCCTTCATGCCGGCGAGCGCCATGTCCTTGCCGACCGGGTAGGGCTGGTGGGCGCGCTGCGCTCCGCCGGGCGGCCACGGACGGTCGGGCGTGTCGGCCGCCCAGAGATGAATCTGGGCGTCGACGATCAGCATGCTCCGGCCCTCCGGCCCGACTCGCGGCTTACGCGGTCCGCGCGAGAGGTCCTCGCAGCAGCTGTCCAGGCAAGGCACCCGTGTGCTTGCCGTCGCGCAGCAGGACCTCGCCGTTGACGACGGTGGCCGCGATCCCGCGCGTGCGTTGCACCAGGCGGCGCGCGCCGGACGGCAGATCGTCGACGACTTCGGGCATCTCCGCGGCGATCGTCTCCGGGTCGAAGACCACCAGATCGGCCGCCATCCCTTCGCGGATGAGCCCGCGATTGGCGAAGCCCCACAGGGTCGCCGGCACGAGCGTGAGCATGCGAATGGCCTGCTCGAGCGTGAACGCCTGCTTGCGCCGGACCCAGTGGTAGAGCAGGTGCGTCTGGAGCGACGAGTCCATGAGCTGCGAGACGTGCGCGCCCGAGTCCGAGAACGTGACGACGGCGCGCGGGTGGCGCATCAGCTCGAGCGCATAATCCTGATCCTCGTTGGCGACGGGCTGCAGGAAGAACAGCTCGAGATCCTTGGCCAGCGCCAGATCGATCATGGTCTCGGCCGGATGCTGGCCGCGCTCGCGCGCGACCTCGGCGACCGTGCGATGCGGACCCTCCACGGTGTCGAACACGAGCAGCCAGTCGTAGTCCGGCGGCTTGGCTTCGGTGCCGACCGGTCGCCGGCCGTCCTTCTCGCCCGACGTCTCGATCAGCCGCCGACGCAGCTCGGGATCGTGCAAACGCCGCCGCTGCTCGGCGAGCGGCAACGCGCGAAGCTCCTTCCACACCGGAAGACGATCGAATGGCATCTGGGTCTTGAACGAGAGCAGGGCGCTGAGCGAGCGGCTGTGCACCTGCGCGAACATCCGGCCGCCGGCGGCTGCGGTCTCGTCGAGCAGCGCCAGATATTTGCGCCACGTGTCCGGCACGCCGCGGCGGCTGAACACGCCGAACGTGATCGGACGCCCGGTCTCCACCGCGAGATCGCGCAGCCGCGTGTGGTACTCACGGAGCCCCGGGTCGTTCGCGGCGCGATCGACGCCTTCGCCGGCGATCTCGAACAGCCCGGCGTTGAGATCGCCCATCACGCCGACCAGCCGGCGTACCTCGTCCCACGTCGCCAGCCGGCTGGCGACGGGCTGGCCGTTCGGCGTCTCGTGGGCCGGCGAGCGCGAGGTCGTGAAGCCGATCGCGCCGGCGCGGATGGCGTCTCGCACCTGGCGCTCCATGGCCTTCAGATCGTCCTCGGTGGCCGCCTGCTCGAACGCGCGCTCGCCCATCACGAACGTGCGCACGGCCGAGTGGCCGACGTAGCCGCCGTAGTTGATGCCCTTGGGCAGGGACTCGAGCGTGTCGAGGAACTCGGGGAACGTGGTCCAGCGCCACTTGATCCCCGCCTCCATCGCTGCCGGCGGGATGTCCTCGGCGCGCTGGAGATTGCGGACGACGAGATGCTTGTTCTCCTCGGCGCACGGGGCCAGGGTGAAGCCGCAGTTGCCCATCACGACGCTGGTGATGCCGTGGTAGCAGGACGAGGTCCCCAGGGGATCCCAGAAGACCTGCGCGTCCATGTGGGTGTGGCCGTCGACGAAGCCCGGCGTGACCACCTGGCCCTCGGCGTCGATCACCTCGTGCGCGCGCTCACGAATGCGCCCGATGTTGGCAATGCGGCCGTGGCGCACGCCGACATCGGCGCGATAGCGGGGAAGCCCGGATCCATCGATGACCGTGCCGTTCTTGATCACCAGGTCGTACGACATTCTCGGCTCTCCTCGGAACGAGCGGTCAGAGGCACGGCTCGAACGCTCAGCGTTGGCCCTGGGCCCGGTCGGCGATCTCGACCGACTTCTTCTCGGGGTCGAAGCGCAGGGTCTTCTTCGTCTCGACGTCACCGCCGGTCACGCGGATGAAGAACGTGTCGTCGCCATACTCGATCGAGTGGATGTCGCCCACCGCGAACGCCGAGGCGTGGCCGGCCTCGTTCATGAAGTCGCGCGAGACCTCGACCTCGGCGTAGCCGGGCTTGCTGCCGTCGTCCAGGCGGCGCCACCGGCGCATGCGCGTCGGGTTCTTGTAGTTGCCGTAGATGACCCAGCACGGGCCGTGGTCGTGGGGCACGGACTTGCCGCCCTTTTCACGTCCGTGAACGAGCACGTGCACGTCGGTCTCGGGATCGTGGCCGATCGTCGTGCGCTCGCGATAGGGCACCGGATCGCCCAGGTGCTTCTTCAATAGCTCGGGATTGCGCAGGAGCTGTTCGAGGTGGTCGCGGATCTCGGCGAGCCCCGAGGGGATGCCCTTCGTCTTGATGGTGGCCCGAGTGTCGGCGAGGAACTGGTCCAGGGTATACGCGGTGTCCGTGCCCATGGCGTGTCTCCTTTTTGGACCGAACGGTCTGCCTGGATGATAGCAGGTCGGGGGCGAGCGGAGGGCGCGACCTTGTAGCATACTTGGCGGCCATGAAAGTCTTCGTCTTCGATCTCTTGCCCTACGCCGAGCATCTGGATCACCTGAAGGACGGCAAGGAGCTTCCGTGGCCCCTGCCCAAGCGGCATTTCAAGCCGGAGGTGGCCGCGCGGACCTATGCCGAGCACCTCGACGCCTGGGCGGCGATGGACCGCCTCGGCTACGACGGCGTCGGGTTCAACGAGCACCACACCTCGCCGTACGGCCTGATGAATTCACCGAACTTGCTGGCCGCGGCGGCTGCGCAGCGGACCCAGCGGCTCAAGCTCCTCGTCTACGGCAATCTATTGCCGCTCCACGATCCGCTCCGGCTCGCCGAGGAGCTGGCGATGCTCGACTGCATGTCGAACGGACGCATCGTTTCCGGATTCGCCCGGGGCATCCCACGCGAGCACAACGTCTACAACGTGCAGCTTGCCGACTCGCGCGCGCGCTTCGAGGAGGCGTGGGAGATCATCCGCCGCGCGTGGACGGAAGAGGTCTTCTCGTACGCGGGACGGTTCTGGTCCTATCGTGACGTCGCCATCTGGCCGCGGCCCGTGCAGACGCCGTACCCGCCGGTGTGGGTGCCGGTCACCGGCAGCAAGGAAACGATCGAGTGGGCGGGGCGCCAC
>Ga0187776_10000473_pt1 | contig 19412 bp, 20 predicted proteins | sample 0216_BV02_MP12_2_FD_132426 | JGI IMG/M metagenome (GOLD analysis project Ga0187776, IMG submission 132426) | Tropical peat soil microbial communities from peatlands in Department of Meta, Colombia - 0216_BV02_MP12_20_MG | ecosystem: Environmental > Terrestrial > Soil > Wetlands > Peat | place...
GTGGACCGAAGTGATCAACACCAATCTCGGCTCGCTGTTCAACATGTGCCGCAACGTCATCGAGGGCATGCGCGAGCGCAAGTTCGGCCGCATCATCAATATTTCCTCGATCAATGGCCAAAAGGGCCAGCTCGGCCAGACCAATTATTCGGCGGCCAAAGCCGGCGAGCTCGGCTTCACCAAGGCGCTGGCGCAGGAAAGCGCGCGTTCCGGCATCACGGTGAATGCAATCGCGCCGGGCTATATCAACACCGAGATGGTGCAGGCGGTGCCGAAGGATGTGCTGGAGAAATCGATCCTGCCGCTGATCCCGATCGGGCGGCTGGGCGAGCCCGAGGAAATCGCGCGCTGCGTGGTGTTTCTCGCATCCGACGATGCCGGGCTGATTACCGGCTCCACGCTCTCCGCAAACGGCGGGCAGTATTTTATTTAGGCTGTCCCAGCTGTCATTGCCGGGCTTGACCCGGCAATGACGAGGCGACCCAACAAACTCTGTCCTCATCCGGAGGAGCCGCGCGTCAGCGCGGCGTCTCGAAGGATGGACGCGCGCCTCATGGTTTCGGGGCGCGCCGCGGAGTTTATCTTTGGGCCGCGCTACGCGCGGACCCGTTGGTGGCGCTCCTCACCATGAGGCTGGCGTGGGGTCAAGCCCGACAATGACATGTTGAAGGATTGTTTGCGTGACAGCCGCGACGCCGCGTGCGCACCATGCTAGCGTTGGTTGGCCCGCCACCGTTGGAACAGGTGGTTGGCCGGCCACCGTTGGAACATCCATGAAAGTATTCTCTGTCGCGACCGCAGCTGCCTGCCTATTCGTGTCGTTGCTTACCCAGCCGACGTCCGCGCAGGAGTTCGATCCGCGCTGCAACGACATCTTCGACAAGGTTGCCTGCACGTGCGCCGTGCGCAACGGCGGGCGGATCATTCGGCCACCGGTTGGCATGAAGCGGCAAGGCCTCAAATTGCAGCCGAAGGAAGCTCCCCAAGCCATGCGCACGCTCGACGGAGGACGCGTTGCCTTTCCAAAATATTACCAAAGGGAGGGCTTCAAGATCCACCGCAGTCGGGCGCTTGAAGGCTATCTCGCCTGCATGCGCGCGGCAGGCCGCAGGTGACGCACGTAAAAATCAGCGCCGCCGTTTCGTCTTGCGTTTGGCTGAGGATTTTTTCCGCGCCGGCGCTTTTGTCTTTTGCGCTGTCCAACGGCCTTCCGCCTTGTCGAGCCGCACATTCCAGTATTCCCAGGCGCGCGCAACCGGGCCCGGCCGCAAATTATATTCACCGGCGAGCCGCGTCTCGGCGAGATTGAGCGGAGACATGTGGCTGAGCGCGTGCGCCTGAATCTGCAACGCCGCATTGCGCGCGGTGTAGATGGTGCGAAAGGTGAGCTCTTCCAGTGTTGTGCCGGCAACCGTCGCGCCATGACGACGCATCAGCACGATCCAGTAGGGGCCGAGAGCGCGCGCGAGCGAAGCGCCTTCCTCGGGCTTGGCCACGATCAGGGTGGTGTCGCCAAATTCATCGCGGGCATCCCAGAAGGGAACTTTTTCGCCGAGCGTTGCGCCCAGATGATAGACCGGCTTGAGCTCGGCGCCGGAAATGCAGAACGGCAATATGGAGGGCGCATGATGGTGACACACGGCGTTCACATCGGGCCGCGCCTGATAGATGGCGCCATGAATGACCCGCTCGCCATACAGCCGCACATTGGTTGGCTTCACCGGCTGCGAGTCGAGCGTGAATTCGAGGATGTCGTCGGGCTGCACCAGCTCGGGTGCGCGCGAGTGCGACATCAGATAGCGCTGCGGATCGCCCGGATGCCGCATGGTGACGTGGCCGAACGCGTCGAGCACGCCCTCGTTGGCGATCATTCGATTGGCGCGCGCCAGCAGTTCGCGGGCTTCGTTGAGTGAAATGGGCACCTCGTGTCTCCTGGTTTTGTAACTCGTATCACATCGTCATTCCGGGGGGCGAGCGAAGCTCGCAGCTTGGAGTGAAGTGACACCTCTCCCATCGGGGAGAGGTCGACGCGCGTAGCGCGTCGAGTGAGGGTTACAAACTCGAGAGTCTTGAACCCCTTACCCCAACCCCAACCCTCTCCCCACTGGGGAGAGGGAGCGCGCCATGCCTGTGGCCTATTTCGGCGACCAGCCCTTTGGCGCAAGCTCAAAACCTTCAAAGGAAAATCCCGGCGCCACGGTGCAGCCAACGAGCGTCCACGCGCCGAGGCTTTCCGCCGCCTGCCAGGCTCGCGCAGGGACGGTCACCTGCGGGACTTCGCCGCTATGGATGTCGGCGCCGAGCCGAAAGATTTCTTCCTTGGCGCCATCGATCAGTTCAAGCTTGAGCGGTGCGCCGGCGTAATAGTGCCAGATCTCGACGGCGTCGATGCGATGCCAATACGAGCGCTCGCCGCGCGCCAGCAGAAACAGGATTGCGGTCGAGGCCGCGCGCCCATCGATTTGCCGGCTGTCGCGAAATGTTTCGCGATAGTGGCCGCCCTCCGGATGCGGCTTGAGATCAAGCGCGCGGATCATCTCGGCGGCGGTGGGTGTGTGCATACTGTTGTTATCCTCATCCTGAGGAGCCGCGCGTAAGCGCGGCGTCTCGAAGGATGAGGGATAGCACAATGCGGCCTCACCCTTCGAGACGCTCGCTACGCGAGCTCCTCAGGGTGAGGGGAGAGAGTTGGGCTCTTAAACTAGAATCTGTTCTTCCGTTCCCGGATTTCGGCAAAGACCTGCGCCGCGGGCTTACCCGACATGCCGATGCCGACCGCTACTTCGGGGATGTCGGCGCGCAAGAACGGATTTGCCTGCTTCTCCTCGCCGATTGTGGTTGGAATTGTCGGCTCGGATTTGGCGATTTGTTGCTTGGCCTGCGCCTCGCGCGCGGCCAATGCTTTATTGTTCGGCTCGATCGTGCGCGCGAACTTGATGTTCGCAGCCGTGTATTCGTGGCCGCAATAGATTTCGGTGTCGTCCGGCAGGTCGCGCAGCTTCACAAGAGAACGCCACATCTGCTCTGGCGTCCCTTCAATGACGCGGCCGCAGCCAATGGAGAACAGCGTGTCGCCGACGAAGGCCAGCTTGTCCTTGTGAAACCAGTAGGCGATATGGCCGGCTGTGTGGCCAGGCGTCTCGATCACATTGGCCGAAAGCGTGCCAACGTGAACCTTGTCGCCTTCACGCACGGTCTTGTCCACGGCGGGAATCTTTGCAGCCTCGCCCGCCGGCGCGACCACGCGGCATTTGTACTTTTCCTTCAGAGCACGGATGCCGTCGGTGTGGTCTGCGTGATGGTGGGTGACCAGAATGTCGGTCAGCTTCCATCCGGTCGCTTTCAGGGCTGCTTCGATCGGTGCGGCTTCCGGCGCGTCAACGGCGGCAGTCGCGCCGCTATCCGGGTCATGCAACAGCACCCCGTAGTTGTCGGATCGGCAGAGAAACAGGCGGGTATCCGCAGCCATGGCCTTCGTCCTTGTGACGTTCGAGACAGGTTAACCGTACCATGCGAGCGAACGGTCATGCACGCCCGCGCGTTTCAGCCGTTAGAGGTTTGCTACGGTATTTCGTGGTAGTTTTGCCGGCATGTCGATCGACGTCGTGGACCTGCGCAATTTCTACGGCCAACGGTTGGGAGTTGTCGCCCGCCGCTTCATTGGCCGCGGTATTCGCACGTTGTGGAGCGATACGGCCGGCCAGCGCGTCCTCGGCATCGGCTATGCATCTCCCTACCTTGGTTTGTTTCGCGAAGAGGCGGAGCGAAGCATCGCGTTTATGCCGGCGAGGCAAGGCGTGGTGAAATGGCCGACCGCGCGTCCTGCGCTCTCCGCACTGGTGGACGAAAACGAGTTGCCGCTGCCCGATTCCGCCGTCGATCGCGTGATGTTGGTGCATGCGCTGGAGATGACCAACGATCCGGGCGCGCTGTTGCGTGAAGTGTGGCGGGTGCTGGCGTCAGGTGGCCGGCTGTTGGCTGTAGTGCCGAACCGGCGCGGATTGTGGGCGCGCATGGACACGACACCGTTCGGCCACGGGCGGCCTTATTCGCGCAGCCAGATCAATCAGCTCTTGCGCGAAACCTGGTTCACGCCGACGGGATGGAGCGAGGCGCTCTACGTGCCGCCGGTCGAGCGCGGCTGGTTCCTGCGGACAGCGGTGGCATGGGAACGAACCGGGGCAACGCTGTCGGCGCCTTTCGCCGGCGTGCATCTGGTGGAAGCAACCAAGCAGGTCTACCGCGCAATTCCGGCACGCCGCGAAAAGCGCCAATTGGTTCCGGCCCTGGAGCCGGCGTTAGCGCCGTCGCCAGGGGCATAAGTCGTTTCCCCGTTCATTCCCGCGCAAGCGGGAATTGACGCTGTCATTCCGGGGCGTGCCGCAGGCGCGAACCCGGAATCCAGAACGATAGACCGAGCTTGCATCTGGATTCCGGGTCCGGCGCCATAAGCGCGTTCACGCGCGGCTTTGACGCACCGTGACGCCGTCCCGGAATGACGAGTGTAGGTGTGTCGGATTATTCCGGCTGCCGCGGCTCGTCGCCACCTTCGTCGTGCGAAGACGACGGCGCGGCGTTTTGCGGATTGCCGCCGCCGAAATCGGGGCGATCCGGACGATAGCCGCCACCGCCGCGATGCCGCCGGCGGCGACGGTGCATTCCGAAGCGATCCTGGCCACGGTCGCCCTGATCATAGCCGTTCCCGGCATTTGGCTGCGGTTGCCCGCCGCCGGTGATGAACGCCGGCAAGCCGCCCAGATCCTGCCCGCCTTCCTGACCGCCCTGGCCGGGCTGCTGGTGGGGCTGCTGCTGGTGATGCTGCTGGTGGTGGTGTTGCTGTTGGTGATGTTGCTGCTGGTGCGGCCGATTATGCACCTGCTGATCGCGCGGCGGGAAAGGCTGAGCGTCGCGCGGTATATATGGCTGCTGTTGCGGTTCGCGCGGCGTGTAACTCGGCTCGTTTTGACCCATGAAGGGCTGTGCGTCATCGTCCTCGCCGTCGAAACCTTCGTCGCCGCCCTGCGGCTGTCCGCCGCCCGCGCCCTGCTGCTGCTGCGGCGGCTGTTGCTGATTGTAGTAGGGGTTCTGCTGCCGGAACTGTTCCTGCGCGGCCGCGATCAGACGAAAATAATGTTCGGCATGTTGGTAGTAATTCTCGGCTGCCACCGGATCGCCGGACCCCTGCGCGTCACGCGCAAGCTGAATATATTTTTCTGCAATGTGGGAAGCGGTGCCGCGGATCTTCACATCGGGACCGTTCGATTCATAAACACGCGTGAGCGGATTTTGGCTTTTGCGGTGGTTGCCGCGCCCGCGCATTCGCTTCTGACCGTTTCTCATGTTGTGCCTGTTCATCGACCTTTCACATCGCTTCGGTGTTCACCGCCGGTTTGCAAGTCCATACAAGCCTCATTGCGCGGCCGGACCCGCATCGACTGTCCGCGCCAATGGTCGAAATCGTTGCGTTCTTAATCGCGATAGTCGCAGCAACCCCATTGCCGCGGTCTTACCGCAGCTGCCAACCTCTCGTTACGCGCATCGTCCAATGTTTCGAAATATGATGCGCCCAACCGGTGAAGCATCCAGACCCGTATCTGGCGATTTCGTCTGCCGCTTTCTATTTCCGGCTCTTCGTCATCCGCCTTGCGCCGCAGCTCACCTAGTCTCTGACTTCAGTCTCTGACTTGGGAGTTCGTGGCGATGCAACCGTCACGGGTCGATTCCGTATCCGGAACCTAGTCGTTTCCAAGCAATAATCCAAGTGGTTTTTTTCAGCAAGAAGACGAGCCCTGCGTGTTTCATCAGATGAGAATGCGACATACTCATGGCGCGAAACCTGCGCCGAGGACACGCGGGATTCCGGTCAAATCTTTGCGCGCAACGCCGACCGTCAATCCGGAATCGATAAATAAGGCGCGAACCGACGGTTCCTGGCCGGCGCCGATCTCCACAAATAGCCGGCCGCCCGCCGCCAAAAACTGTCGGGCCTGCGCCGCAATGGCGCGGTAGACGGCAAGCCCATCATCACCACCATCGAGTGCAACCATAGGGTCGTACTCCCGCACCTCGGGCGCCAGCGAGGCTATCTCGCCGCGCGCGATGTAAGGCGGATTTGACACGACGAGGTCGAAGGGACCCTGCACGCCTGACGCAACATCGCAAACGACAAAATTGCATCGCCCTGCAAGACCGAAACGCGCAGCGTTTGCGCGCGCGACCTGCAAAGCCACGAGACTGGTGTCGGTGCCAGTGCCCGTCGCCGCGGGCAACTCATTGAGCAACGCCAGGAGCAGCGCGCCCGAACCGGTGCCAATGTCGAGAACGCGGATTTTTTCCATGCGCAGCCCGCTGCGGACGACGAAGTCGAGCGCACCTTCGACGACTGTTTCCGTCTCAGGGCGCGGCACGAGGACGTCCGGGGTAACGGCGAGCGACAGGCTCCAGAATTCCTTCTGTCCAAGAATGCGCGATACCGGCTCGCGCTTTAGTCTCCGGGCGGCGAGGCCGGAGATCACGTTGATTTCGCGGGCATCCAGAATGCGATCCGATTGGGCGATCAGACGGGCGCGATCGAGATGCAGCGCATGGCCGGCGAGCACGCGTGCGTCTGCGTCCGGCTCTTCGATGGCGACGGAGCGGAACGCTTGTGCCAGTTGGTCAAGCGCTTCGGAAACCGAAGCGCCCGCCTTCAGGCCGGGAATGACTCTCACCCTGCGCCTTCGGCCGCAAGCAGTTCGGCCTGATGCTCGGTGACCAGCGCGTCGATGACTTCGTTAAGCGCCTCGCCCTCGACGATCTGCGGCAGCTTGTGCAGCGTCAGATTTATGCGGTGGTCGGTGACGCGCCCTTGCGGAAAGTTATATGTGCGAATTCGCTCCGATCGGTCGCCCGAACCGATCTGTCCGCGCCGCTCAGCGGCGCGCTGGGCATCCAGCTTGCTGCGCTCCGCGTCGTAGAGCTTGCTGCGCAGATAGGCCAGCGCCTTGGCCTTGTTCTTGTGCTGCGACCGTTCTTCCTGCACGAACACCACAATTCCACTCGGGATATGGGTGATGCGGATCGCCGACTCGGTCTTGTTGACGTGCTGACCGCCGGCGCCTTGCGCGCGCATGGTGTCGATTTTCAGATCGGCATCGTTGATATCGATATCCACGTCCTCGACTTCGGGAAGCACCGCGACCGTGGCGGCGGAAGTATGAATGCGGCCGGACGATTCCGTGTCGGGCACGCGTTGCACGCGATGCACGCCCGACTCAAACTTGAGTTTGGCGAACACGCCGCGGCCGCGCACCGAAGCGACGATTTCCTTATATCCGCCCTTGGTGCCTTCACTGGCCGACAGGATTTCCGTTTTCCAGCCCTGCTTGGCGGCATAGCGCTCGTACATGCGGAACAGATCGCCGGCGAACAGCGCGGCTTCGTCACCGCCGGTGCCGGCGCGGATTTCAAGGATCGCGTTGTGATCGTCCATCGCGTCTTTCGGCAGCAGCGCCAGCCTGATCTGCTGCGCCAGTTGTTCCTTGCGCTCCAGCAGTTCCCGCCGCTCGGTATCCGCGAGCTTGCGCATTTCCGCATCGGTGGAAGCATCCTCGATGAGCGCGGCAAGCTCGGCAATTTCCTTGTCGGCGTTGCGGTAAGCCTTGATCGACTCGACAACAGGGCCAAGTTCGGCGAATTCCCGCGACAGCTTGACATAGGCATCGGCAGCCAAGCCGCTGGCAAGCTCGCTTTCCATCATCGTATGACGGGCGAGCAGGGCATCGAGTTTCTGTTGCGGTAGTATAGTCACAGCTGCAGTCCTTCGGCAGCCGCGAAACCTTCAAGCTTGTGCCGGATCGAAACGGCGCCGACCGGCTGCTCAAGGAAGGGCAGGATGGCGGCCTCGGCCTTGCGACAATCGAGATCGAGCAACAGCGCCTTCACCGGCCCGATTGCCGATGGGGAAAGCGACAAAGTCCGATAGCCGAGAATTGCAAGCGCCAGCGCGCCGATCGGCTGCGAGGCGAGTTCGCCGCACAGCGCCACCGGCTTGCCGTGTTTCTTTGCCTTGTCGGCAATGTCCTTGAGCGCGCGCAGGACCGGCGCCGACAACGGATCGAAACGTTCGGAGACACGCGGGTTGCCGCGATCTGCGGCATACAGAAATTGCATGAGATCATTGGAGCCGACCGACAGGAAATCGACACGGTCCAGCAATTCGTCGAGCTGAAACAGCAGCGCGGGCACCTCGACCATGGTGCCGATCTCGACGCGCTCGGGCAGCTCATGTCCGTGGCGGCGCAGGTGGGTCAATTCGACCTCGACGAGCGATTTTGCTTTGTCGAATTCCTCCACGACAGCAATCATCGGAAACATGAGCCTCAGGCTGCGCCCGCTGGCCGCGCGCAGCAGCGCGCGCACCTGACTGCGCAACAGGCCGGGCCTGTCGAGTCCGAGTCGAATCGCACGCCAGCCCAGCGCGGGGTTTTCCTCGTCTATATTGCGCAGATAGGGCAAGACCTTGTCGCCGCCAATATCGAGGGTACGGAACGTCACCGGCTTTTTCCCCGCGGCATCGAGTACCGCGCGGTAGAGCGTGCGTTGTTCGCCTGTACGCGGCAGCGTGGGCGCGACCATGAACTGCAATTCGGTGCGGAACAGGCCGATTCCGGCTGCGCCGGTGTCCTCGATATGCGGAAGGTCGATGGTCAGCCCGGCGTTGATCATCAGCTCGATTTTCTGGCCGTCCTTGGTGACGCATGGCCGGTCACGCAAGCTCCGATATTGCGCCTGCCGGCGGGCGCGCAGCTTTACCCGTTCGCCATAGGATGCCTGGATGTCCTGCGGCGGACGCATGTGAATATGGCCGGTGGTACCGTCGACAATGATGGCGTCGCCGGGCTCGACCAGGCCGGTCGCATTTTCGATCTCGCCCACGGTCGGAATGCCGAGCGCCCGCGCCACAATCGAAACGTGCGATGTCGGTCCGCCTTCTTCCAGCACGAGACCGCGCAATCTCTTGCGATCGTAGTCGAGCAGCGCCGCCGGCCCCATGGAGCGCGCCACCACAACTGCATTTTCGGGCAGTTGCTCCTTGGTCGGCGCGTGATCCTGGCCCATCAGGACACGCATCAAGCGGTTTGCCAGATCGTCAAGATCATGCAGCCGATCGCGTAAATAATGGTCTGAGGCACGCAGCATGCGCGCGCGCGTGTCGGACTGCACGCGTTCGACACCCGCTTCCGCGGTCAGGCCGGTGGTTACGGCCTCGCGCATCTTGTGCAGCCACCCCTGATCATAGGAAAACATGCGGTAAGCTTCGAGCACATCGCGATGCTCGCCGCCGTCGGCAATGTCGCGATGTTCCACCAGCCGGTCCAGATCTTCGCGCAACGTGGCGATGGCGGCATCGAGCCTTTTGAGTTCGTGCGGTACGTCGTCGGCGATGACGTTGGTGATCACCACGCGCGGCTCGTGCAGCACCACATGCCCGAGCGCGATGCCGTCCGACAGCGAAGTGCCGAGCAGATGCAGCGCGTGTCGCGCAGCCGGCTCGGCACCCGGGCGGGCAAGCGAAGACAGCTCGCCCGATGCAATCATCTCGGCGAGCACCATCGCTGTGGTCTGCAGCGCTTCTTCTTCTTCCTCGGTGTAGGTGCGGCGCGCCCGGTTCTGCACGACCAGCACGCCTAGCGTGTTGCCGGCGCGCAGAACGGGCACGCCAAGGAACGAGTGGTAGATTTCTTCGCCGGTTTCCGGACGGTAGGAGAACGCCGGATGCGCCTGCGCGTCCGACAGGTTTATCGGATTGGCTTCGCTGGCGACCAGGCCGACGAGGCCTTCGTCCGCTTTCAGCACGGTCTGGTGGACGGCTTCGCGCTTCAGGCCTTCGGTGGCGTAAAGCTCGAGCGTTCCGTCCACGCGCAAGACGTAGACAGAGCACACCTCCGCCACCATGTTGGCGGCGATCAGCACCACCACCTTGTCGAGGCGATCTTGCGCGCTGACCGGCTCCGCCATCACCTCGCGAAGCCGGCGCAACAGCACGCGCGGACCGCCGAGCGCGCCACGCATTGTAAAGTCCTCTAGCCGCGGCTTCGGCCGCAGCCTCGTCCTACGGCCAAAACATGTACGAATAGCGACCGGAGACCGGCACCTGCCGCCGCTTACGCGCCAGCCTATAGCCAATGGCCCATACAAGGGGCAAGCCAAGCTTCCCTTTGCCCGTGCTTACGGGGAAAGGGTGGCGAGCGCCCAACCGGCGCGAGCCGGGTGAGGGGCATTGCACAGCCCCTCACCCGACCGCCCTTCAGGCGGTCGACCCTGTCCCGCAATGCGGGAAGGTTGCAAGAGACTCGCTACGCCTTATCCAGTCCGTACAGCGTGTGCAGGGTGCGCACTGCCAGATCGATCTCGTTGGCTTTGATCAAGACCGAGAATTTGATCTCGGACGTGGTGATGGCGAGGATATTGATCTTCTTTTCCGACAAGGCCTTGAAGGCCTTGGCGGCGACCCCGGCGTGGCTGCGCATGCCGATGCCGATAACCGAGACCTTGGCGACGTCGGTCGCCCCGTCCAACCGCTCATAGCCAATGGACTTCTTGGCCTTCTCGAGGGTCACACGCGCGCGTTCATAGTCCGCGGAAGGAACCGTAAAGGTAAGGTCGGTGGTGGCGCCGTCCGCCGATACGTTCTGCACGATCATATCAACGTTGATATTGCTGTCGGCGAGCGGGCCAAAGATCGCGGCGGCAACCCCGGGCTTGTCCTGCACCCGGCGAATCGAGATCTGCGCCTCGTCTTTGGAAAAAGCGATGCCGGTGACGACTTGCTGTTCCACGATATCTCCTTCGTCGCAAATGAGTGTACCGGATGGCGCCTTCTTGGGGTCGATGTCCTCCGGCTTTTGGAAACTTGACCGCACAAAGATGCGCACATTGTGCACCATGCCCAGCTCGACCGAACGCACCTGCATGACCTTGGCGCCGAGCGAAGCAAGCTCAAGCATTTCTTCGTAGGCGATCTTGTCCATGCGGTGCGCCTTTGGCACCACGCGCGGGTCCGTGGTGTAGACGCCGTCGACGTCGGTATAAATGTCGCAGCGCTCGGCGCCGATTGCGGCGGCGATCGCCACAGCCGAAGTATCGGAACCGCCGCGGCCAAGGGTCGTAACGCGCCCGGTCTCCCTGTGCATGCCCTGGAACCCGGCGATTACGGCGACCTGGCTATGTTCCTTGAACCGCTTGATCAGCTCGGCCCCGTTCACTTCAAGAATGCGGGCAGCGCCGTGCGCATTGTCGGTCAGGATTGGCAATTGCCACCCTTGCCACGAGCGGGCGTTGACCCCCATGCCTTCCAGTACGATCGCGAGCAGCCCGGCAGTGACCTCCTCGCCGGTGGCGACGACCGCGTCGTATTCGCGTGCGTCATGCAACATGGCGGCTTGCCGGCACCACTCGACCAGCTGATTGGTCACGCCGGCCATGGCGGACACGACGACGGCCACATCATACCCGGCGTCGACCTCGCGCTTGACGTGGCGTGCCACGTTACGGATGCGATCGAGGTCGGCGACCGACGTCCCGCCGAATTTCATTACCAACCGAGCCATGATGTTCCCGGATGCGCCGAAAGGCGCTAGAAAGTGGCCGGCACAAAGCGCCAAGACCAGAGCGCCGGCCTGAAAAGGCGCGTATTACATACCGGTGGGTCGCCTGACCTGCAACAACAGCCGGCGGCGTTTTTAAGAGATGGTTTCGATGGTTACTCGAAAAGCCCGCGTGTCCAGCGTCGATGAGGCCGAGGTCGAGCGGTTCTCGCGCCATGCGGCCGATTGGTGGAATCCACGCGGGCCGATGGCCGCCCTGCACAAATTCAATCCGGTCAGGCTGGGTTATATCCGCGATCAGGCGGCCGCCCATTTTGGCCGCGATCCGAAAAAGCTCGACTGCCTCAAGGGTCTCCGCATGCTCGACATCGGTTGCGGCGGCGGAATCCTGTCAGAGCCGCTGGCGCGACTGGCCGCCGACATGCTCGGCGCCGACCCGTCGGCGGACAATATTGCTGCCGCGCAATCTCACGCGCGGGATTCCGGTGTTGCGGTCGACTACCGCGCAACCACCGCCGAGGAATTGTCTGCCTCGAAGGAACGCTTTGATGTCGTGCTGGCCATGGAAGTGGTCGAACATGTCACCGATGTCGACGACTTCGTTGCAACCTGCGCGACGATGGTGAAGCCCGGTGGGCTGATGATTGCGGCCACACTGAACCGCACGCTGAAAAGTTTTGCGCTCGCAATCATCGGCGCCGAATATATCCTGCGCTGGCTGCCGCGCGGCACGCACCAGTGGGAGAAATTCGTCACGCCCGTGGAGCTTGAGGACGCGATTGAGCGTAGCGGATTGACGGTCATCGCCGAACGCGGCGTAGTCTACAATCCGTTTGCCGACCGTTGGCAATTGTCATCGGATATGGACGTCAACTACATGCTCGTGGCGCAGCGCCCACGACAAAAGGGAGAGGCCGCATGATTCTCGAACTGGTCGAATTCAATTCGCCCAAGGGCTGGAGCCGCCAGCAGGTCGCCGAGGAAGCGCGCAACGTTATTCCGAAATGGCGCGCCAACAAGCAACTGCTGCGCAAACACTTCCTGCTCGAACTCAATGGAAAAACCGGCGCAGGCGTCTACATCTGGCCGTCGGTCGAGGCAGCGCAAAAGGCGCATGACGAGGCGTGGCGGCAATCGGTGATCAAACGCACCGGTGGCGCACCGACCATCCGCTATTTCGATCTGTTCCTGCTGATCGACAACGAAAAGGGCACGGTCGAGGAATTTCCCGAAGCCGCGGAGGTACGGGTGGTCGCGGCGGCCTAGGCTTGTCATTCCGGGGCGCGGCCATAAGGCCGCGAACCCGGAATCCATAATCCCGAGCTGCGGAGTATGGATTCCGGGTCCGCCGTTGCGCGCCGTCCCGGAATGACAGTCGAATTATCCTTCTTCGCCTTGGTGAAACTGTACTTCGAATGCTTTGGGTTGTCTTTACGCTGATCGCCGCGGCGGCGCAGACCGCGCGCAATGCTATGCAGCGCGAGCTGACTGCGACGTTGAGCACGGTCGGCGCCACGCATGTGCGCTTCCTGTTCGGCTTTCCCTTCGCGTTGCTGTTTCTCTTCGGCTTAATCGCCATCACCGGCGACGGTCTGCCGGCGACACCACCCACTTTCTGGCCATGGGTGATCGCCGGCGCGCTCGGCCAGATTGCGGCTACAGCGACGATGCTTTCGGTGATGGGCCAGCGGTCGTTCGTTGTGGCTTATGCGTATATCAAGACTGAGCCGGTATCGGTTGCGCTGTTCGGCCTGATCTTCCTCGGTGACCGGATAACGCTGTTGTCAGGCTGCGCAATCCTTATCGCCACCGCGGGCGTAATTGTAATGTCGCTCAAGCCCGGTGCAGGCGAGGTGAACACGGGACGTTCGACCGCCATCGGCCTGCTGTCGGGGGCACTGTTTGCTCTGTCGGCCATAAGTTATCGCGGTGCCATCCTGTCACTTGGTCTTCAGGACTTCGTTCTGGCTGCAACATTTACCGTGAGCGTGGGCCTGGTGATTCAGGCCGTTCTGCTATCGGCCTATCTGGCGCTGCGCGATCCCGGCGTTCTGCGTGCCATTGCCAAGGCATGGAAGCCGTCGCTTTTTGCCGGCTTCATGGGCGCGTTCGCCTCGGAATTCTGGTTTCTTGCATTTGCCATTACGACAGCCGCCAACGTACGGACGCTGGCGCTGGTCGAGGTGCTTTTTGCACAAGGCGTGACGCGTTTCGTGTTCAAGCAGCCAACCACCCAGCGCGAGGGCATCGGCATTGTTCTGGTGGTGATTGGCGTCGCGCTGCTGGTATGGGCGTATTAGCGCGCCATCGAGTCATTTGGCCGGTCGACTGCCATCGGGAAAAATTTCAGCCTCCAGAATCCAATGTGAGGCCGCGCCAAGGCCGACCCGCACAAAGGATCCATTGTCAATTCGATCGTAGATATTCGCTGTAGTCTGATAATCCCGGCCGCGAATATTGACGTGGAAGCCTGTGCAAACCTGTAGTAGCCAGCAGTTTCGGTGTGTTTGTTCTGTGCGGTGCCCTGCAACTCTGGCGCGGCAGCAGAAAATCACCGACCAGGTACCAGCCGGCAAGGGCGATCAAGAGAATGCCAAGGAACCTGGCGAAGTTTGCTTTCGTGGCACTCAGGTTCTGTGCACGAGCGCCCAACAGCATGAGCGTGCCGACGACGATGTAGACGAGGTATTCGTCGAACACAAAAGCCGCAGACCAGCTGGCGAAATATTCAAGCAACAAAATAAGTGGCAACGCTATCAGCAGCCCGCCAAGAAATGTCAGCGGCGTGCGCATTGGCGGCGCACCTGGAGGTTTGTATTTGAGAAATAGCCAAAGGCCCAGCAAGATCAGCGGCCACAGGGCAATTCCAAACAGTTCGCTGGGCTGCATGGACGAACCCCGCCGCTATCCCTAGTCGGACAACGAGGGACTAGTTCCGCTCGTCCGGCAAGGTCGGCAGCGGATGAAATTCGATGCCTTCTTCCGCGAGCTCTTTGGCTTCTTCGGGTGAAGCCACGCCATAGATCGAACGATGCTCGATCTCGCCGTAATGCATCTTGCGCGCTTCTTCGGGAAATTTCGGCCCGACGTTGTCGGCATTCTTCGTGAGATGATCCCGCAATTCTTTTAGTTTTGCGCGCAACGCTTGCTCCTGCGGAGAGATCATGGCGACCGGCGCGGTCGCCGTGGGCGTATCCGGTGTGGCAGGGGTCGCCGAGACGACCTGCTGTTCGGCAGGCACTTTCCGTTTTTTTGCTGTCACCGACAGACGCGGCGCCATGATGGCCTTTTCGACCTTCGCCGAACCGCAGAGCGGGCAGCTCACCAGGCCACGCTCGGCCTGCTGGTCGTAGGCGTCGGAATCCTGGAACCAGCTTTCGAAGCTGTGGCCCTGCTCGCAGTTGAGTGCGTACTTGATCATTCGGCACCCCGCACAACGTGCAGATGGGTTGGCTCTGCCATCGGTTCAACGATTTCAAAACGCCGCCCGTGTTGCAGCGACGGAATGCGCGCGCGTGCGTTGGCCACTTCCGCGGGATTGATCTCGGCCATTATGACCCCGGGCTCAGTACTGCTTTCTGCGATGATGCGCCCCCAAGGGTCAACGATTAATGAATGTCCGAACGTCTCGCGGCCATTTTCATGTTTACCACCTTGGGCGGCGGCGAATACGAAGCAGCCGTTTTCGATGGCGCGGCTGCGCACAAGCACGTGCCAATGCGCCTCGCCGGTCTGCTTGGTAAATGCCGATGGAATCGTCAGCATCGAAGCGCCGGCTTCAGCCAGCGCGCGGTAGAGCGCCGGGAAACGCAGATCGTAGCAGACGGTCAGTCCCAGCCGGCCCCATGGCAAGTCGGCCAGCACCGCCAGTTCGCCCGGCCGATAGTTGTAGGATTCGCGATAGCTTTCGCCGCCGGCGAGATCAACATCGAACATATGAATCTTGTCGTAGCGCGCGACGATCTCGCCCTTGGGATCGATCAGGAACGAACGGTTGGCTGCTTTATCATGCGACAGCCTGATCGCGAGCGACCCCACGTGAACATAGATTTCGAGTTTTCGCGCGAGCTCACGCAGGGTTGCGAGCGAAGCATCCGCCTCTTCTGCCACAACCGCTGCAAATAGCTGCTCGCGCCTGGCCGCCAGAATGTTGGTCATCTCGGGCGTGAGCACGTAGTCGGCGCCCGCCGATTTCGCCTCGCCGATGAGCCGCACGGCAGCGTCGGTATTTGCGCCGGGATTGAGTCCCGAACGCATCTGGATCATCGCTACCGTGAAAGTGCCGGCGTTCATGTCGAGGCCTCATCGCCCGCGAGCAATGGATTGAGCTTTCCGGCACGCTCGAGCGCATGCAGCTCATCGCTGCCGCCGACGTGAACCGCGCCTATGAAAATCTGCGGGACGGTCATGCGCCCGTTCGATCGTTGAATCATTTCCTCGCGGCGCTCCCAATCGCGCCCAATGTCGATCTCGCTGTAGTTTACACCTTTTCGCTTCAGGAGGGCCTTGGCGGCATTGCAAAAAGGGCAATAGCGGGTCGTGTAGATTTCGACAGGCGGCATGGGCGGTCTGGGTTTTCTGGGCTCTTTTATATGGGAGCGCGCGCCGACGCCACAACCCGGGCGAATACCAGAACGTCGACGTGCGCAGCGCCGGCGCGCAGCAGGGCGCGCGTACACGCGTCAACGGTAGCGCCGGATGTAAGGACGTCGTCGATCAGCACCAGCCGTCGGCCAGCTATGACGGCTTTTTGCTCATCCGGCACGCGAAAAGCGCCCTGGACGTTGTCGGCGCGGTCGGTCTTGGACCGGCCAACCTGCTGCGGCGTAGCTCGTACACGCTTGAGCCCGCCATGCGCGACCGGCACGCCGCACACAGCCGAGATCACGCCAGCCAGCGCCGACGATTGATTGAACCGCCGCGCCCACAGTCGGCGCCAATGCAGCGGCACCGGAACGAGAGCGTCGGCATCGGTCACCAGCTCGCGGCCTGCGCGCGCCATCCATCGGCCCATCATCGGCGCGAGATCGAGCCGGTCGCTGTATTTGAAGGTTTGCACCAGCTTGCGTGAGACGTCGTCATAGCGCGCCGCCGCCCGCGCCCGGTCGTAGGCGGGCGGGTTGGCGATCGCTTCCGTCGATAGCAAGCCAGGGCCCGGGTCGTACACGAAAGGAATGCCAAGCCGGGCGCAGTAAGGCGGCTCGATCAGCGACAATCTTGACCAGCAGGATCCGCAAAGCCCGCTGCCGTCGCCAAGCGGTTCCCGGCAGGAAGGGCACAACGACGGCAAAGCCGCGTCAACGACAAGGCGTAGTGCTGCGCGGAAGCCGCCGCCAATACGCGCGCCAAGCGAAGGCGCATCTTCCGGCATTGGTTCCGGTCTTGCCGAAACAAGCTCGTTCATGCTGCAACGGTAGCACGCCGGCAAATGGCCATGACACATTGCCGGCGGCGCGACAGGACAAAGCAATGTCGTCAGGTCCCAAAATCTTTGACCGACGGTTGCTGCGCGTGCGGCAGGCGCGCGCACTGGCGCGCGGACCCACGACCTTCCTGATTGACGGGGTCGCCACGGAGTTGGGTGACCGCCTTTCCGCGGTGCTGCGCCGGTTCGACATCGTGGCCGATCTTGGCACGCCAACCGATGCGGTGCGCCGCGCGCTCGCCGCGAGCGGAAAGGTCGGAACGGTCCTCGCCGTGAAGGCCGATGAAGAAGTGCTGCCCTTTGCCGATAGCTCGCTTGATCTCGTCGTGTCGGCGCTGGCCTTGCAATTCGTCAACGATTTGCCGGGCACACTGATTCAGATCCGCCGCGCCCTGAGGCCGGACGGTCTGCTGCTAGCGGCCCTGATCGGCGGCGAGAGCTTGACCGAACTGCGCGCGGCGTTTGCCGCTGCCGAAAGCGAAGTCGAAGGCGGCATCTCGCCGCGTGTGGCCCCATTTGCCGATATCCGCGAGCTCGGCGCGCTTCTGCAACGGGCCGGTTTTGCATTGCCGGTCGTCGACAGCGAGAAAGTGGTCGTGCGTTATGACTCGGTTTTCGGTTTGATGCGTGATCTGCGCGGCATGGGCGCCACCAATGTGCAACACGAGCGCCGCCGGACGCCGCTCAGGCGTGCCACGCTGCAACGCATGGCGGCGATTTATGCCGAACGCTTTGCCGATGCGGATCAGCGGGTGCGTGCGACTTTTGAAATTGTCTGGCTATCCGGCTGGGCACCGCACGAAAGTCAGCAGAAACCGCTCAAGCCGGGTTCAGCCGCGCAGCGTCTTGCCGACGCGCTTGGCACCACGGAAATGTCAGCGGGCGAGAAGCCCGAGCGTTCGCGCTAGGAACAATTCTCTCGGCTCATACAGACTCGCTTTACCTCTCCCATAGGGAGGGTCGTCCGCCGCAGGCGGATGGGTGAGGGGTTACAAACTCGAGGGTCACGAACCCCCCACACTCCAACCTCTCCGCAGCGGGGAGAGGAATAGGCCGTGCATGCCGCAATCGAATTGGATCACTCGCGGGCTAGAGCAACGCCGTCAGATGAGCGATCAGCGGCACGTCAGCCGGAGGCATTTCATAATCACGCAGCCTGTTCGGCCGCACCCAGGCCACGTGCTGGCCTTCCGTCGGGTTCACCGTTCCCTCCCAGCGCCGGCATATGTAGAGCGGCATCAGGAGATGAAAGTCCGGATAGCCGTGGCTCGCGAAGGTGAGGGGTGCAAGGCAGGCCTCGTTGACGGTAATGCCCAGCTCTTCTTTCAACTCGCGGATCAGCGTTTGCTCGGGTAGCTCACCGTCCTCGACCTTGCCGCCCGGAAACTCCCACAGGCCTGCCAACGGTTTTCCCGGCGGGCGCTGCGCGATCAGCACGCGGCCATCGACGTCGACGAGCGCGCACGCGGCAACGAGAACGATCTTGGTGGCCACGGCCCCTTAGTCCCGCGGTTCTAGGAACGATAGTCGCCATTGATGGCGACGTACTCTTTGGTCAAATCGCAGGTCAGCACCCGGTCGCGTCCCTTGCCGAGCCCGAGCGCTACTTTCAGGCTGATCTCCGGCTTTTTCATCGCCGCGCTCACATGCGCTTCATCGTAGGCGGGATCGCGCGCGCCTCTGTGCGCGACGCGAATACCCCCGAACCAGATCGAAAGCTTGTCCCGGTCCGCGGGTTCACCGGCCTTGCCGACGGCCATCACGACGCGGCCCCAATTGGCGTCCTCGCCGGCGATTGCGGTCTTCACCAGCGGAGAATTGGCAATAGACATGGCGATGCGTCGGGCCGAAGCATTCGACACCGCGCCTTCCACGACGATCTCGACAAGTTTACGCGCGCCCTCGCCGTCGCGGGCGATTTGCTCGGACAGGTCGGCCAGCACGGTGTGCAGCGCTTTCTTGAAATCTTTCAGGTGCGCGTTAGCGGCCCGCGCGATGCGCGGCATCTCCGCCTGGCCGGTCGCAAACATCATCAGCGTGTCGGATGTTGATGTGTCACCATCAATTGTCACCGCGTTGAATGTATCGGCGACGCCTTCTTTCAAGAGCGCCTGCAAGGCTGGCCCCGAAATAGCCGCGTCAGTGAAAATAAAGGAAAGCATGGTGGCCATGTCCGGCGCGATCATGCCGGCACCTTTGGCGATGCCGTTGATGGTCACTTTGGTCTTGCCGATTTTCGCCGTGGCGGTTGCCACCTTTGGAAAGGTGTCGGTGGTTATGATCGCGCGCGCGGCAGCTAGGAAATCGCCGCTTTGCGCGCGTGCGACCAATTCCTCCATCACGCCGTCGAAAGCTTGCGCCTTCAGCGGCTCGCCGATCACGCCTGTTGAAGCGAGGAA
>Ga0187776_10000474_pt1 | contig 19393 bp, 13 predicted proteins | sample 0216_BV02_MP12_2_FD_132426 | JGI IMG/M metagenome (GOLD analysis project Ga0187776, IMG submission 132426) | Tropical peat soil microbial communities from peatlands in Department of Meta, Colombia - 0216_BV02_MP12_20_MG | ecosystem: Environmental > Terrestrial > Soil > Wetlands > Peat | place...
GGTCTCGCTGAACCAGACCGTCGGCGCGGACGACGAGGGCGAGCTCGGCGACCTGTTCGCCGACCGCGAGGCGGCAGATCCGTTCGACGAGGCCGAGGAGTCGCTCCGCCGCCAGGGCGTGCGGCGGGCGCTCGACGCGCTGCCCGAGCGCGAGCGGCGGATCCTCGAGCTGCGGTTCGGCTTCGAGGGCGAGCCCTGGACGCTCGAGGCGATCGGGCACGAGCTCGACCTGACCCGCGAACGGGTCCGCCAGCTCGAGGGCCAGGCCCTCGCCCGGCTCGCAGCCCTGCGCGAGCTGCAGACTGCCGCAGCGTAGGCCCGACTCCCTCTAACATCCGAGCGCCGCTCGGCGTCCGTATCTCCGAGCGTTCGCTCAGTCCCGACGGAGGGAGTTGTCGTGAAGCGTCTGGTGTTGTTCCCGGCGGCGGTCCTCGTTCTGGTGGCCCTCGCCGCAGGCTGCGGTGGCAAGAAGAAGAGCGCCTCCCAGCCGACCGGAAACAAAGGTGGCACGCTGATCACGTTGGCCAACGCGGCGCCGTCCGGCTCGCCGGACCCGCAGGTCAACTACACGCTGCAGGAGTGGCAGTTTCTGATCATCACCCACGACGGGCTCGTGGGCTTCGCGCATGCCGGCGGGAAGCAGGGCACGAAGCTCGTCCCGGATCTCGCCACTTCGATCCCGGCGCCCACGAACGGCGGCAAGACCTGGAAGTTCACGCTGCGCCCCGGGATCAAGTTCTCCACCGGCCAGACGCTCACCGGCAACGACGTCAAGGCGACGTTCGAGCGCCTGTTCAAGATCGGCGACAGCCCGAACGCGGGCACCTGGTACAACGCCATCGAGGGCGGCGACGCGTGCGTGAAGACGCCGAAGACCTGCGACCTTTCGAAGGGGATCGTCGTCAACGGGAACACGGTGACCTTCCACCTCGCGAGGCCCGACGCGGAGTTCCTCGACCAGCTCGCGCTGCCGTTCGCATTCATCCTCCCGGCGAGCACGCCGGCCAAGAACCTGAACATCCCGCCCCCGGGCACGGGCCCGTACAAGTGGGTCGAGTACGCGCCGACCAAGGAGATGAAGCTCGTCCGGAACCCGTACTTCAAGCAGTGGTCGGCGGAGGCGCAGCCGGCCGGCAACCCGGATGTGATCCTGCAGAAGTTCGGCCTCAGCGTCGAGTCCGAGGTCACGCAGGTCGAGAACGGCCAGGCGGACTTCCTCGCCAACTCGGACCAGATCCCGGCCGACCGGTTGAACGAGCTGAGCACGAAGCACGCGAACCAGGTGCACATCCAGACCCTGACGGCGACGTACTACTTCGCGCTCAACACGCGCATCCCGCCGTTCAACAACCTCAAGGCGCGCCAGGCCGTCAACTTCGCGACCGACCGCAACGCGCTCGTCAAGATCTACGGCGGCCCGAAGCTGAACACCCCGACCTGCCAGGTGCTGCCGCCGCAGTTCCCGGGCTACGTGCCGTACTGCCCGTACACCAAGAACCCCGGCTCGGGCAAGTGGACGGCGCCTGACCTGGCCAAGGCGAAGCAGCTCGTCTCGGAGTCGGGCACCAAGGGCGACACCATCAAGGTCAACACGGACACGACCCCGGCCGACAAGGCGCTCGGCGAGTACTTCATCCCGCTGCTGAACAGCCTCGGCTGGAAGGCGAAGCCGCAGTTCCTCTCGAACAGCATCCAGTACCCGTTCATCCAGAACTCGAAGAACAAGGTCGAGTTCGCGTTCTCCGACTGGTTCCAGGACTACCCGGCCGCGTCGGATTTCCTCAACATCCTCCTCGGCTGCAGCTCGTTCCATCCGAACTCGGACTCCAGCCCGAACATCGCCGCGTTCTGCAACAAGAGCATCCAGGCCCAGATGAACCAGGCGAGCACGACCGGCGTGACCGACCCGACAGCGGCGAACAACATCTGGGCCCAGGTCGACCACGCGGTCACCGACCAGGCGCCGTGGGTGGCGATGTTCAACCCGAAGCAGCTGAACCTCGTCTCGGCGCGGCTCAAGAACTACACCTGGAGCCCGCAGTGGTACCTCCTCCTCGATCAGGCGTCCGTGAAGTAGGCGCGAAGCACCGTTGGCCGAGTTCGCCTTCGGACCCGACGAGGACGTCGTCCTTGCGCCCGGCGAGGCCACCGAGCAGATCGCGGGCAAGAGCCCGTGGCGGCTCGCCGGGCGCCGTCTCCTCCGCGACCGGGTTGCGCTCGGAGCGCTGGGGCTCTTCGTTCTGATCGTCGTCCTCTGCTTCAGCGCTCCGATCTACGCCCACCACGTCGCGCACACGGTCGTCTTCGGCTCGAACCTGAACGGGACGACCAGGGTCAACGGCAAGACGGTCGAGGTGATCCAGCAGGGCGGGGGGAAGCTGGGCATCGGCGAGAACCCGATCGGGCCGACCTGGCAGACGAACTACTTCATCGGCTCGGACGCCCAGGGCCGCGACGTCATGGCCCGCGTGCTCTACGGCGGTCGGGCGTCGCTTGCCATCGGCGTGGGCTCTGCGGCCATCTGCTGCCTGTTCGCCACCGCCCTCGCGCTGATGGCCGGCTTCTTCCGCGGCGTCACCGACTCCGTCTTCTCGCGCGTGATGGACCTGATCTGGGCGTTTCCCGTCTACCTGCTCGCCATCTCGCTGTCCACGGTGCTCCTCTCCCAGACCAAGCCGATCGTCAACCCCGCGAGCCTCTGGATCCCGACGCTGGTCATCGCCGTCGTCTACATCCCGTACGTCTACCGGCCGGTCCGCGGCCAGGTTCTCTCCACCCGCGAGAAGGAGTACGTGGAGGCCGCGGTTTCCCAGGGGGCGTCGAACCTCCGCCTGATGTTCAACGAGATCACGCCGAACATCCTCTCGACGGTGATCGTGCTCTTCCCGCTGATGATCGCGACCACGATCCTGACCGAGTCTGCATTGAGCTTCCTCGGAATCGGCGTCCAGTCGCCCCACGCGAGCTGGGGCACGATCATCCAGGACGGCCAGGACCTGCTCTACACGCGGCCGTGGGTGGCCATCGCGCCCGGAATCATGATCGTGCTCACGGTCCTGTCCCTGAACGTGCTCGGGGACGGCGTGCGGGACGCCCTCGACCCGCGCGCGAAGGTCCGGGAGACGAAGGAGTAGTGCCCCTCCAGGCAATACATGCCCGCTTCCGGCCCGCGATCACACGGCGCCAGGGTGCTCGCGACCGAGAAGCTAGACGGCATTACCTGAAGGGGCACCCGTGACCGCCTTCGTCATCCGGCGGCTGATCGGGATGGTGCTCGTCCTCTTCGCGATCACCGTCCTCACGTTCCTGATCTTCTTCGCGACCCCCGGGGTCGACCCGGCACGCCAGTTCGCGGGCCGCAACCCGGACCCCACGACCGTGGCCGCCGTGCGGCACCAGTTCGGCCTCGACCGCCCGCTGCCGGTGCGCTACGCGCTGATGATGAAACGGCTGTTCATCTCGCGCGACCTGGTCTCGTACGGCAACCAGGCGCTCGAGGTCGTCCCCGCGATCAAGGCAGCGACGCCGGTGACGCTCTCGCTCGTGACCGGCGCGGCGGTGCTCTGGATCGTCTTCAGCATCCTCACCGGCGTTTTGGCGGTGGTCTTCAAGGGAACGCTTGTCGATCCGTTACTCATGATCCTGGCGCTGATCGGCATCTCGATGCCGGTCTTCTGGCTCGGCGAGGTTGCGAACCTGATCACGCTGGACCGCTGGCACGACACCTTCCTCTTCAGCTGGGTGCCGCCCAACGGCTACGTGCCCCTGACCCAGAACCCGTGGCAGTGGTTCCTGCACCTGATCATCCCGTGGATAACCCTCTCGGTGCTCTACATCGGCTTCTACGCCCGGGTCCTGCGCGCGGACCTGCTCGAGGTCCAGAGCGAGGACTTCGTCCGGACCGCGAGGGCCAAGGGGCTGTCGCCCGAGCGCGTCATGGTCAGGCACATGCTCCGCAACTCGATGATCACGTTCGTCAGCCTCTTCGGCCTCGACTTCGGCGTCCTCGTCGGCGGCGGGGCGCTCCTGACCGAGGTCGTCTTCGGCCTCCCCGGGGTCGGCAAGCTGACCTACGACTCGCTGCAGACGCTCGACCTGCCCGTGATCATGGCGACGGTTATCTACGGCGCCTTCTTCATCACGATCATGAGCGCCGTCGTCGACGTGGTCTACGCGCGGTTGGATCCACGGATCCGGCCAACCTAATTGTTTGAAAAGCGTCTCCACTCTGTAAAGATTCGCTGACCGCCGCCGGCGGTCTACATGGGGAGGTTCGATGACTGGAAAGAGACGATGGGGCTGGCTGCTTGGCGTTGTCGCCATAGCGGCCGGGCTCGCCATGATGGCGGCGGCATTTAGTGCCGCCGGAACCAAGAGCAGGGCGCCGAGCAATCCGCAGGCATTTCCGAAGCTCCGCGCCGTGCTCGACACGATCGACTACCTTGATCCGCAGCAGGCCTACACGGGCCAGTCGTGGTGGGCGATGTGGAACGTCTACGAGACGCTTCTCACCTACCGGCACGTCGAGGGCGCGGCCGGCTACAAGCTCGTGCCCGGCCTGGCGCAGTCGCTGCCGACGATCTCGAAGAACGGCAAGGTCTACCACTTCAAGCTGCGCAAGGGCCTGAAGTACTCGAATGGCCACAAGGTGGTCGCGTCCGACTTCAAGTGGGCGATCAAGCGAGGGTTCCTCGCCACCGGCCAGGGTGTCGGGTTCTACACCGACATCGCCGGGGCGAAGGCCTACGCGGCGCACCCGACACCGAACGGGAACATCAGCGGGATCATCACGAACAACAAGACGGGGTCGATCACGATCAAGCTCGCCACGCCACGCGGCGACTTCCTCACGATCCTCGCGTTGATCTTCGCCGCACCGGTTCCGGGTGGGACCTCGCCCGACATCCAGAACGGGACGATCCCCTCGACCGGGCCGTACCGCTTCAAGAGCTACGACCCGAACCACTCCTTCGTGATGGTGCGGAACAAGTACTTCAAGCCGACGAAGTACATCCCGCGCGGGAACCCGAACGAGGTCGACGTATCCCTCGTCGGTGACGCCGATACCGCCACGCAGATGGTGATCAACGGCCAGGCCGACTACAGCAACGCGGCGATCCCGCCCGACCGGATCGCCAACGCACAGAGCAAGGGCCGCCTCAAGCTGCGTACGAACGCGAACACGTACTACTTCTGGATGAACATCAACGAGTCGCCGTTCAACAAGCTGAAGGTCCGGCAGGCGGTCAACTACGCCATCGACCGCGGCAAGATGCAGACGCTGATCTGGGGCGGTCTCGGCAAGCCGACGCAGAACGTCCTGCCGCCGACGTATCCGTCGTACCGGAAGCTGAACCTGTACCCGCACAACGTCACCAAGGCGAAGACGCTGATCAACCAGGCCGGCGCGAACGGCGCGAAGGTGACGGTCTGGACGCGCAACGTCTCCGACGCGGTGGACTCGGCGACGTACTACACCAGCGTGCTCAATTCGATCGGGCTGAACGCGACGCTGAACATCCTGCCCAAGGCGACGTACTACACGACGATCGGGAACGTGGCGACGCACGCGCAGACCGGCTGGGCGCGGTGGCTGGAGGACTACCCGCACCCGCTCGACTGGTTCGACGTCCTCCTGAACGGCAACCGCATCACCGACCAGGACAACAACAACTACGCCTGGTACACGAACAAGACGACCAACAAGGAGATCGAGGCCCTCAAGAAGGCCCAGGTCCTCACGCCCGCCGTCAACGCCAGGTGGGCCAAGGTCGAGAAGCAGATCATGATGCAGGCTCCGTGGGCCCCGTGGTCGAACCGCACGTTCCCGGAGTTCTTCAACAAGTCGATCCCCGCGAAGTGCATTCACGTGCAGAACCTCTACGGGATCGACCTCGCGCGGCTGTGCAAGTAGCGCGCTAGGTCCAGGCAAACTCCAGTGAGGGCGCCTTCGAGGCGCCCTCACTGACTACACTCGCCGCCCGAAGGAATGGTCGAGCCCGGAGCCACCGATCTCACCCTCGACAGCGCCCCCCTCCTGGCCACCGAGGAGCACGAGGCGGCGATCATCGGGCGCAGCCCGTGGTACCTCGCGTGGCGCCGCCTGCGCCGCAACTACGTCGCGCTGGGCTCGCTCGGCGTCTTCCTTCTGATCGTCATCTGCTGCTCGCTCGCGCCGGTCTATGCGCACCATGTGGCGCACTCGGGGCCGAACGACGTGCACGCCGGGGAGCACGTCCGTGTCTCCGGGAAGCTGCGATCGGTGGTCGGCGGCGGAGCCGTCTACGACCCGAAGACGAACACCTTCGACGTCAAGCCGGTCGTCTACCTCCCGCCGACGTGGTGGCATGCGAACGGCCGCTTCGTGCTCGGCACCGACAAGCTCGGCCACGACGAGGCTGTCCGGCTGCTCTACGGCGGTCTCAACTCGCTGAAGATCGGGATCGGGTCTGCCTTCCTCTGCACGTTCTTCGCGCTGGTGCTGGCCCTGCTCGCCGGCCACTTCGGCGGCTGGACCGACTGGGTGATCTCCCGCTTCTTCGACCTGATCTGGGCCTTCCCGGTGTTCCTGCTCGCGATCGCGATCGGCACCGCCCTGCAGGTCAACGGCTTCCACCACTTCGGGATCAACATCGAGCCCGGCAGCCTCTGGATCCCGACCCTCGTGATCTCGTACGTCCTGGTCCCCTACGTGGGGCGGCCGATCCGTGGCCAGATCCTCTCGCTGCGCGAGAAGGAGTTCATCGAGGCCGCGATCGGCCAGGGCTCCGGGCCGCTGCGCGTCATGTTCTCCGAGCTGCTGCCCAACGTCGCCTCGACCGTGCTCGTCCTCTTCACGTTGATCATCGCCAACAACATCATCACCGAGGCGGGGCTTTCCTTCCTCGGTGCCGGTGTGCGGCCGCCGAGCCCGTCCTGGGGCAACCTGATCGCGAGCGGGCAGGATCAGATCCAGACAGCGCCGTGGCTCTGCCTGGTGCCAGGGATCGCGATCGTCCTGACCGTCCTCTCGCTGAACGTCTTCGGCGACGGCCTGCGCGACGCGCTCGACCCGCGCGCGAAGGTGAGGCTCGAGCACTAGATGGTCGCCTTCATCATCCGCCGGCTGATCGGAATGGTCTTCGTGCTCTTCGGCGTCAGCGTGCTGGTCTACATCATCTTCATCCTGATCCCCGGCGGCAACCCGGCCGAGCGGATGGCCGGCAAGAACCCGCTGCCGCAGAACATCACCAACATCCGGCACCAGTGGGGCTTCGACCGGCCGTTCTACGTCCAGTACGTGAAGCTGATGGAGAAGGCCGGCACCGGCCTCCTTCCGGGCCACCACAGCCAGTACAGCATCCTGCGGTCGTTCGACACGCGCCAGGACGTCGCCGCTGAGATCAAGAAGGGCATCCCGGCGACCTTCTCGCTTTGCATCGGCGCGGCGATCATCTGGCTCTTCTTCGGGATCATGGTCGGGGTGATCTCGGCCGTGACGGCCGGGACGCTCTCCGACCGGCTGATCACGACCTTCGCCTTAGTCGGGGTCTCGATGCCCGTCTTCTTCCTCGGGATCGTGCTGCGCTACTTCCTGGCAGAGAAGCCCGCGAACCCGCCGTTCCCTGACGGCGAGTACGTCCCCTTCTCGGTTTCCCCGACCCAGTGGGCCTACCACCTGATCCTTCCCTGGTTCTGCCTCTCCGTGCTCTTCATCGGCTTCTACGGCCGGGTGCTGCGCTCCAACATGCTGGACACGATGAGCGAGGACTACGTCCGCACGGCCCGGGCCAAGGGCCTGGCCCCGCGGCAGATCCTCCTCCGCCACGTCCTGCGCAACTCGCTGATCCCGATCGTCACGCTGTTCGGGCTCGACTTCGCGGCGGTGATCGGCGGCGGCGCGATCCTGACCGAGACCGTGTTCGACCTGAAGGGGGTCGGCTGGTACGCCGCGCAGTCGGTCGGCAGCCTCGACCTGCCGCCGATCATGGGCGTGACCCTCTACGGCGCGTTCTTCATCGTCGTCTTCAGCGCCCTCGTCGACTTCGTCTACGCGTTCCTCGACCCGCGGATCAGGCCGGCCTAGATGGCCGAGCGACTGCTGGAAGTCAAGGGCCTCAAGGTCCGCTTCACGACCGAGGACGGGATCGTTCGCGCCGTCGACGGCGTCGACTTCGCGCTCGATCGCGGCAGCGTGCTCGGGATCGTCGGCGAGTCCGGCTCCGGCAAGAGCGTGACCGCGATGACGATCCTCGGCCTGACGCGCGAGAAGAACACCGCCTTCGAGGGCGAGGTGCTCTACAAGGGCCAAAACCTGCTCGCGCAGTCGGAGGCGCGCCTGCGTGACGTACGCGGCGACGAGATCGCGATGATCTTCCAGGACCCGATGACGTCGCTGAACCCGGTCTACACGGTCGGTGACCAGATCGTCGAGGCGATCGTCGCGCACCGGGATTCCAGCAAGCGCGAGGCCCGCACTCGCGCGGTCGAGCTCCTGCGCCAGGTCGGCATCCCGAACGCGAACGAGCGTGCAGGCGACTACCCGCATCAGTTCTCGGGCGGCATGCGCCAGCGGGCGATGATCGCGATGGCGCTCTCCTGCAACCCCGACGTGCTGATCGCCGACGAGCCGACCACGGCGCTCGACGTCACCATCCAGGCGCAGATCCTCGAGCTGATCGACAAGCTCAAGGACGACTTCGACTCGTCGGTGATCCTGATCACCCACGACCTGGGCGTCGTCGCCGAGGTCGCGGACGAGATTGTCGTCATGTACGCCGGCCGGGTCGTGGAGCAGGGCTCGAAGCGCGACATCTTCTACGACCCGCAGCATCCGTACACCTGGGGCCTGCTCGGCTCGATCCCTCGGCTCGACCGGCCGAAGCCGGAGAAGCTGCACTCGATCCACGGCTCGCCGCCGTCGCTGATCAACCTCCCCGAGGGTTGCAAGTTCCGGCCGCGCTGCCCGCACGCCTTCGACAAGTGCTACGAGGAGCCCGCGCTCGCGAACCGGACGGAAGCGCGCAACCACCTCGACCGCTGCTGGCTGAGTCTCGACGAGAAGCGAAAGCTGCGCGAGACCACCGTCGTCGGCGAGGCGGAGGAGGTCGCGTGACCCTGAGGCGACGCTTGCGGCGCCGTTGTCAGGGCGCGCGGGATTTTCCCGCGCGACCGTCTGAACTGACCGGTCGAACCGACGTCCGTGAGGAAATCATTCGATGAGCGAGGCGCAGAATGGCGCGCTCGTCGAGGTCACGAGCCTGAAGAAGTACTTCCCGATCCGCGCCGGGATCCTCCAGCGCGAGGTCGCGCGCGTCCATGCGGTCGACGACGTCTCGCTCTCGGTGTCGAAAGGCGAGACCGTCGGCCTGGTCGGCGAGTCCGGCTGCGGCAAGTCGACGCTCGGCCGCTGCATCGTGCGCCTGCTCGAGCCGACCGCCGGCGACGTCGTCTTCGACGGGCGCTCGATCGGCAAGCTCGGCGCGCGCTCCCTGCGCCCGCTTCGCCGCCAGATGCAGATGGTCTTCCAGGACCCGTACGCGAGCCTCAACCCGCGCAAGCGCGTCGGCACGATCGTCGGCGACCCGCTCAAGATCCACGGCCTCGGCGACCGCAAGGAGCGCAAGAAGCAGGTCGAGGAGCTGCTCGAGACAGTCGGCCTCTCGCCGGAGCACTACAACCGTTTCCCGCACGAGTTCTCCGGCGGCCAGCGCCAGCGGATCGGCGTCGCGCGCGCCCTCGCGCTCCGGCCGAAGCTGATCGTCGCCGACGAGCCGGTCTCCGCCCTCGACGTCTCGATCCAGGCCCAGATGGTCAACCTGCTGGAGGAGCTGCAGGACGACTTCGGCCTGACCTACCTCTTCATCGCCCACGACCTCGGCGTCGTCCGCCACGTCTCCGACCGGATCGCGGTCATGTACCTAGGCAAGCTCGTCGAGCTCTCACCGGCCGAGGAGCTCTACACGGGACCGATCATGCCGTACACCGAGGCGCTGCTCTCGGCGGTCCCGATCCCCGACCCCGACCTCTCCGAGAAGCGCGAGCGGATCGTGCTCGAAGGCGACGTGCCCTCGCCGATCCACCCGCCGTCAGGCTGCCGCTTCCACCCGCGCTGCCGCTACGCGACCGACGTCTGCAGCCAGATCGAGCCGCCGCTCGTCGACTACGGCAACGGCCACCTCGCGGCCTGCCACCACCCGCTCAACGTCGACAAGGCGATGCTGGACCGCGTCAGCGTCCCGGCGCCGAAGAGCCCGAAGACCGCGTAGCAGGCGAGGCGGCATCCCTGAAACGGGGTAGGTCCCCGGTCTAAAGCGGCGCGGTAGCGAGGCCGATACCGCGGTTACCGTGGATGCTGCCGAGCGCAAGGAGATCCTCTCCCGCTACGTGGACCACAGTCGCCGCTTCGACGCGGTTGCGAAGCGCCGCGGGAACAAAGGCGCAGACGTCATCCCGTTCGCCGGCCCTCTCCAGGAGCTCGAGCAGGAGCCGACGGCGCGCGAGATCGAGGTGCTCCAGCTGATCTCCGACGGCCTCGTGAACCGCGAGATCGGCGTGCGGCTCTTCCTCTCGGAGGAGACCGTGAAGTCGCATGTGCGCCACCTGCTGGCGAAGCTGCAGGCCCGTTCCAGGGCCCACGCTGTGGCTGTTGGTTTCAGGCGAAATCTCATCGCCTAACTGCCACGCATAAAGGAAAAACCCGTCGTCTTCGACGGCGATTTCCACACCCCTGTGGAAATCCCTCAACAGGGTGATGTGGACAGCCTGGGGAAAACGGAAGCTACGACTCGCCGTGAGTAGACGCAGCCGTTACCAAAGCTTGAGGCCACCCGACACAGCTGCCACCGACCCAAGGGCCAGTAGAAGAGCAGTTATCCGGGAACGCATTGTTCCTCCCTCGTGGGACTGACGGCATGACGGAGGTTATCACCCTAAAGGGGGACTTTCAAGAAGTCCCTCCACGGCTACTTCGCTCTCTCTTTGGCCTACGTGCACCTCTTCGCGCCCGCGACTGGGCGTTGATGGCCTACACCTTGTGGCTCACAGTGATCTTCGGCCTAATCGTGGCGGTGGCCGTACTCACGGATAGTGCGACGCAGTCCGGCCCTTTCTGGCCGCTCGCAGCTCTGGCGACCACGGCTCTCGTCGCTGAGCGTCAAAGCGTTCGGCTAAGCCCTCGCGCCGCTATCTCGGTCTCTTTCCTCCCAATCGTGATCGCGGCGGTTATCTGTGGCCCGCTCGGTGCGGTGGGAGTGAGTGTTGCCAGTCTACTCTGTGATTTCCGAGCCCCATACGCACGCTGGGCAACCTGGACCGCATCGAGATCGATCGCCGCTGGAGCTGCCGGCTTTGTCGCCTGGCACGTCGACGGTGCGGGAACGCACGGCTTTGCTCGGGTCGCTGCCGCTGTTGCGGCCGCAACAATGATCCAGCACTTGGGAGATCTCTCTCTTGGATCGGTGGCCGCCTGGTTGAGAGGCATGACTGTCCGAGAGATCGCGAAGCTTTCCAACGCTGTGTTCGTTGCCATGCCTCTGTATGCGCCGATCACAGCTCTTCTCGTGTACACCTACCGGGAGGTTTCTCCTTGGAGCGTTGCACTCTTCCTCTTTCCTGCCTTCGCGGCGCAGAAGCTCTTTCTCCTGTATCAAGAGCAGAGAGCAACCGCAGAGGAGCTCGCTGTCGCTATGGATCGACAGGAGAAAGCCAACCTCTCATTCGCCAGTGCACTTGTGGCTACGCTTGATGCACGGGACCGGTACACGGCGGGGCACTCAGCGGCGGTAGCCGTGTACGCTCGTGACATTGCGCGACGTCTAGGACTCAGTGCTGCCGAACAGGAGCTGGTGCGGCTGTGCGGCCTGGTTCATGACATTGGAAAGATCGGCCTCGCAACTGGCCTACTTGAGAAGCCAGGGCCGCTGACGCTCAGTGAGCGCCGCCAGATGGAAGAGCACACGGTTATCGGCGAGCGGATTCTAGCCAAGATTGAGGACTACGCCGAGATTGCCAAGATTGTCCGACATCACCATGAACGGGTCGATGGGCAGGGATACCCGGACGGCTTAGCGGACGAAGGGATTCCTCTGATTTCGAGGATTCTAACCGTGGCTGACGCTTATGACGCTATGACTTCCGACAGGCCTTACCGAGACGCGATGCCTTCTCAAGTGGCGAGAATGAGAATGGCACAGGCTGTTGGAAGCCAGTTTGACACGAGCGTTGTGGCCGCGTTTGAGGCGATCCTTGCGCAAGCATCCGAGGCTTATCGCCTTGGTGTTGGCCCCGAGTTTCTATTCGCTATGGCAGACTCACCTCTTTCTAGAGAGGATCATCCGGAAGAGCGTTTGCCGGAAAGAGTCCCTCGCCTTCAGGCGCAAGTGTCGTAGCGAGGACAGCGGCCTCAGTCCGTGATCTGACTTGGAGTTTCCGAAGAATGTGTCTGACGTGTACCTTCACCGTGACTTCTTCGATGACGAGCTTCGCAGCTATTTCCTTGTTCGTTTGTCCTAATCTGATAAGAGCCAGCACTTCACGCTCTCGGGTTGTTAGACAGGCAAGGGCGTATTCCGTGTTCGTCGTGGGCCTCGCAAACGCTCGCATGTCTAGAGGAGCAAGATCATCCATAGCTACAGCAAGGGCTTCGGACCCGCGTCGTGCGATGACGAGGGAATCGACTACCCCGGTTGTCTGCGCAGAAATCAACTCTCGACCAAGTGCGGCCCCATCTCCCCGTCGCGCAGCTAATACGGCGCGAACCGCGGACCCAAGCATCTGAACTTCGGTCATCGTGGAGGCGTCCAACGCCGTGGCGAGGACACGTTCAGCCTCTGGAACTCTTCCCGAGCACGCCAAGGCCAGCGCGTTGGTCGCCCGATACTCTCCCCGCATGCCGGCACTCACGCCTAAGGCTTCGTCATCGGTCAAAGCTATTGCCCGATCAGGTTTGCCTACCGAAATGGCAAGTTTCGCCCGAAGTGTTCGAACATCGACGAGATTGTGCCGGTCTCCGATCTCCGAGGCGTGTCCTTCAGCATTCTCAAGGGTGCTCTGAGCGTCCGCGTAGCGCTCAAGACCAAGCAGAGCTCCGGCCTTTGCAACAAGAGCGTGAGGCAGCACGAATGCGAGCCCTGTCGCTTCTGCCAAGGCGATAGCCTCATTGGCAACCTCCAGCGCTTCTCCGTATCGGCCAAGAAGCATTAGTGACCGACCGAAGCCATTTTGGAAACTAGTGAGGATTACCGGATCCACGTCTTCGGGATTCAAAGACATGATCGGAAGAGCATCCTCAACCGCTTCCTCTATCCCGCCAAGGAAGCCGACTCCAACAGAAAGGCGAGCGGTGCTTGCCCGCACGAGGTCATCTGGCCCACGAGGTTCGTAGTCGAGAAATGCTCTCAACGCCTCGCGAAGTTCGTTCTTGGTTCGAAAAGCATTGGCGCACAGCAGCGCGCCCCAAGTGGCTTCGTGTTTCTCACGTTCGTCCTTAGCTAACGCCTCTGCAGCTTGGAAATGACGAAGGGAGTCGGACTCACGATTGTCAAGGTGAGCGCACCGCCCTGCGAGACACAGCGCCTGGAAGCAAAGTGACTGCTCTCCATCACGTGTCAGGTAGAGAGCCGTTCGCTCCGCGAGTCTTGGATTACCTTCCCGAGCGGCAAGTTCCGCGTCGATGAGATCCAACAAGGACGTCTCATCGCCCTGCCGCCGCGCCATATCGAGCCATTCGGACAGGGTCGCCGTACGGCCTGCTCGCAGGAGTGCGTCGTACCCAGCCTCGATGAGTTGCAGAAGGAGTTGGTGGTGGTCCGGCAAGTTGTGAATTACGTGAAATGCATCGTCCCAAGCGCGACTCTTTAGGAACAGAGAGACCAAGTCGGTGCACGCTTGAGACGCCCGCCCGTCACTTGGGTCAAGCTTTGCTAACAGAAAGCTCTTTAGAAGCGGATGGAAGGATAGGTCGCCGTCCGAATTCTCTAGGTATCCAGCTTCGGCCGCTTGACATAGAACGCGACTAGCCTGATCGTGCCCACACAACACGGCCGCGATCTGTGGCGATACGAACGGCGCAAGCGCGAGTACAGGCAAGGCATCTTTGAGTAATCGCGAGCTCTTGTTAAAGAGCTCATCAGCCAAGTACTCGTACAACGTTTCAGGAATCGCGTCCGACAGATGCTTTGCAGGTGTGAGTGCGGCCAATCCGATCACTGCTGGCCACCCTGCGGCGATTTCCAATAGGTCATCCGAGACGGGACGATTTGCCTTCGCGAGAACTCGCTGAGCTTCCTGCGAATCCATCCTCAGGAGTGAGCGATCGACGATGGCAAAATCGCCATAAAGCCGCTTTCGCGCAGTGGCCCAGGTTGGTCTCGCTCGGCTCGTCAGTAACAGGTTGAGAGTCGAGCCCTCGAGGAGGAGGCGCACGTACTCATCTGCCGCTACGGAAGTAACGAGCCACTCGTATTCGTCGATGACCAGCCATGCATCCCGGGGCCAGCTCGATAGCTCCTTTATCTGAAGCTCGGCTAGCTCGGACAGCTCGTATGGCAACCCGTACCCCCCGCTGAGCCGGTTGACGACTGACGAGCTCCTGTTTCCTGCGACCCGAGAAACTGCCTCCGCGATTCCTGCAGCCAGCGCTGCGACGTCGCCAGCTGCGCTTGTCGCGGCAAACCAAGAGAATCGGCGGTTCGCCAGCCACTGTCGGGCGAGGGTCGTCTTCCCGTAGCCCGCAGGTGCGACGAGCATGATTACGCGGGCCGAGGTCTCGTCCAGGAGGCGCGTCAAGCGGGGGCGTTCGATGATGTGGCGACGCCCGAGTGGGACCTCGATGTGTTCCTCTTCTCCCATCCTGCCTCCGGGCGCCGCAAGCCCGCGGGCGTAGGCTAACCCTCATTCACCCACGCGCCAAGAGGTCGAGAAGGGACTCCGCGCCTGCGACCCCGAGGGGCCGCAGGCGCGGGCCGTCAGTCCCCGGAGGCGGCCGGGACCGCTCCGAGGCCTTCTGAGAGCGGGTCGCGCCCGGTCAGCGAGCGGTAGGCACGCGGGATCTGCCGGCGTCGGGTGCAGCCGAGCTTCTGGCGGAGCACGTCCGAGTGAGCCTTCGCCGTCCGCGGTGAGATGCCGAGACGGCGGGCGACCTCCTCGTTCGAGTAGCCAGCAGCGATCAGCTCGATCACCTGACGCTGCCGATCCGTGATGACCGGCGGGCCCTCGTGCAGCATTTCGATCATGCCGCGAAGCTAACCCCTGCGATTCGGCGTGACTATTGATCGCGCGGCGTATCTTGATCGTTACGCCTTTCGGCGTACCGTACGCTTCCGCGCGTGAGCGTCTGTCCCACATGCGGCCAGGAGAACCCGGCCGGCGCGCGCTTCTGCAACAACTGCAGCACGCCGCTCGAGGCCGCAGGCCCGCCCGGGCGGGAGGAGCGCAAGGTCGTGACGGTGCTCTTTGCCGACCTCGTCGGCTTCACCGCCCGCGCCGAGCAGCTGGACCCCGAGGACGTCCGCGCGCTCCTCGCGCCCTACCACGCGCACCTGCGTGGGGAGCTCGAGCGCTTTGGCGGGACCGTCGAGAAGTTCATCGGCGATGCAGTGATGGCGCTCTTCGGGGCTCCGTCGACGCACGAGGACGATCCCGTCCGGGCCGTTCGCGCCGCGATCGCCATCCGCGACTGGGCCGCAGAGCAGGGCGAGCTGCAGGTGCGGATCGCCGTCACCACCGGCGAGGCCCTGGTGGCGCTCGGGGCCCGCCCCGCCGAGGGCGAAGGCATGGCGGCGGGCGACGTCGTCAACACCGCCTCGCGGCTGCAGTCGGCGGCGCCGGTGAACGGGATCCTGGTCAGTGAGACGACCTACCGGGCGACACGGCACGTGATCTCGTACCGCGAGGCGGAGCCGGTCGAGGCGAAGGGGAAGTCGGAGCCGATCCGCGTCTGGGAGGCGCTCGAGGCGCGCTCGCGCTTCGGCGCCGACCTGCTGCGGGCCGACTCGCCGCTGATCGGGCGGGAGCGCGAGCTCCACCAGCTCTGCGACGCGCTCGACCGCGCGCGCTCCCAGCGACAGCTCCAGCTCGTGACGCTCGTCGGCGTGCCCGGGATCGGCAAGTCGCGGCTCGTCTACGAGCTCTTCCAGCTCGTGGACGCGGAGCCCGAGTTCACGACCTGGCGCCAGGGGCGCTCGCTGCCCTACGGCGAGAGCGTCACGTTCTGGGCGCTGGCCGAGATCGTGAAGGCGCAGGCAGGGATCATGGAATCCGACTCGGAGGACGAGGCGGGGGCCAAGCTCGAGGAGGCCGTGCGCGCCGTTGCCGTCGACGAGGGCGAGGCCGGCTGGATGACGGCGCGGATGCGGAGCCTGCTCGGGGTCGGCGGCGCCGACGACGTCCCGCAGAGCGAGAGCTTCTCCGCCTGGCGGAGCTTCCTCGAGGGCCTCGCCGACGCGCAGCCGGTCGTTCTGGTGTTCGAGGACCTGCACTGGGCCGACGACGGCCTGCTCGACTTCGTCGACGAGCTCGCCGACTGGGCGCGCTCGGCGCGGATCCTCGTCCTCTGCACCGCGCGGCCCGAGCTGCTCGAGCGGCGGCCCGGGTGGGGTGGCGGCAAGGCGAACGCGACCACGCTCTCGCTGCCGCCGCTCCAGGACGACGAGACGGCGCGGCTGTTCTCGTCGCTGCTCGAGTCGCCGGTGCTGGAGGCCGGGACGCAGGCCGAGCTGCTCGCGCGCGCGGCCGGGAACCCGCTCTACGCGGAGCAGTTCGCGCGGATGCTCGCCGAGCGCGGGACGCTCGAGGATCTACCAGAGACGGTGCAGGGGATCATCGCTGCGCGGCTCGACGTGCTCTCGGAGGACGAGAAGCGGCTGCTGCAGGACGCCGCGGTCGTCGGCAAGATCTTCTGGCTCGGCTCCGTCTGCGCGATCGGCGGCTTCGACCAGCGGGCCGCGGAGGAGGCGCTGCTCGCACTCGAGCGCAAGGAGCTCGTCCACCGGGCGCGCCGCTCGTCCGTCGAGGGCGAGGCCGAGTACGGCTTCCGGCACCTGCTCGTCCGCGACGTGGCCTACGGGCAGATCCCGCGCGCGGACCGTGCGGTGCGGCACCGTGCGGCGGCGGCCTGGGTGGAGGCGCTCGGGCGCCCCGAGGACCACGCCGAGATGCTCGCCTCGCACTACCTGAACGCTCTGGAGTACGCGCGCGCCGCGGGCACCGACGACGCGGAGCTCGCCGCGTGCGCCAGGCCGGTGCTCCGCGACGCCGGCGAGCGTGCTTCCGCGCTGTACGCCTGGCCGGCCGCGGCGCGCTTCTACACCGAGGCGCTCGAGCTCTGGCCGGAGGACGATCCGGAGCGGCCCTACGTGCTCTACCGCTGCGGGGTGGCGCGGGTCAGCGCGGACGGGTCGGGTCTCGAGCTCATCGAGGAGGCGATCGACGAGCTGGAGGCCGCGGGCCACGCCGAGACCGCAGCGCGCGCCGCGGTCTACGCCGCCCGGACGCAGTGGTGGCTGCACGGCGATGCGAGGGCGCACGACGCTCGCCTCGACCGTGCCCTCGCGCTCGTCGGCGACCGACCCGACTCCCCGTCACGGGTTGCGGCGCTCGCACAGCGGGCCGCAGCACTGAACGCGAGAGGGCTTTCGGCCCAGGCGATCGGCGTGATCGACGACGCCCTACCGGCGGCCGAGCGGCTGGGGCTCGACGAGCTCCGCGCCCGCCTGCTGGAGCTGCGCGGAGCCTCCCATCTGGCGCTCGGCGAGGAGCGCGGCTTCACCGACCTCGACAACGCGGTAGGCCTGGCCACCGAGGCGCGGGCTTACACGCAGCTGCACACGGCTCTCAACAATCGGGCGACGAGAGAAGTCTCGCTCGGACGGCTCGAAGACGCGCGACGGAGCCTCGCCGCGATGCAGGCGAACCTCGAGAACGATGCGAACATCGGGACGCGCCGCTGGGTCAGCGCGCTCTCGGTCGAGATGTACTTCATGACCGGGGAGTGGTCGGACGCGATGCGCCTGGCCGACGCCTTCGTCGCCGAGGCCGACGAGGGCGCGACCCACATTCTCGAGCCTTCGGTGCGGATGTTGCGCGCAGCGATGCTCTCAGCGACTGGGGAGGCGGTGAAAGCCTCCGCAGAGATCGAGGCTGCCCTGGCCCAGGTTCGCCAGACCAACGAGCAGAGCGGCCAGACCGGCGCGCGGGCCGCCTTCGGTCTCCTCGCGGAGGGACGGAGCGAGGAAGCATCGGAACTGCTGTCGGGAGTGCTGGAGCTCGGCGAGAGGATGATCCCGGTGCTGAACGATTCCCCAATCGTCGACGCGGCGTGGGCTGCGCACGATCTCGGCCGCGGCGAGGAGTACCTGACGCGCATCGAGCAGACGGGGAGGACCGGCGCCTGGGCCGAGGCGGCCGCGGCGATCTGCGTCGGCGACTTCCTCGCCGCTGCGGAGACGTGCCGCGAGATCGGCTACCGGCCCGGAGAGGCCTACGCGCGGCTGCGGACGGCGAGGGAGCTCGTCGAGGAGGGCCGCCGCGCCGAGGCGGACGCTGAGCTGCAGAGGGCGCTGGGGTTCTGGCGCGAGGTCGGGGCGGCGCGCTACGTCCGCGAGGGCGAGGCGCTGCTCGCTGCCTCCGCGTAGGGCTCCGTCCGGGTCGTTTACTAGTCTGCAAACATGGATCGGGAACTGGTCGGCCTGTCGTCGGAGGAGCTGGAGGACGAGCTCGCCGCGCTTGCCTCGCACATCTACGCGGGTACCTGCCGCTGGCTCGAGCTGGTCGCCGAGCTCGATCGCCGTGGCGGGTTCGCCGGCTGCACCTGCTCGGAGTGGCTCGCCTGGCGCTGCGGGCTGACGCCGCGAACGGCGCGCGAGCACCTTCGGATCGCGAGGCGGCTGGCCGAGCTTCCGCTCATTCGTAGGGCTTTCGCCCGGGGTGAGTTGTCGTTCGCGAAGGTGCGCGCGCTCTCACGCGCGGCCTCGGAGGAGAACGAGCGCGAGCTGCTGGAGCTGGCGCACGCGCTGACCGCAGCGCAGCTCGAGCGGGCGGTCCGCGCATACCGGCGCGTCTCGACCGGGGAGGCGGCTGCGGTCCAGGAGGCGGCGAGCTTCGACTGGTACTGGGACGAGGACGGGTCGCTGGTCTTCGGTGGCCGACTGGCGCCGGAGGACGGAGCAGTGTTCCTGGAGGCGCTTCAGGCTGCGCGCGACGCGTTGCGGGAGCGCCCTCCGGAAGGGCAGGGCGGTTCCGCGGAACCGCGGCCGACGAACGCGGAGGCGGTGGCGGCGATGGCGGACCTGGCGCTCTCGGCGGGGCCCGAGCGGGCTTGCGAGCGGCATCAGGTCGTCTTGCACGTCGACGTGGACGCGCTTTCGGGAGGAGGGGGTGGCTGCGAGCTGCGTGACGGCCCGGCGATCGCCCCCGA
>Ga0187776_10000475_pt1 | contig 19368 bp, 11 predicted proteins | sample 0216_BV02_MP12_2_FD_132426 | JGI IMG/M metagenome (GOLD analysis project Ga0187776, IMG submission 132426) | Tropical peat soil microbial communities from peatlands in Department of Meta, Colombia - 0216_BV02_MP12_20_MG | ecosystem: Environmental > Terrestrial > Soil > Wetlands > Peat | place...
CTGGGAATGTCTTCGATGGCGCCTGAGAAGCCTCCGACCGCCACGACTCCGGCCGTCTGGCTGGTCGCGATCCGGCCGGGGCCGCCCCGACCTGGGTCTTCCGAGGGAAGACTCAAAACATCTAATTCCGATGTTGACAAGCGCGCCGGACGAGGAGACCGGGACTCGCCGGTCGGTGTTCCGGAATGACCACGTGAGGGAGCATCGAGACGGGTCAGTGGGGCCGCGGCTCGAGCGGGTTTGAGTCGGAACCCGAGCGAAGGTAGCCTCGCGGCATGGCGCGAGCACTGAAGCGGCTCGGCCTCTTCGCTGCCCGGCGCAAGTGGGTTGTCCTCGGCGGGTGGGTCGTTGTCGTTGCCGGCCTCGTCGCGCTCTCGCACGTCGCCGGCTCGAACACGAGCGACAACCTCAACCTGCCGGGTACGGACAGCCAGGCGGCGAGCAACCTGCTCGCCGCACAGTTCCCGCCTCGGCAGAACGGCAATAGCCCGCTCGTTTTCCACTCCCCGGCGGGCACGAAGGTCACCGACTCGCAGAACAGGCAGGCGATCGAGGCCTCGTACAAGCAGGTGCGCAAGCTCCCGCACGTCGCGAACGCCGTCGACCCCTTCAGCCAGCACGGAGCGGCGCAGATCAGCAAGGACGGTCGCACCGCGTACATCCCGGTGCTGCTCGATGTGAGCGGCGACGAGCTGACGCAGGAGATCGCGCAGAACGTCCTCGACGCTGGGAATCCCGGTGTGCGGGCAGGCATGTCGGTCGCGATCGGCGGGCCGGTCGGGAGTGAGCTCTCGGAGCCCGCGACCGAGAGCAGCGAGCTGATCGGGATTGTCGCCGCGATGGTCATTCTCGCGTTCACCTTTGGAACGGTCGTCGCGATGGGGCTTCCGATCGTGTCGGCGGTGTTCGGACTGGCGGCCGGGCTGTCCCTGATCGTCGCCCTCGGCCATCTCGCGACCGTGCCCTCGATCGCGCCCACGCTCGCCACGATGATCGGGCTGGGAGTAGGCATCGACTACGCGCTCTTCCTCGTCAGCCGGCACCGTGCGAACCGGCGGGAGGGCATGCCGATGGAGGAGTCGATCGCGAACGCGGTGGCGACCTCCGGCAGTGCGATCGTCTTCGCCGGGACCACTGTCGTCGTCGCGCTGCTGACCCTCGGTGTCGCGGGTATCCCGCTGATCACGGCTCTCGGCTACTCGGCGGCGGTCGCGGTGGCGACCGCCGTCGTCGCGGCGATCACGTTGATGCCGGCGCTGCTCGCGCTGGTGGGACGGCACATCGAGTCCCTACAGCTCCCGAAGTTCCTCCGGCCCAGGTCGAAGGGCCTCGAGAGGGGCTTCTGGGCCGGCTGGGCGCGACTGCTCACCAGGAATCCGTGGCCTGCGATCATCGGCCTGCTCGTACCTCTGGGTGTCCTGATCGTGCCGTTCTTCTCCTTGAACTTCGGCCAGGCGGACGTCGGGGCCGCTCCGAAGTCGACGACGGAGCGCCAGGCCTACGACCTGATGTCGGCCGGCTTCGGTCCCGGCTACACCGGACCGCTCCTGGTTGCCGTGGAGCTCGGCACGCCGGCGAAGCAGAGCACCGAGTACACGAGCCAGTACCAGGAGGCCCAGAGCTTGAAGAAGCAGCTCCACCAGGAGCAGAAGACCGGTCAGAGCCAGGCGGCGAGCCTGCAGGCGCAGGCGAACGCGCTCACCCGCCAGGAGCAGGCGCTCGAGCGGCAGCAGGGGACCCTGCGGCAGCAGCAGAAGCAGCTCGAGCAGCAGGCCAAGGCCGACCAGAAGGAGCAGGCGAACCTGCAGGCGGAGGCCAATCGACTCGTGGCCGAGCAGGCGGCGCTGAACACACAGATCGCGAGTACGACCAGCCAGGCGAAGCAGGTCGTTCACCAGGGCGCTCAGACGACGAAGGCGCTCGCGTCAGTCGTCGCAGAGCTGAAGAAGAATCAGGCCGAGCAGCGCAAGGTGGAGGCCGAGCTGGAGCACGCCAAGGACCCGACCAAGAGGGCGAAGCTCGAGGCCGAGCTGCAGACGCTGCAGCAGACAGAGACGCAGCTCGAGAACCAGCTGAACACGCTCGTCCAGCAGGAGCAGGCCAACCGTCAGTCCGCCGCACAGCTCGTGACGGCCGCCTCGGCGGTCGGCGACCAGGAAGTGGCCGTAGCGAACCGCGCGATCGCCCTCGCGAGCCAGGCGGCGATGCTGGCGACGGACGCAGTACGGCTGGTCCAGGAGAAGCAGAAGCTCCTCCAACAGGCATCCGCGCTGCAGGTCGAGGCGGCGAACCTACAGACCCAGGCGGCGCAGCTGCAGACGCAGCAGGTGACGCTCGAAGGTCAGCAGCAGACCGCGCAGGGCCAGCAGCAGCAGGCGGAGCAGCTGAAGACGGAGCTGACGAACGAGCTGACAAAGGCCGGCGGCGACCCTCGGGGGACCGATCCGCGGCTCGTCGCCCTTCAGAATGGCCTCGGCAGCACGGTCGGAGTGAAGGTCGTGTCACCGCCGCTCATCAATCAATCGGGCACGGCTGCGGCGTTCAGCGTGGTCGCAACGACGGCACCGGCGGACCCGGCAACGGCGACGCTCGTGCGAACGCTGCGCGTCTACACGATCCCGCAGTCGACGCAGGGGACCAACATCCACGCGTACGTCGGCGGCACGACGGCCAGCTACGTCGACCTCGCCAACGCGATCTCGGCGAAGCTCCTGCTCGTGATCGCCGCGGTGATCGCGCTCAGCTTCTGCATCCTGCTGATGGCCTTCCGCTCCTTCATCTTCGCAACACAGGCGGCCGTAGCGAACATCCTCTCCGTCACGGCCGCCTTCGGCGTGCTCACCGCCGTCTTCCAGAAGGGGTGGGGGCTCAGCCTCGTCGGGCTCGACACCGCCAGCGGGACCAATCCGATCGCGAGCTATGTGCCCCTGATGATGTTCACCGTGCTGTTTGGGCTCTCGATGGACTATCAGGTCTTCCTGATCAGCAAGATCGAGCAGCACCGGGAGGGTCGCAACGACATCGATGCGATCCGTCTCGGGCTGACGGAGGGTGCCCGCGTCATCGTGGCGGCGGCCTTGATCATGATGTTCGTCTTCGGGAGCTTCGTGCTCAATGCCGACCAGACCGTCAAGCAGTTCGGCGTCGGCCTCTCGGTCGGAGTCGGCCTCGCCGCGGCCACTGTCCTTGTCTTTGCGCCCGCGGTTCTCGTGCTTGCAGGGAGCGGCAGGTGGTGGGTGCCCGGCTGGCTCGACCGGACCCTGCCACACATCGACGTCGAGGGTGCAAGCGTCGGAGTGCCCGGGGTTGCCTCGGGCAGGGCGATCACAGGCTGAGCGTGAGCCGGCGCCGCTCTCGTGCTGGGCCGCGCAGCCGTGGCCCCGCCCTGCGGCGCCACTGCGACGGCGTCCTGTTCGCCGGCCGGCGTCCCGGCCGGGATCAGGGCGCTCGCGATCAGCGGGTAGACGAGCACCGAGATCATCCCGGCGCCGATCAGCGAGGCGCCGACGCCGGAGTCGACGGCGCCGCGGTCGGTGCCGACCGTGACGATCGCCACCACTAGCGGGAGCGCTACACCGCGTGCGCAAGTTCGATTCTCGCCGGGAGGATCTTACGCGGGCCTTGACCGGATGCGTGCCCGCCGCGGCTGCGCGGCGCTCGTCAGAGGTTGTTGGATGCAATCTGGTTTGCCCACATCTGTCCGAGCGGCTGTTTGAGCGTGCAGGCGGTGATGTGGCGGCCGCGTTCTTCGTTGTCGAGGTGCCAGCGGTTGTCGATCGTTGCGAGGGTTTGCGAGGACGAGCAGAGCTGGAGCGCGCTGCCGTCGCTGAAGCCCACCAGCAGTGCGAAGCGTTGCCGGAGTGTGCGCGGCCGCCAGTACTGCCAGGAGAGGTGGCCACTGAGAATTCGGGGGAGGCCGCGGCTGGGCCCGTAGAACTCGAGTGCGGAAGCCTCGCCGTAGTTCTCCGCGAGAATCGTGCCGTTCTCACGTTCGCGGGTGGGGAGGCTCTTCCAGGCTTGTGCGGTCTGGTCGGCGAGCTCGGGCCAGCCGATCTCGTCCTTGTACCAGCTGTTCTTCCAGATACCGGAGGCGACCATCGAGGCGGTGCTTCGCACCGGCAGGACGGTGGGGAGTGCGTAGACAAGGACGGCCGCCTGCACGAGTAGCAGTGCCGCCAGCAGGGCAATCCGCTTCATCGTGCTCGCGCGATGGAGCCAGGAGGCGAGCGCGACGGTGCCCGCCGCGATCGCGATCGAGTCGGCCGGGAGCGGGTAGTAGGCGCGGCCGCGCTCGAGCAGGAAGATCACGGTGATGAGGGGAGGCAGCAGTGCGAGCGGCCGCAGCCCCGGCTTGCGCCAGAGCCAGACGACGCCGACCGCTGCGACGAGGATCCCCGCGCCGAGGAAGAGCTGCTGGGCTACATAGGTGGCGGGTGGAGTGTCGCTTGCCGTCGCCGTGTTCTGGCTGCGCACGAAATGCACGCTGGCCCAGCCGTGCTGGGCCTCCCAGACGAGGTTGGGGACCAGCAACAGCAGGGCGACTGCGAGTCCGAGCCACGGCCAGCGTGTCGCGAGGATCCGCCTTCCGTCCGTGACCAGTAACGCGATGAGGAGGGCAACGAGCAGGAAGGCGATCGTGTACTTGGTCTCCAGGCCGATGCCGGCGATCAGGCCGGCGAGGAGCCAGAGGCGCGGCCGGTTGCGCCGCAGCGCGAGGAGAAGGACGTAGAGCAGTGCGACCCAGCAGAGCGCGTCGAACCAGGTGGGATGGAAGATGCTCGCGGCGGCGAGCCCGTATGGGCTGAGCGCCCAGACCAAAGCCGCGACCGTCTGCGTGGCTCCGCTCCCACCGAGCTCACGTGTCATCAGCGCAACCAGGACCGTGGCCGCGAGCATTGCCATGAGTGAGGTCAGGCGCAGCGCGTCCAGCGAGTTGCCAAAGACGGCATGAACTCCCCAGCCGATCCACGCCGTCACCGGCGGGAGGTCGACATACCCCCACGTCGGCCGGTGCGCCGCCGACAAGAAGTAGAGCTCGTCGCGGTCCCAGCCGTAGCGACCGAGAAACGGGATGACGACTGCCGCCTCGGCAGCGGCGGCGACAGCGCCGGCAGCGAAAGAGACGCGCAACGGCGTCGTCCGAGCCGGGTCTCGATCCGCCGACGGGACAGCGGCGCCGAGGGCGGCGTCGCTCATACCCAGCACACTACGACTCGGCCGGGCTATCACCTAGCGCGAGTTGCGACAGCCGCACCCATTGTCGGCGGCAACCATGCGTACCCGCCGCTAGGCACCGTGCCGGGAGGGTGGTAACACTTACCCGTGAGCCCGGCCGACGAGCTTCCAGTCGGAACCGTCACCTTCCTCTTCACCGACATCGAAGGCTCGACTCGCCTGCTGAAGCAGCTGCGGGAGCGGTATGCCGATGCGCTCGGCGAGCACCAGCGGATTCTGCGCGAGACGTTCGCCGCGCACGGCGGGCACGAGATCGACACCCAGGGCGACTCGTTCTTCGTCGCATTCGGGCGCGCGAAGGACGCGGTTGCCGCCGCGGTGGACGGCCAGCGCCGGCTCGCGCAACACAGGTGGCCGGACGGAGCCGAGCTACGCGTGCGCATGGGCCTTCACACCGGCGAGCCCGCGGCAGCCGGGGAGCGTTACGTGGGGCTCGGGGTGCACCGGGGCGCGCGAATCGCGGCGGCAGGTCACGGCGGACAGGTGCTCGTCTCGCAGGCGACCCGCGAGCTGCTCCGCGACGATCCACTCCCCGACGTCTCGCTCCGCGACCTAGGCGAGCATCAGCTGAAGGACCTCGACGAGCCGGAGCGGCTCTACCAGCTCGTTGCGCCCGGCCTCGAGCAGACGTTCCCGTCCTTGAGGACCGCCGCCCCCGCTTCCTTCGAGGGTCGAGAGGACGAGCTGGCCGAGGCGGCGGTGGAGAAGATGACGGCGCGCTGGCGGCGACCAGGAAGGAGGACTCTGATCGCCGCGACGTTCGGCGCAGCCGTCGTCGGAGTGGTCGCCGGTGTGCTGCTGACGCAGGGCGGAGGCTCGACCGCGAGCGCGTCCGTCGAGGGGGACTCCGTCGGCGTGGTCGACGCTGCGAGCGGGCACGTCACTGCGGTGGTTCCGGTGGGCGCCTCCCCCGGCGGTGTGGCGGTGGGCGCGGGCGCGACCTGGGTGACGAACACCGACGCCGACACGGTCTCGCGGATCAACACGGGCTCGGATGCGCCCAACCAGACGATCCCGGTGGGCGGCGGACCGGTTGGCGTCGCCGTCGGCGGAGACTCGGTCTGGGTGGCGAACGGGCTGGACGGGACCGTCTCGCGCATCAATGTCGCGGCAAACCGGGAGGTGCAGAAGATCCACGTCGGCAATGGGCCGGTCGGCATCGCGTACAGCAAGGACAAGGTGTGGGTCGCGAACTCGGTGGACGGGACTGTCTCGGAGTTCGACGCGACAAGCGGGAAGCAGTCGCGGACGTTCCCGGCCATAGCGGGCGTCGGCGGGATCGTCGTCGATTTCGGCCGGGTGTGGGTAGTCTCGCCGTCCGAGAACAACGTCGTCTCGCTCGACCCGAGCTCCGGCCAGATCGACGACACCATCCCCGTCGGCGTCGATCCCGTCGCAATCGCGGCCGGCGACGGTGCGGTGTGGGTCGCCAATCGCGCCGATGGCACGATCTCGAAGATCTCGCCACAGGAGCCCGCTCGCCTGGCGTTCACCCGCCCCGTGGGGCCGGAACCGGTTTCGATCGCGGCCGTCCAGGGGGGCGTGTGGGTCGGGCGGGCCGACGGGAGCCTGATGCAGATCGACGCCTCGACCGGGGACGTCGTCAAGACCCGCAATCTCGGCAACCCGCCTCAGGCGCTCGCGGGAACGGACAAGGAGCTCGACGTGGCGGTGCGCTCGAGCGGCCTCGAGCATCGTGGCGGCACCCTTCGTGTGCGGCTCGGCCCGCCCGACTCCCTCGATCCGGCGCTGGCGTACTCGCCGTTCTCCTGGACGATCATGGCGATGACCAACGACGGGCTCGTTGGCCTTCGCCGTGTGGGAGGAATCGAGGGCGTTCAACTCGTGCCGGACCTCGCGGTCTCGCTGCCGGTTCCGTCCGACGACGGACTCACGTACTCCTTCCGCCTGCGACCCGGGGTCCGCTATTCGACGGGCAAGCCGGTGCGGGCGGCTGACTTCCGTGCGGCTATCGAGCGCATGCTGGAGGCGGACTCTCCGGAAGGGTCGTACTTCAGGGATATTCGCGGTGCCGCCGCCTGCCGGGCCGGTCATGCCTGCGATCTGAGCCGCGGCATCGTTGCCGACGACGCGACAGGCAGGGTGACGTTCCACCTGACCAGGCCCGACGGCGATTTCCTCTCGAAGCTGGGCCTGACCGGTGCCGACGCCTTTCCGGCCGGCACACCCCCGCCGGGCACCACGCGGGACCGCACGCTGCCCGCAACCGGTCCTTACGTCATCAAGAGGTACGAGAAGGGCCGCTCGGTGCTGCTCGTGCGCAACCCGTACTTCCGGCAGTGGTCCGCGGATGCGCAGCCCGCCGGCTACCCCGATCGGATCGTCATCTCGTTCTATCCGGCCGGCGCCGACGGGCTGCCACAGGCCCGATTCGTCGAAGACGGCCACGCCGATATCGCATCGAACCTGTCGTTCTCGAAGGGCGGGCTCGCGACGCTCGCAACGCGCTATCCCAGCCAGTTACGACTGACGCCGGCCCCCAGTACGGACTTCTTTTTTCTGAACACGCACGTGCCGCCGTTCGTCAACGTGCAGGTGCGACGCGCGGTCAACGACGCATTCGACCGTGAGAAGTACGTCTCGCAGACCCTCGGCCTCGGGTACGCAGCCTCTTGCCAGATCCTGCCGCCCGACTATCCCAGCTACCGCCGGACATGCCCGTACCGGTCGGCCGCGGTGGGGGCAGCGCGGCGGCTCGTGCGCCGTGCAGGACAAAGCGGGGCAAGGGTCACCGTCTGGATGCCCGGCCCCGGCGCGCTGCAGGGGCGCTTCATGGTCTCGGTCCTGAACTCGATCGGTCTGCGGGCGCACCTCAAGTTGATCCCTCTCGTGCCCGGCTACAGCGCGTACTTCAACCGCATCAGTGACCCACGGTCGCGTGCACAGATCGGGTACTACAACTGGCTGGCGGACTACCCGTCGGACGGTGGGTTCCTGCCGCCCCTCTTCAGCTGCAACGGCAACGCGAGCAGATTCTGCGACCCCGCCGTCGATCGTCTCTTCGTCGCGGCTGGGAAGGCCCAGGCGCGGAACCCGGGCGCGGCGCCCGCGCTATGGCAGAAGGCCGAGCGCGCGATCCTCCTCCAGGCGCCGCTCGTGCCGGCGGACAACGGCAAGAACATCGCCTTTCTCGCCAAAGGCGTGGGCAACTTCCAATACCACCCCGAGTGGGGCGTGCTGCTGGATCAGCTCTGGCTCAAGTAGCGGCGAGACTGAGGAGCGCTAGTGGGCAGATTTCGCGCGGACCACGCGCAGCACGGCGTGCATGCCGAGCTCGCGGTGGCCCGGCATCGCGCACCAGAGCAGGTATCTGCCGGGCACGAGCTTCAGCTCGCGGTCGACGACCTGGCCCGGCTGCACGCTCGGGAATCGAACGATCCGCGTGCCGCCGATGCGACGCAGGTCGAGGTCGTGTGTGTCCTGTCCTCGGTTGACGAGCTCGACGATCACGCGACCGGCACGTACCGTGGTCCGTGAGAGGCTGTAGCGGAACTCCTGCGCGACCACCTGGACGCGGGCAGGAGGGCGTGAAGGCGGGGCGTGGGCGATCACGCGACGAGCTGCGGTCGCGCGAAGGAGCCGGCCTTCGGGATCACCGCCGCGGCGTCCACACCGAACCACTGCTCCAGCAGAGCCGAGTAGACGCCCCGGAAATCGGAGGTGGCGACCAGGTTGCCGTCCGTGTCCAGACCGCCTTGCAGCCCTGGGAACTCGCCGACCATCTTTCCGGACGCGCGGGTTCCGACGAGGAAGCCCGTGCCGGCCGCTCCATGGTCGGTGCCGCTGTCGCCGTTCTCGGCTGCGCGCCGCCCGAACTCCGACCAGATGTGCACGAGGACTCGATCGGCGAGCCCGCGCGCCTCGAGGTCGCGCTGGAACGCCAGCAGGGAGTCCGAGGTCAGCTGGAGTCCCTGGGCGAGGGCGGTCGGCTCGTCGGCGTGCGTGTCGTATTCGCCGGGGGCCGTCAGCGCGACACAGTGGAGCGGTAAGCCCGCCGCGAGCATGGCCGCCAGCCCCGCGAGCCTCTGCGGGAACGGGTCATCCGACTTCGGATACGTGACCGGGCTCGCATAGGCCGGCTGTCCGTTCGACGACTGGAAGGGGATGAGCTGTCGGCGCAGGCGGTCGACCTGCACCGCGATCGAGCCGGCGGTCCGCAGCCCGGCGTCCGCAGGCTGGTGGCCCATGAGGCCGATCGTCTCCAGCATCCGCTGCTCGACCTGCCCCCAGACCCGGCTGCTGTAGAAGTCGTATTGATCGGGCCCCGAGATCGAGGCGACCGGCACCTTGGCGGTCGCGAGCGCGGGTGCAAGCGTGTCGTCCAGCGACAGTCCCTGGAGAGGGTTGTCCTTCTTCCCGACTCTGTCGAGGTAGCGTCCGAGCCACCCCGTCAGGAGCGAGGCCTCCGTGGCACCCACCTCCCAGTAGTGGCGCGAGGTGAAGTGCGACTGGTCGGCGTGGGTGTAGCCGACGGCCGGCAGCACTGTCACCTTCTTCTCGCCGTAGAGCTGCTGGAGGCCGCCGAGCGCTGGATGCCAGTAGAGGCGGTCGTCCTCGGCGAACGGGGTGCCGCCGGCGAGGGCGAGCTTCGGCCGGAGCTTGGTATAGAGCGGGTCGCCCTGCGGTGAGAGCACCGAGAGGCCGTCTGCGCCGCCCTCGAGGAAGACGGAGACGAGGACCGGCGCAGCCGGCCCGGAGGCCGCGGCGGCGATCCCTTCCTGGAGCGCGCCGAGGCCGAGTCGCGAGCCGCCGTAGACGGCAACCGCGGCGCCGAGACTGTTGACGAGGAACCGGCGACGGGTGAGCCCGGTTCCTGCGGGCAGCGGCATTCCGGGCTCGATCGCCGGCAGGCCGCGACCGGCTTCCGCCAGCGCGCGATGGAGGAGCCGCGAGCGCGAGAGCCCGTCGCAGTGATTGCAAGCTCTCGTCATGCCGCCTGCAGCTCCGGCGAGACGGCGATCAGCTGGCGGAGCGCGTTCTGAACCATCACCGGGTACTGCTCGCGCTTCCAGGAGGAGCCCTTCGCATCGCCGAGCGCGTGGCGCGCGAAGGTGTGGAGCGCGTGCCGCGTCGCTGGGCCGAGCGGGGGGTTGTGCCAGAACCGGCACGCGCTGTCCAGGAGCTTCTTGGCGTCGTAGGGCTCGTGGGCATGTCCGGGGTCGAGCGCATACCGGTCGAGCACGTACTGCGCTATCCACCAGCGTCCACGCCAGGTCGCCGTGTCGAGCCAGCGCGTGTCGTCCCAGCCCGCGACGTTGGGTGGGTAGAAGAGCTGCTGCCCGGCCATCGAGTCCAGCCACGTCCAGGCGGTTGTGTCGATGCCGCGGCGGATCCGGCGGAGAAGACCGGCGTTGTAGACGACCGGCGGCTTCACCAGCCGCGGCCCGTTGTAGAGCGCAGGATGGCGGAGGATCGCTGCCACGACGGGCCGCACCTCGTACTGCGAGGAAACGTAGAGCCGCTCGAGCGCCCGCTGGGTCGCGTGGTCGGGAGCTGCGGGGACGAAGTAGCTCCAGAGCTTCCGGACGAAGAACGAGGCGTGGTCGGGATGCGTGACGCAGAGGCGGCACGAGTCTCTCCACGTGAACCGGCCGCGGTGGTGGAAGATCGTCTTCGCGGCTGGATCGTGGTAGTGCGGGTCGTAGCGGAAGTTCACCGGCCCGCTGCTCTGGCTCCAGCTGTTGCGGAAGCCCGTGAGCGCCCGTGCCTGCTGGCGTACGTCGCGCTCGCCGTAGCCACGGCCGGCGCCGAGCGTGAACAGCTCCATCATCTCCCGGGCGTAGTTCTCGTTCGGGTAATCCTTCGAGTTGTCGCTTCCGTTCAGCCAGAGGAGCATCGCCGGGTCCTTCGTGACGTCGAGGAGCAGCTCGTGGAACGATCCGAGGCCCTGACGTCGGAAGAGCTGGTTCTGGTTCAGCATCAGCCGCTGGGAGCCGACGCCGGTGTTCGAGGTGGCGAACCAGTCGTGCCAGATCAGCGACATCCGCTCGACGAGCGGCCGCGAGGTCCGCACCATGCGGTCGAGCCACCAGACATGGTCCTGGCCCCACGCGTCGAACGGCGCGAGCGGACGTCCCTTATCGTCGTGCGGCCGGTGGCCCACGAGGTGCTCCCGGCCGGGATGGGTCAGTTCGTGGACGGCGCCTTCGAGGCCGTGGCGAGCGAGCGCCTGCGCCTCCCCGGGCCGGGGTCCGAACCCGGCACGCCAAAGCAGTCGCTCGGCCTGGGCGACTCCGAACTTCCCCTGCCATACGGCGACATTCGCCACACGGAAGACGATCGGCAGCGTTTGCCGTTCGCGAAATCCCCGATCCAGGGGTGGTGGGCCGGGAATGCTCCGGCCTGCCCGAAAACGTCTGGTTGCAATCTCGAAACCAGGGGGGCCGGGACCTTCGTGTTATCCGAACCCCCGCACGGGTCACGCGCGCCATGCGTCTCACAGGCGCGCCACCTGGTGGAACAGCCCGGCCACTGTCAGATTCGACTCTGCGCGTAGTACCTCACGTCCCTGGGAGAGGAGGAGTCGATGACGTCGACGGCAACCGCGAGCGCTCCTGCGCAGGCCGCCACCGGAGGTCAGGGCAACGGGGATGTGCTCGTCGTATTCGGGATCACCGGCGACCTGGCGAAGGTGATGACCTTCCGGTCGCTGTACCGGCTCGAGGCGCGCGGCCTCCTCGACTGTCCGATCGTCGGCGTCGCCGTCGACGACTGGTCGATCGAGGACCTCCGCGAGCGTGCCCGCACGTCCATCGTGGACACGGGCGAGCAGCTCGACGAGAGCGTCTTCGACCGCTTCGTAGACCGCCTTTCCTACGTCTCCGGCGACTTCACCGACCCGGCGACCTACGAGCGGGTGGGCGCGGCGATGGGCGGCGCGACGACGCCGGTGTTCTATCTCGAGATTCCCCCGTTCCTGTTCGGCCGTGTCGTCAAGGGCCTGCACGACGCCGGTCTCACCGCCGGCGCACGGGTCGTGGTCGAGAAGCCGTTCGGCCACGACCTCGAGTCGGCGCGTGCGCTCGCCGCCGAGCTGCACCAGTACATCGACGAGTCCCAGCTGTATCGGATCGACCACTACCTGGGGAAGATGGGGGTCGAGGAGATCCTCCACCTCCGGTTCCAGAACGCGATCCTCGAGCCGATCTGGAGCCGGAACTACGTCGCAGCCGTCGAGATCACGATGGCGGAGTCGTTCGGGGTCGAGGATCGCGGCCATTTCTACGACCCGGTGGGGGCACTGCGCGACGTCGTGGTCAACCACCTGATGCAGGTGGTCTCGGCGTCCGCGATGGAGGTGCCGTCGCGCGCCGACGCCGACACGATCAAGAACTCGGTGGCCGCGCTCTTCCACTCGGTCGAGGCGGCGGACCCCGCTCACTACGTACGCGGACAGTACGAGGGCTATCGCGCGATCGACGGTGTCGCCCCGGACTCGAGCACCGAGACGTATGCGGCCCTGCGGCTCGACATCGAGAACTGGCGCTGGTCCGGAGTGCCGTTCTTCATCCGAACCGGAAAGCGGCTTCCGTTCACGCAGACGGAGCTCCGCCTCGTCTTCAAGCGCGCGCCGCGGCTCGGCTTCGCCCGCGGCCGGGAGGCGGAGGCGAACCAGGTCGTCGTCAGGCTCGATCCGTCGACCGGTATCCGCGTTCTCGTCGACGCACACCGCGCCGATGTCGGCGGGCCCGCTCCGATCACGCTCGACATGGAGTTCTCGGAGGAAGGAGGCGAGGGGCCGACTCCCTACGAGGTGCTCCTCCACGCCGCCCTCGTCGGTGACAGCACGCGCTTCACGAGACAGGACGCCGTCGAGGAGGCCTGGCGCGTCATGCAGCCGCTGCTCGATGCCCCGCCGCCCGTCCACTCCTACGCCCCCGGCTCCTGGGGGCCGAAGGAGGCCGAACGCCTCGTCGCCGGCTACGGCCGCTGGCACGAGCCCTGGATCGACACCTAGAGCGTCTTCACGCTGAGAAAGGAGCGGCCGATGACCGCCGTCAAGGAGAAGCAACGAGCGGAGAAGGCGCCGCAGAGTGCAGCCGCACCGTCACCGTTTCCGCCGATCGCGGACTACGCCTTCCTCTCCGACTGCCACACGGGAGCACTCGTCGCTCCCGACGGCGCGATCGAGTGGCTCTGCATCCCCTGCTTCGACGCTCCGAGTGTCTTCGGCAGCCTGCTCGACCGCGAGGCGGGCTTCTTCCGCTTCGGCCCGTTCGGGATCTCTCATCCGACGGCGCGGGCATACGTGCCCGGGACGAACGTCTTCGAGACGACGTGGAGGACGCCCTCGGGTTGGGCCATCGTGCGAGATGCGCTCACGATCGGGCCCCGGGATCACGAGGACACCGTCACCCCGCACACGCGGCCGCCGGCCGACGACGACGCCGACCACATGCTCGTTCGGACCGTGGAGTGCCTTCACGGCCAGCTCGAGATCGAGCTGGTCTGTGAGCCGGTTTTCGACTACGGCCGCACCCCGGCAGTGTGGACGATGGTCGGCGACTCACGGCATTCCGCCGACGCAGCGGGAGCCGGCGTGACGTTCAGGCTCGTGTCGGATCTCCCGATTGGCATCGAGGGCGAGTCGGTCCGGGGGCGGCACGTGCTGCAGGCCGGCGACAAGGCCTACTGCGCACTGTCCTGGGCGGAGGCGCTCGCCGCCCCGGAGACCCAGGACGAGGCGGCGGATCGGATCTTCACGACGACACGCTTCTGGCGAAGATGGCTGAGCAATGCGCGGATCCCGGATCACCGGTTGCGCGACCCGGTCCAGCGGTCCGCGCTGACGATCAAGGGCCTGACCTACATGCCGACCGGCGCGACCGTGGCCGCGCTCACGACCTCGCTCCCCGAGACCCCGGGCGGCGAGCGGAACTGGGACTACCGCTACACGTGGATCCGGGACACGATGTTCACACTCCAGGCGCTCCACTTCCTGAACCTCGACTGGGAAGCCGCCGAGTTCATGGAGTTCGTCGCCGACCTGGAGCCGACGGAAGACGGCTCGCTGCAGATCATGTACGGCGTCGACGGCAGGCGGGATCTCCGCGAGTCGACGCGCGACGAGCTGACGGGATATGCCGGCGCGCGGCCCGTGCGGATCGGGAACGGCGCTTTCGACCAGCGCCAGAACGACGTCTTCGGCGCGGTGCTCGACTCGATCTTGCTCCATACGCGGCACAGCGAGCGGTTGCCTCGCCGGCTCTGGCCGATCGTGCAGGCTCAGGCGGAGTGCGCCACGAAGGTCTGGCGAAACCCGGATCAGGGCATCTGGGAGGCGCGCGGCAAGCCTCAGCACTACGTCTCGTCGAAGCTCATGTGCTGGGTTGCGCTGGACCGCGCCTCGAAGGTCGCCGAGATCCGCGGCGACCCGGCGCTGCAAGACGAATGGCGGGCGACCGCCGACGAGATCCGCGCCGACATCCTCGAGCACGGGGTCCGTGACGGCGTGCTCCGCCAGCACTACGACACCGACTCGCTCGATGCGTCCACGCTGCTCGGGGCGCTCTTCGGTTTCCTGCCGGGCGACGACGACACGCTGCGCAAATCGGTGCTGGCGATCGCCGGCGACCTCACCGAGGACGGGTTCGTGCTGCGCTACCGGACCGACGAGACCGACGACGGCCTCTCGGGCAAGGAAGGCACCTTCCTGATCTGCTCGTTCTGGCTCGTCTCGGCCCTCGCGATCATCGGCGAGCAGCAGGCGGCCCGCGACCTGATGGAGCGCCTGCTTCGGATCTCGTCGCCGCTCGGCCTCTACGCGGAGGAGTTCGACGCGCCGACCGGCCGCCACCTCGGCAACTTCCCGCAGGCCTTCTCGCACCTCGCTCTGATCGAGGCCGCCGCGCGAATCATCGTCCCCGAGATGCTCGAGGAGTACTGATGGACACCTACGACGTCGTCATCGTCGGAACCGGAGCAGGGGGCGGGACGCTCGCCCGCCACCTTGCGCCCTCGGGCAAGCGCATCCTGCTGCTCGAGCGCGGCGACTGGCTGCCTCGCGAGCCGGCGAACTGGCTCGCGCAGGACGTGTTCGTCGACAACAGATACGTCTCGCCCGACACGTGGTACGACGAGAAGGGGAAGCCGTTCCAGCCGCAGGTGCACTACTTCGTCGGCGGCGCCACGAAGCTCTACGGTGCCGCGCTGTACCGGCTACGGCCGCAGGACTTCGACGAGCTTCGGCATCACGACGGGATCTCGCCCGCCTGGCCGATCAGCTACGACGAGCTCGAGCCGTACTACACGGCGGCCGAACAGGCGTACGAGGTGCACGGTGCCCGCGGCGAGGATCCGACCGAGGGACCGGCGAGCGCGCCGTACCCGTTCCCGGCCGTCTCGCACGAGCCCCGTATCCAGCAGCTCGCAGACGATCTCGAGGAAGCCGGCTACCGCCCGTTCCACGCGCCTTGCGGAATCCGGCTCAACGAGTTGAACATGCCGTACAGCGCCTGCGTCCGCTGTCAGAACTGCGACGGCTTCCCCTGCGCTGTGCACGGGAAGTCCGACGCCGAGGTGCAGGGAGTTCGGCCGGCGCTCGAGCACGCGAACGTCACGCTGCTGACGAACGCGAGGGCGGTTCGGCTGGAGACGAACGATGCCGGGACCGCGGTCACCAGCCTGATCGTCGAGCGGGACGGGAGGACCGAGCAGTTCGCGGGCGACATCGTCGTGCTGGCCTGCGGCGCCGCGAACACAGCCGCCTTGCTCCTCTCCTCCGCGAACGACAAGCATCCGAACGGCCTCGCGAACGGCTCCGACCAGGTCGGCCGCAATTACATGTTCCACGCGAGCCAGGCAGTGCTGGCTCTTTCGCGCGAAGAGAACCTGACCGTCTTCCAGAAGACGCTCGGCCTGAACGACTTCTACTTCGGCAGCGACGAGCACGACTATCCGCTCGGCAACATCCAGATGGTCGGGAAGTCGCAGGCGCCGATGTTCCGAGGCGAGAAGCCGACGGAGACGAAGCTCGCGCCCGGGTGGACGCTCGAGAAGATCGCGAAGCACGCGATCGACTTCTGGCTCTCGACGGAAGATCTGCCGCTGTCTGAGAACCGTGTGACCGTCGACGGCGACGGTCGGATCACGCTCGCCTACAAGGCCTCGAACGAGGTTCCCAAGCAAGAGCTGTACAAGAAGCTGAAGTCGATCCTCGGCCAGTTGCGCATGGAGCCCGACCATCTCTTCGGGCGCTTCGCGTACATGAAGAACGAGATCCCGGTGGCAGGCTGCGCGCACCAGGCCGGCACGTGCCGGTTCGGAACGGACCCGGCCACGTCGGTCCTCGACGTCGACTGCAAGGCGCACGAGCTCGACAACCTCTACGTCGTCGACACGAGCGTCTTCCCGAGCATCGGAGCGGTCAATCCCGCGCTCACGGCGATGGCGAACTCGCTCCGGGTGGGCGACCATCTGCTCGTGCGCCTGGGGGCGGAAGCCACCGTGGCGGCGGTGGTGCGGGCATGAGCGAACGGGGGGTCGCAATCGCCGAGGAGAGTGGACAGATCGAGCTCGCTCGCATGGGGCAGCGCGTGGGCGTCGTCACCCTCGGCGGCGGGCTCCGCTCGTACGAAGCTGCCGGCCGCGAGCTCCTCGACGGCTTCCCCGCCGGTGAGCGGCCGACCTCCGGCCGCGGCCAGGTGCTCGCACCGTGGCCCAACCGGATCCAGGACGGAAGCTACGAGTTCGACGGCAGGCGGATGCAGCTCCCGCTCACCGAGCCGGAGCATGGCAACGCGATCCACGGGCTCGTCCGCAAGGCAGACTGGAACGTCGTCGACCTCGGGCCCGACCGGGTCGCGATGGACTTTTTCCTCGAGCCGCAGCCGGGCTATCCCTTCGCGCTCTCGCTCGGCATCGAGTATGCGCTCACGGCCGCCGGCCTCACGGTGACGACGACCGCCAGGAACCTCGGCGCCGAGCCGTGCCCGTACGGAAGCGGCCAGCATCCGTATCTCACCCTCGGGACACCGACGATCGACACGCTGCGGCTACAGGTGCCGGGCCGGGTCGTCGTCTTCTCGGATGACCGCGGCCTCCCGGTCGGCTCACAACCCGTCGACGGGACCGAGTACGACTTCCGCGCCGCCCGGTCGATCGGCGGAATCGTGCTCGACAACGCGTACACCGAGCTCGAGCGTGGCGCGGATGGTCGAGCCCGCGTCCTGCTCGACGACCCGGACGCCGGCGCAGGCGTCACGCTCTGGCTGGACGAGAGCTATCCCTGGCTGATGGTGTTCACCGGGGATCCGCTCCCCGACGTCGACAGGCGGAGCATCGCGATCGAGCCGATGACCTGTCCGCCGAACGCCTTCCGCACGGGCGAGTCGCTGATCCGGCTCGAGCCGGGCGAATCGACCGTGAGCGCGTGGGGGATCCAGCCACGGCTTGCAGCAGCAGGAGGTCTCGATGACGAGTGACGGACAATCTCGTGTGCTGATCCTCGGTGGCGGTTTCGCCGGGGTCGGCGCCGCGCAGAAGCTCGAGCACGCCGATGCCGAGGTCGTGCTCGTCGACCGGCACGACTACCACACCTTCCAGCCACTTCTCTACCAGCTCGCGACAGGGCTGCTCGAGACGACGGCGGTCGGGCACTCGCTCCGCGACCTGCTCTCGCCGCACGACAACACGACGGTCCACAAGGCTCAGGTGAGCGCCATCGATCTCGATGGGCGGACCGTCGAGTTCCAGGAGATCGGGCCGATCTCGTACGACTATCTCGTCTTCGGCCTCGGCGCCGAGGTCAACTTCTTCGGCACTGCCGGTGCTCCGGCGCACGCGTTTCCGATGTACACGCTTCCCCACGCGACTCGCCTCAAGGACCACCTGCTCGAGCGCTGGGACGCCGCCGACCGCGATCCGAGCCTGATCGAGGACGGCGCCCTCAACGTCGTGGTCGTCGGCGGCGGGCCGACAGGCGTGGAGACGGCGGGCGCGATCGCCGAGCTCTATCGGGGCGACCTGGTGAAGGACTATCCGGGCGTCGAACCGGAGGACGGGCGCGTGATCCTGGTCGAGGCCGGGCCCGACCTCTTCCCGATGTTCAAGCCGAAGCTTCGGGAGTACGCCGACAAGGCACTCACCGACCGGGGCGTGGAGGTGAAGACCGGCACGGCAGTCGAGTCGGTCACTCCCACGCGGGTCACTCTCAAGTCGGGCGAGACGCTCGACGCGCACACGCTCGTCTGGGGCGCCGGCCTGCAGGGGAACCCGCTCGTCCAGTCGCTCGGTCTGGAGCTCGAGCGGGGGAACCGGATCGGCGTCGGGCCGGACCTGACCCTCCCCGATCGCCCCGAGGTCTACGTTGTCGGCGACGTCGCGGCGATCACGGACTCCAAGACCGGACAGGTCCTGCCCCAGCTCGGCTCGGTCGCCCTCCAGTCGGGAGAGCACGCAGGGGAGTCGATCGCCCGGCACATCGACGGCAAGGAGCCGACCCCGTTCAGGTACCACGACAAGGGGACGATGGCCACGATCGGGCGCGGCGCGGCGGTCGTCCAGATGCTCGGCGGACGCACGATGACCGGCCTGAAGGCGCAAGCTGCGTGGGGCGCCGTTCACCTCGCGCTTCTGCCGACGAACGAGGATCGCGCAAAGGCGGTGGTCAACTGGGTCGGCGCCGCGACGACTCACCAGCGGGTCGGGCGCATCACCGTGGAGGCCGAATAGCCGCGTGGGCGTGCTCGCGTCCACCACGGTCGACCTCGCGCGGGCGCAGTTCGCGACGACCTCGATCTACCACTTCCTGTTCGTACCGCTGACGCTCGGCCTCGGGCCGCTCGTGGCGGTCATGCAGACGCTCTGGCTGCGCTCGAAGGACGAGCGCTGGCTCAGGCTGACGCGCTTCTTCGGGACGCTGTTCCTGATCAACTTCGCCATCGGCGTCGCGACCGGACTCGTGCAGGAGTTCGAGTTCGGGATGAACTGGTCGGTCTACTCGAGGTTCGTCGGCAACGTCTTCGGCGCTCCGCTCGCGGTCGAGGGACTCGCCGCGTTCTTCCTGGAATCCACGTTCCTCGGGCTCTGGATCTTCGGCTGGAATCGCCTCTCGCCGCGCCTCCATCTCGCCACGCTTTGGATCGCGGTGGTCGGAACATGGCTGTCGGCTTA
>Ga0187776_10000476_pt1 | contig 19312 bp, 19 predicted proteins | sample 0216_BV02_MP12_2_FD_132426 | JGI IMG/M metagenome (GOLD analysis project Ga0187776, IMG submission 132426) | Tropical peat soil microbial communities from peatlands in Department of Meta, Colombia - 0216_BV02_MP12_20_MG | ecosystem: Environmental > Terrestrial > Soil > Wetlands > Peat | place...
GAACGAGCGGCGGAGGAGAGGCCAGCGTGGGCGGGAGTGGGATTTATCGAACCACAGATGCGGGGACGACCTTTACCCCTTCGTACAGTCCAAGGTTTCCGTTTACAATCTATTTTGTGGTGCCGGTGATCGGCCCCGGAGCGAGTGACCTGACGCTCTACGCCGGATCCGACGGGATCGTTCGGAGCGTGGATGACGGGGGGTCTTGGTGTATTCTTTCGAATCCGGATCAGGATTCGGAGTGCAAGACGCCTTTGCCGATCCTTCAACCCGGACTGACGGCGTTTGCCGTGGCATTAAATAAGCATACGGACGTCAATGGGAATGTGTCCTTCCTTGTTGACACCCCCACTACCCCCACTCCCACCTCCGCCCCCCTCACCTTTTACGCGGCACTCTTCAACCGACAATTCATCAAGTCAACCGACGGAGGAGAAACCTGGACGACGCTGAGCGTGCAATAATTGGACTATTGATGCGCTTCGGCCCAGTTGGCGCCGATTCCGATGTCAACTTTTAACGGTACGGCCAGCGGCATCACGCCCTCCATCTCGTTTCGGACCAGCCCTTTGACCGGGTCGATCTCCCCCTCCGGGACTTCGAAAATCAGCTCGTCATGGATTTGAAGGAGCATTTTCGAACGGTATTCTTCCTTTTTCAGTCGCTCCGCGATACGGATCATCGCCAGCTTGATCAAGTCGGCGGCGCTTCCCTGTATCGGGGTGTTGATCGCGGTGCGCTCGCCCAGACCCCGCACGGCCGGCGTCTCGCTGGCCAATTCCGGAATCGGACGGCGCCTCGCGAAGATCGTGGTGACGTAGCCCCGTTCCTTCGCCTCCGCGATCGTCTTTTCGATGAACCGACGGACGCCGCTGTAGAGGTCCAGATACCGGTCGATGTATTGCTTCGCCTCCGATTGGGAGACGCCCAGCGTTGTGGACAGACCGTACGGGCTGATCCCGTAGATGATCCCGAAATTCACCGTCTTGGCCGTGCGTCGCATCTCGGGCGTGATTTGATTCGGGGCCAGTCCGAAGATCTGCACGGCGGTCGTTGTGTGGATATCCTCCCCGCGTTGAAAAGCCGACAGGAGATTGGGGTCTTCCGACAGATGGGCTAGGATGCGGAGCTCGACCTGGTTATAATCGGCCGAAAGCAGCCGGCATCCTTTTTCGGCGACAAAGGCACGACGAATGCGCGGCCCCCATTCGCCCTTGACCGGGATGTTCTGGAGGTTCGGATCGCTGCTGGAAAGGCGGCCGGTGGCCGCGACGGTCTGGTTCAACGACGTATGAAGGCGGCGGGTCTCGGGATGGACCAGACGGGGGAGCGCATCAATATAAGTCGATTTGAGTTTCGTCAATTGTCGGTAATTCAGAATCTCGGCCGGGAGCTCGTGCTGGAGGGCCAGCTGCTGAAGCACCTCTTCGTTCGTTGAATAACCCGTCTTGGTTTTCTTGATCGGTTTTAAACCGAGCCGGTCGAACAGGATCTCGGCCAACTGTTTCGGGGAGTTGAGATTAAACTCGGTTCCGGCCAGGGTCTGGATTCGCTTGACCATGCCCGACAATTGAGTCTCGAGTTCCTTTGAGAGGGCTGAGAGCTGATCGACATCCAGCTTGATGCCGACCTCTTCCATCTCGGCCAGAACCGGCACAAGCGGCATCTCTATATCATCGAACAAGCGGTCCAGACCCTGTTCATGGAGCAGCGGACGGAGAGAGGCGTCCAGTTTCAGAACGGCCGACGCGCGCTCGCCGGCGGCCGTGGCCATAAGCTCGACGGGGATTTCCGGCGTCAAAGGAGAAGGCATTTCGGGCAATCGATACCCAAGGCGATCCATTGCCACGGTTTCCAGGCCGTGGTCCCGGCGGTTGGGATTTAAAAGATAGGATTCGATCATGGTGTCGGCCGCCGGCCCTTCAATCAAAAGGCCGCTCTGGTGGCAGGTCAACAGTGCGGCCTTGAAGTCATGGCCGACCTTTCGGATCGAGGCATCCGAAAGCAGCGGTCGGAGCTGTTCCAATACGGTTCGGCTCGACGGCGCCGATGGAACACCCAGATAATGATGGCCCAATGGAATATAGACGACGCGGTCCGGTCCGGCCAATGAAATCCCAAGGATCGCGGACCGATCACGGCCCGGGGCATGGGTCATCCCGGAAGAGCCGTCTTGAATTGTCCAGAATCCGAGTCCGATGGTTTTTGCCGAACTCAAGGCGTGCGTCATCTCGCGCAGGGATTCATCCGAATCCACGATCACCACTCCAGCCGATTGTGATATGGCTCGATTGGATTCGGTTAAATCGGCAGGCGATTCAATCCGTTTAAGCAGGCTTCCGAACTCCAGCTCGAGAAACAGCCGTGTCATCGCGTCCGCATCCGGTTCGGTCTTTCGAAACCGATTGAGATTCAGTTCGACCGGGCAGTCCCTCTTGATTTCCGCCAGCTGACGGCTCATCCGGGCCTGTTCCGCAAAAGCACGGAGGCTTTCCTTCAGTTTGGGTTTATTGATCTCATCGAGGTGCGCCAAAAGATTCTCGATCGAGCCGAACCGGCGGATGAGATCCACGGCCGTTTTTTCCCCGATTCCCGGCACGCCCGGGATGTTATCGATCGAGTCGCCCATCAGGCCCATGATCTCGACAACCCGCTCCGGCTCGACGCCGAATCGTTCCCGGACATCCTCGGCCCGGTAGACCTTGTCCTTCATCGTGTCGTAGACGCAGGTCCTGGGCGTGATCAGTTGGAGCATATCTTTGTCGCCGCTGACGATCGTCACGTCCAGTCCGGCCTCCTCCGCCTGACGGGCCAGTGTTCCGATCAGATCATCCGCCTCGAACCCTTCCTGAAGGAGCGCGGGGATACGGAAGGCCTCCACCACGCGGTGGATGTACGGCAGCTGCCGGCTCAGGGAATCGGGCATCTCCGGCCGCTGGGCTTTGTATTCCTGGTATTCCGCGTGACGGAGCGTGGGCCCTTTGGCGTCGAAGGCCACCGCGAGGTAATCCGGACGTTGATCTCGGACGATCTTCAATAGCATCGTGGTGAAACCGTAGACGGCGTTGGTCGGAAGCCCTTTCGAGGTGGAAAGATTGCGGATGGCGAAATAGGCCCGATAGACGTAGGAATGGCCGTCGATGAGAAAAAGACGGGGTCGTTCGGTTCCTTTGAGGTCGGTCGAAACGGACATGGAACTTCTCCGGACGAGACGGGCAGGCCTGCTTTGCCGGCAGGCAGGTGAAATTAATTCTTCACGAAACGGAGGAACCGTTTTTTAAGTTGTTCTTTGAACTCGTGCATTTTTTGGTATTGAACCGGGTACCGTTTCTCGATGCGGTGAAGGAGGTCTTTTGCAAACTTGCTCTCTTTCGAAAGCACGAGAAGGCCGATCAGTAGAAATAGAACACCCTGGAGAACGGGCAAGAAAAGGCCGACGATTCCGAGCAGTATGAAACTCCATCCGACCAAGTGGATCAAGGTTTTTTTGGCCAGGGTCATCATCGGGCTCCGGTTCCTTCCATCGGGCAAAAACAAGCCTATCGTATCACTCTCAAAGGGTCAATTCAACTGCGACGACTTTATTCATTTTGGTTTCGGATTCGTGATCGTGTACAATATCATGGCCTCGATATGAAGGATCAAGCCATTCATACCATCGTCCGGATTCTCAAACGGGAAGTCCGGAAGTGGCGGGTTCCCATCGTTGGCGTGGTGGCCGACCGGTCGAACGACCCTTACCAGGTTCTAATTTCTTGTTTGTTGAGCCTTCGGACACAGGACAGCACGACCGCGCAAGCGACGGAGCGGTTGTTTCGGTTGGCGAAGACTCCGCAAGAAATGGTCCGGCTGTCGCCCCAAACGATCCGGAAGGCCATCTATCCGGTCGGCTTTTACCGGACCAAGGCCAAGACCCTTCTTTCGGTCAGCCGCGATCTCATACGCCGATATTCGGCTCGGGTGCCGGATGAACTGGAAGAACTGTTGACCTTAAAAGGGGTCGGGCGTAAAACGGCCAACCTGGTGGTGACCTTGGGCTATCGGAAGCACGGGATCTGTGTGGACACCCATGTCCACCGAATCAGTAACCGGTTGGGTTATGTGAAGACAAAGACTCCGGAAGAAACCGAGATGGCCCTTCGTGAAAAACTCCCCAAACGCTATTGGATTACCTTTAACGATCTTCTGGTGACGTACGGTCAGAATCTTTGTAAGCCGATCTCCCCGCACTGCAGCCGATGTCCGATTGCAGCCTATTGCGATCGCGTCGGCGTCGGACGCAGCCGATAGAGATTGTTCTTGGCCGGAGACATGTTCCTTCGGATGGATCAGGATCGGCGGTCGTCGGCTGGGGACGGAACGTCGGGTAAGCTTTCATGGAGAAGTTGTTTGTACTGATGAAGAATTTTTTGGGTATATCCGGGAGGCAGGTTTTCACCCCGGTCCATTGATTCCGCGACGCGGGTCGGGCCGTAATTATAAGCGGTCAGGGCCAGCCCCAGATCGCCGAACCGCTGGTGGAGGAACGCGAGATACTGGATCCCCAGTTTGATATTGAGATGAGGATCATAGAGGGACTTCACGTTGCGTAGAGGGGTCTGATTGATTTCTGCCATTTCCTGCCCCGTTAAGGGTTCGATCTGCATTAGGCCGATCGCGCCCTTACGGGAATAGGCCCACCGATAGAAGGAACTCTCGGTCATGATCACGGACACGATCAATTCAGGATCGTAACCGTAGCGAAGGCTTTCGTGGTAAATCAGTTCGGCAAGGCGCTCTTCATCTTCCACCGGAAGTCCCGAATGAAAACCGTGGAGGACCTGATGGATTTTTGAGATCCGCTTGAACGCAGAGGGTTCATAGAGAACGATGGTTTTTGCCTGACGGATCTGGTCCGTCATCCCGATTCGGTTGTCATGGATCCACCAATCGGAAAGGGAATAGACGGCCGCCTCGGCTTCGTTTGGAGATGTTACCGCGGGGATTTGGACCGACTGGGCTGAGCGAGCCTGGATTAATCCAACCAGGATCATTGACTGGATCACCATGCCCAGGAGCAGGCCGGTGGGAATCGGCCGCAACTTCGGCGTAAATGCACGGTTTGTGATCGTCATATTTTAAGTGGCTCCTTATGTGACGGGGTTAATTTTATCCCCGGGTTACATCCTATGAAGCCCTAAAATAGTCCTCGCCTGTCGAGCCATGAAATAAAACAAGAAGAAAAGATAAAGATCAGAAGACACTACGTAGGAGGCAATTGGAAAGGGCAAAAGAAATTAATGTTAAAAGTGAATACAGAATATCATAGTTCATATGCCGTTGTAAAGAAAAAAATATAAAATTTATTTTTAATGAGCTAAGGTCTTGTTTGAAAACAGTTCTTTGTGCTTGACGAGATAATATACGACGACGACGTTGAGTGTCAAAACCGCCGCCCGGGCCAAAGAGGGTCGAAAAATCAGTTCGTAAACCTCCAATGGAATAAATAAACCGGTCGCAACGGCCGTTAAGTATTCCGCCCATCGTTTCCGTTTATAAAGCCCGTAAGCCTCCACCCAGCTCAGGATTCCGTAGAGGAACACCCCTATGGAGACCTCCACGAGCAGTGTGGTCTTCACCATTCCGACTTTGCTGAGCAGGAGGTTGATGTAATGCTTGTCCACATCAAGGTTCAGATCCTGGGCCAGCTGCTTCGACATGTGGTCGAGGTCTTTGTTGATCAAACTCAACAATCCAACCGAGAGCAGCAAAAGAAGCAGGCCTTTGATCGTCAATTCCCAGATAATCACTTTCAAAAACCAGTCCCGCTTGGCCATATTTTGTCGAATCCTTAAAATGTGGACGAAAAACAAGGGGGTAATGATACCAAGCGGAGGCCTGAAAAGGCAAGCGAAATGGGGCCCTCGGCCGTTCTCGACCGCGGGGGAGTATATTAGTGGGCCGTTGCCGACGGCTGGGATAATTTCATGAGATATTCTTCAATCTGTGCCTTATTTTCGGGGGAAAGATCCGTAAACTTGATGCCCATCCCTGAGACGACTTTGCTGGTTCCTTTTTTGACGTCGTAGGTCCAGACCACCTTTCCTTTGGCTTCAATCTTGACATTGAATTCGGGAAGGATAAAAGTGAGGCGGATTTCCGACTGGACCGGGAGGGGAGTTTTGGTCTCGATGAAGACGCCGCCTTTACTCAAGTTGGTTACGTAGTTGGATACGAAGATGTCTTTTGTGGAATAATCCACCTTGATCTTGACTTCGAAGCGGGCATCTTTCCGTCGGTTTCTTCCGGATGACTGGGTCATGGTCGCTCCTGGTTCATCGCGCTTTACGAACGCCGGAGTTTTTTGTTTCTGACTGAAGCAACCAGCGTTTTAAGTGGAGTCCTCCGGTAAAACCGCCTAGTTTCCCATTGGCGCCGATGACGCGGTGGCAGGGAATCAAGACCGCAATCGGATTATTTCCACAGGCGCCGCCCACTGCACGGAAGCTCTTGGGATGACCGATGCTTTGGGCCACCGATCGATAACTACGGGTTTGTCCGTAGGGGATACGCCGGAGCGCTCTCCAGACCTTTTGGTGGAAAGCGGTCCCTTCCAAAAGATCGAATCTCGTCTTGAAGGGGACGGGTTTCCCGGAAAGGTAGACCCGCAACCGAGCCACAAGATCCGTAAAACGATCATCGCGGCGTAGGACCGGACGACGATACTCGCGCTGAAGATTTTTGAGAAAGACCGGCTCGTCGGAGGTGTTCAGTGAGAGCCGGCAGAGGCCCTTTGAGGTGGCGGCCATCCCGATCGGGCCGATCGGAGAGGAAAAAAGGGTGTAGTAGATGACCGGGGAAGAAAGCCTTTGGCTTAAAGAAGCCCTTGGCACCGGATAGTTTCCTCGACAGGTTCAGACGACGTACGTCAACCAGGACTGATGCGCCGGATCTTTTCCGGCGACGGCGTTGAAGAAAGATGCTTGAAGAAGCTTGGTGGTTTCACCCGGCTTTCCGGTGCCGATCATGCGACCATCCACTTCGCGGATCGGCGTGATCTCGGCCGCGGTGCCTGTGAAAAACGCCTCCTCGGCAATATAAATCTCATCGCGCGTAAACCGTTCCTGCGCCACAGGGATTCCCTTCTCTTGCGCGAGTTGGATTATGCTGTTACGGGTAATCCCTTCCAGAATGGAGGTGAGCGGGGTCGTTTTAAGGATCCCGTTCCGGACGATAAAGATGTTTTCGCCCGGTCCTTCGGCGACGTAGCCTTCCGCATCCAGAAGGATCGCTTCGTCGTAGCCCCCCTCTTTGGCTTCCCGCTTGGCCCATTGTGAATTCGCGTAATAGGCGGTGACCTTGGCACGGGTCATGCTGACATTAACGTGGTGACGCGTGAAGGAGGAAATCTTGGCGCGAATGCCGTTGCGGATTCCCTCGTCTCCGAGATAGGTGCCCCAGGGCCATGCCGCGATGGCGATCTGAATCGGGTTTTTATCGACATAGAGACCCATCTCCCCATAACCGATAAAGACGATCGGCCGGATGTAGCATTCCTGAAGCCGATTAACCTTTACCGTGCCGAGGATGGCCTCCTCAATTTCTTTGGAAGAGTAGGGGATCTTGATCTGGACGATCTGGGCCGAGTCAAACAGCCGCTTCACATGCTCTTTCAACCGAAAAACGGCGGAGCCTTTCTCCCCTTTGTAGCAGCGGAGGCCTTCGAACACGCCCAGTCCGTAATGGAGCGTATGGGTCAGGACATGGACCTTGGCCTCTTTCCATTCGACGAATCGGCCGTCCATCCATATTTTGGATGTTTCCTGAATCACGCGTGGTCCTTAAATTAAAAAAGGGATGGAAACGCTCATTCAGAACGAAGTTTAATATAACAACCCGGAAAGGGTTTGTCAATTGTAAGAGCTCGCGTCGCCCCCGCATCCGCCTAAGGCGGAATGGAGCGACTCGACCGAGCTCGTCGAGGTCCTTCCCCTTTCGCTTGCCGCGTTCGCTATTCGGTCCGGATTGTGGATCTCATCATCGCCTTAGGACTCTTGACAATCGTTGATGATTTATGCTATTTATCTCGTTCACCCTTTGAGCGGAGTCGTGCAATGTATGCGATCATTGAAACAGGCGGTAAACAGTACCGAGTAGCCCCGGGTGAAACATTGGAGGTCGAGGCCCTGGAAGGGAAGGTCGGGGACTCTGTGTCTCTTTCCCGAGTCCTGATGCTCCAGGCCGAAACGGGGGCCCGGATTGGGACCCCGGTGATTCCGGGAGCCGTTGTGAAGGCGGAGGTCGTGGCCCAAGGACGCGATCGCAAAGTGGTCGTTTTTAAAAAGATGAGACGGAAAAACTACCGACGGACGAGGGGGCATCGTCAGGACTTCACGCGCCTTAAGATTACCGAAATCCAACCGGCTTGACCGGTCAGAGGAGTTTATGCCATGGCACATAAAAAAGGACAGGGTTCAACACAAAACGGCCGTGACAGTCAGTCCAAGCGACTGGGCGTCAAGGCCTTCGGCGGCCAGGTCGTCCCGGCCGGGACGATTCTCGTTCGGCAACGGGGCACCCGGTTTCATCCCGGGTTTAATGTCGGCACCGGAAGCGACCATACCCTTTTTGCCAAGGTCGCCGGCGTGGTCAAGTTTGAGAGTCGAACCGGGGATCGCAAAAAGATCAGCGTCTATCCGGTTCCGGAACCGGCCTGAACAGGTTCAATCTCAAATTTTAATTTGAGATCATTCATTGTCTGCATTGCTTCGGACTGGCCCGTCCCCCGCCTGCCCGCCGAGGCGGGCCTGCCGAATGTGCAGGGGCAGGCAAACCCTCCCAACCCCATCAAACTGGACTTATCGCTGAATTTGTGTTTGTCGATCAGGTTAAAATATTTGTTAAAGCCGGGGATGGCGGTGATGGTTGCGTCAGCTTCCGACGGGAGAAATACGTTCCTCGAGGGGGGCCCAACGGCGGCGACGGGGGAAACGGCGGGGATATCGTTCTCAGAGCCACCGGTCAACTTCGAACGCTTCTGGACTTGAGATATCAACAGCATTACTTGGTTTCACACGCCGAACACGGTCAGGGGAAGGATCGCCACGGTCGGAACAGTCCGCCGTTGATCATCCCGGTGCCGTGCGGGACGGTGGTTCGGAACGGCGAGACCCTGGAGGAGCTGGCAGATCTGACCGAGGAAGGTCAGGAACGGATTGTGGCCAAAGGCGGCCGGGGCGGGCGAGGCAATGCCGCCTTCGCGACCTCGACGAATCGTGCGCCCCGCCGCGCGGAGAAAGGGCGGCCCGGAGAAGAGCGCTGGTTGTTGCTGGAGCTCAAACTCCTGGCGGATGTGGGACTGGTCGGCTTTCCCAACGCCGGAAAGTCCACGCTGATCTCGCGGATTTCATCGGCACGACCCAAGATCGCCGGGTATCCGTTCACGACCCTTACCCCGCAGCTCGGTGTGGTATCCGATGAGGACCGCGGGAGCTTCGTCGTGGCGGATATCCCCGGGTTGATCGAAGGGGCCCACACCGGGAAGGGGTTGGGCATCCAGTTCCTGCGTCATGTCGAGCGCAATGTTTTTCTGCTCTATTTGATCGACATCGGGGAAACGGCCGAAAAAGAGCCCGTGGAAAGTTTCGAGATTCTCCGTCGGGAATTGAAGGCATACAACCCGGGACTGTTGGAAAAGCCGTTTGCGGTTGCGGCGGCCAAACTGGACATTCAGGGGGACGGAATCCGTCTCAAGAAACTCATCGCTTATTGTCGTCGGAAGAAAACCCCGTGCTTACCCCTGTCGGCCGTAACCGGTCAAGGAATCGCCGAGCTCGTGCGTTTTCTGGGAGACCGAGTTCGGGCATCGAGAATCCGGGTTCCAAGAGGTAGGACGTCATCCGAGAAGACTCCATGGACGTGAATCGATCGAATCTCCTCCAGGCCGTCAAACGGCTCGTCGTGAAGATCGGAAGCAGCCTGATCGCCTCAAGCGATCACGGCCTGGACCCTCACCGTCTGGAAACCCTGGCCCAAGAAATGGCCGATCTAAAGCGTGAGGGATATGAAGTTGTGATCGTTTCTTCCGGCGCGATTCTCTCCGGTCTGGACAAATTGGGGTTGACAGAGCGGCCCAAAAGCCTGCCGGTCAAACAAGCCGCCGCGGCGGTCGGCCAGAGCCGGTTGATCTGGGCATACGAGAAGGCCTTTGAGGCCCAGGGTTTAAAGGTGGCCCAGGTCCTTTTGACCCAGGAAGACCTCGCTGACCGGAGACGGTTTTTAAATTCGCGTAACACGCTCACGACCCTGTTGGATTATGACGTCATCCCGGTGATCAATGAAAACGACACGGTGGCGGTGGAAGAGATTCGGTTCGGGGACAACGACAACCTGGCCGGTCTGGTTACGCACTTGATCGACGCGCAGCTCTTGGTGATCCTCTCCGATGTGGAGGGGCTGTTTACGGATGATCCGCGCCATCATCCCGATGCGCAACTCCTTCCGATCGTCCCTCAGGTTAATTCGGAGACGGTGCGTCTGGCCAAGGATACCACGACGCGGGAGGGAACCGGCGGAATGCGCTCCAAAGTCCAAACAGCGCGAGACGTGGCGGCCTACGGCGTGCCGACCGTGATCGCCAGCGGGCGGCGGCATGGTGTCTTGACCGAAATCCTGAAAGGGAATCCGGTCGGGACTCTGTTTCTGCCGGCCATCGGCCGGCGCACCAGCCGGAAGCATTGGATCGCCTTCACGAGCCGGACAAAAGGGCGGCTATCGCTTGATGCCGGGGCGGTGGACGCCTTGACGGCCAAGGGTAAAAGCCTTCTCCCCTCCGGAATTGTCCGGGTTGAGGGTCGCTTTGAGGCCGGCGATGCCGTGAGCTGCCTTGATCCGCAGGGGCGGGAAGTGGCCAAAGGGTTGGTGAACTATTCATCCGATGATCTCGAGAAGATCAAAGGAGCGAAGACGGCCGAAATCGCCAAGATCTTGGGACGCAACGATTATGATGAAGTGATTCACCGAGACAATCTCGTGATATTGTAGGGGAGAACCGATCGGTTCGACCGTACCGGGGGGCAGATATGGATATCCGTGATTATGTAACCGAAAGAGCAAAAAAGGCCCGGACGGCTGCCCGGAAATTGGCCTCCGTTTCCTCGGCCGTCAAGAACACCGCACTCCTAAAAATGGCCGACGCGCTGGTAGCGCAAGCCTCCACCCTTCTGTCCGCCAATGCGAAAGACCTAGAGGAAGCGAAACGCCGCGGGCTTTCGAAGGCCATGATCGATCGATTGACACTCGATCCGAAGCGTATTGGAGAGATGGCCGCCGGTCTTCGGGATGTGTCAGCGCTTCCGGATCCGGTCGGCGAAGTGGTTAAAATGGTCCGGCGTCCGAACGGGATGCTGGTGGGCCGCGTCCGCGTTCCGATCGGGGTGATCGGGATCGTGTACGAATCGCGGCCCAACGTCACGGCCGATGCCGCGAGCCTCTGCCTCAAAGCCGGTAATGCCGTGGTGCTTCGCGGCGGTTCCGAGGCGGTCCAATCCAACGCCGCGATCGTTCAGATCCTGTCCACGGTCGGCGCGGAAAGCGGGCTGCCGGAGGGTTGCCTCGTTTTTCTGGACAATCCGGACCGACAAGCCGTGATGGAGATGTTGAAACTAGACACGCTGATTGATCTGATTATTCCCCGCGGCGGGGAGGCCCTGATGAAGACCGTGACGGAACATTCCCGCATTCCGGTCATCAAGCATGACAAAGGGCTTTGCCACACGTATGTGGATGAGGGCGCGGATCTTTCCATGGCGCGGGCGATCTGTCTCAACGCCAAGGTTCAGAGACCGGGCACCTGCAACGCGATGGAGACCCTGCTTGTGCATGAAGGCATCGCGCCGGCCTTTCTGCCCGGGATGATCCGCGCGCTACAAGAAGCCGGGGTCGAGGTCCGGGGTTGCTCCAAGACTCGTGCGATCGTTTCCGAGATTAAGGAAGCGACTGAAGAAGACTGGACGACCGAGTATCTGGATCTGATTCTTGCGGTGAAGATCGTCAAAAATATCGACGAAGCGATGGAGCATATTGCCCGGTACGGCTCCCAGCATTCCGAGGCGATCGTCACCCGGGACTACGGGCGGGCCCGACGGTTTCTTAACGAGGTGGATGCCTGCGCTGTCTTCGTCAATGCCTCAACGCGCCTCAACGACGGATACCAGTTCGGCCTGGGAGCCGAAATCGGGATCTCGACCAGCCGGATCCATGCCCGTGGTCCGATGGGCCTGGAAGAGCTGACCACCACAAAATATATCGTGTTGGGCGAAGGGCAGTTGAGGGAGTGATAAGGCCGTTGCGCGTCGGCATCTTCGGCGGAACATTCAATCCCATTCACCGGGGCCATCTGGCCATCGCGGAAGAGGTGCAAAAGGCACTGGGGCTCGACCGGGTTCTTCTGGTTCCGGCCAACCGTCCCCCCCATAAAGGCGGGCTTAAAATTCCTGCAGCCAAGCATCGTCTTGCGATGGTCCGGCTGGCGGTGCGGGGCCATGCGGGGCTAGTAGTTTCCGATCTGGAGGTTCGGCGTCGCGGCAAATCATACACCCTTGACACCCTCAAAGCGCTTCAAGAGCAATACCCTGAAAGAACCGAGTTTTATCTGATCCTGGGATTAGATGCCTTTCTGGAATTTTCCACTTGGCGGGAGCCGGAAAAAATAGTGTCTTCTTGCCACATCGCTGTCGTTTCTCGTCCGGGCTCCCGATTTTCGGATCTGGCGCAACAGCCGTTTCTGAAAGAGATCGATCCCGCCGCGTTAAGAGGCTTGGATGCCGGCCGCCGGTCCCGATACGATTATCCGCTAACGAGGAAGACGGGTTTGATTCTGCTCCATCTGACGGATTACGAAATTTCCGCAACCCGGATCCGAGACCACCTTTCGGGTGGAAAACGGCTTAAAAACCTCTTGCCACCCCTCGTCGAATCTTATATAATCAAAAATCATTTGTACGAAGGCACCGCCCATTCGTCCTGAAGTAACACCTTCAGGGTCAATCGGAGCATTGACAGTCGATTCTCGAGAGAAAAGCTTGCGGGCGGCCCAGGCCGCTTTGGATAAAAAAGCATCCGGTCTGATCGTATTCAAGGTCCGTGATCTGACGACGGTCGCGGACTATTTTGTTATTTGCTCGGCCGATTCCCAACGGCAGGTCCAGGCCATCCGGGATCATATCGACGATACGCTGTCTCAACGAGGGTGCCATCCTTTTGGCACGGAGGGCGAGGCCACCGGCCGCTGGGTCTTGATGGATTATAGCGACGTCATCGTCCATATCTTCAAAGAGGAAATCCGGTCCTTTTACGCCCTCGAACGATTGTGGGGGGACGCTCCCCGCTTGGATCTGAAGCGAGAGCTTCGGGCCGGATTCGAACCGCAGGTCAGCAAGTTGAAAGCGGCTAAAGGAGGCAGGCTGCGCGCGAATAAAGGCTGATGTATGCGTCTGATTGTATTAAGTCTCGGATTTGTCCTTTTGACCGCCTGCGTGGGCTGGCTGGCCTATTTTAACCCCGGTCATACGACCCTCCGTCTTTCCCCTGAATTGTTCCTGGATATTCCAACCGTGGCTTTGGTTCTTTTGTGCATGGCCTTTGGGGGGCTGTTCGCAATCATCGCGGCCGGTTTTGCCGAGATCAAACACCTGTTCCGCGGCTGGCGGCAGGCCAGGATCAAGCAACGGGACGACCGGATCCGTGAACTGCTGCAGTCGGCGATCAATGCCAAGGTCTTGAGGCGATTTGAAGACGCGATCGGACTGTTACAAAAGATCCTCTTGTTGAACCCGAACCATGTCCCGGCCCTCCTACGGCTGGGAAATCTCTACCGTGAACAAGGCAACGCGACCGAGGCGATCCGACTGCACCGCAAGGCCCGAAATCTGGAAGAAAACAACATGGAAATCCTCCTGGCCCTGGAAAGGGATCTCGAGGAATCCAAGCGGCTGGACGAAGCGGTGCAACTGCTTCAAGAAGTGCGGCGGCAGATGGGCAACAGCCTGACGGTGTTTATCCATCTTCGGGATTTGTTTGTCAAGTTGGCTCGGTGGGAAGAGGCTCATGACGTTCAGGAAAAGATTCTTCAGGGGCCGCTGCGTCCGGGGGAATTGAAGGCAGAGCAGGCGTGGTTTGAAGGGATCAAGTACGAGGTCGGCTGTCAATTGCTTGAGAAAGGCGAACGGGACCGTGCGCGCCGGTATTTCCGAGGCGCGATCAAGCTGAACCGCGGTTTCATCCCGGGCTATATGGGCCTGGGAGAAATTCTGGTGGATGAAGGAAAATTGAAGGACGCCGGCGAACTCTGGGAAAAAGCGTACGAGATGACCTCCAGCGTTCTTCTGCTTCATCGTTTGGAGGATCTTTACCTGGAGCTGGATCAACCGGCCAGAGTCCTCAATTTATACCAGGAGGCCGTCAACCGGGATCCTGAAAACTTGGTCCTCCGATTTTATCTTGGTAAGCTTTATTACCGACTTGAAATGGTCGACGAGGCCTTTGAGATCCTGGCCTCTTTGGATCCCGGCCATGAGAAAGTGCCCGACCTCCACAAGCTTCTGGGTAACCTTTATCTTCGAAAAGGGAACATGGAAGGGGCCGTAGAGGAGTTCAAAAAAGCCCTCCGCCTCCGAAAGCGCGTGCTCGTTCCGTATTACTGCCCGCTCTGTGATTATCACACCGCCCAGTGGTCCGGCCGTTGTCCCCGCTGCGGTCATTGGAACAGTTTTGAGGCTTCGCCCATCATGGGCGAGTGGTCCTCTTCCCGAATTGTGCCCAAGGCGGAGCCGGTGTAGTGAGCGGTGACCGGGCGATCCAATCTCGGCTCGAAATCCGAGAGAAAAGGAGAACGAATGGCATTCCAAATTCTAGCGGATAAGGCCCTGCGCGGAGAATGTCTGACCCGGGAAGATGCCCGGACCGTTCTGAAAGCGTCCGATGATCAACTGCCCGATCTCATCCAAGCCGCCTGGCGGGTTCGGTTTGCGAACTCCGGCCGCCGCGTCAAACTCCATATGCTGATCAACGCCAAAAGCGGCCTCTGTGAGGAGGACTGCCATTACTGTTCCCAATCCCGGACCTCCACGGCGGAGATCGATTCCTATCCCCTGCTATCGGAAAAGGAAATTTTGGACGGCGCTCGACGGGCGGTGGCGGCCAAGGCGCTCCGGTACTGCATTGTGATCAGCGGCCGCGGACCGCGCCCGAAAGAAATGGTCCAGATCGCGTCGGCCGTCCGGGCAATCAAACGGGAGACGCCATTGTCGCTCTGCTGTTCGTTAGGGCTGCTCACCCCGGAGGATGCAAAAACCCTTAAGGCGGTCGGCGTGGATCGCGTCAATCATAATCTCAACACGAGCGAGCGGTTCTATAAAGAGATCTGCAGCACGCATACCTACCGAGATCGGATCGAGACGCTCAAGCGTGCGCGGGAGGCCGGGCTGGAGCTCTGCTCGGGCGGCATCGTGGGAATGGGCGAATCCGATGAGGATCTGATCGATCTGGCGCTTGCGCTCCGTGAGATCAAACCCGATTCGATCCCGATCAACTTCCTTCATCCTGTCGAGGGCACTCCCTTGGGCTCGCGGACGCCGCCGTCGCCGACCCGCGGCCTCAAAGTGCTTGGTCTCTTCCGTTTCCTGCATCCCACGACCGAGATCCGAATCGCCGGCGGTCGCGAGAACGACCTGCGGTCGCTTCAGGCCCAGGCGCTTTACATAGGCGACTCGCTCTTCGTCGGAGGCTACCTCACCACTCCGGGCCAGAAGCCGGATGAGGCCTGGCGGATGATCGAAGACCTGGGCTTCGAGGTGGAGCAGCCGAACCCGGCCGTCCGCTGATCGGGTTCACGCCTCCAGTTTGAACCGCGTCTCGGCCAAGCGATACAGCCTTCGCCACACCAAGCGGTTGATCGTTACAACTATGGTCGACATGACGATCGTCGCCGCCAACAAGAGATCAAAATTACCCTTGTCGGTTGCATGGCTGATGGTGGCTCCCAGGCCTGTGGTCATCAGGATCTGGCCTTTAAAATGGAAGTATTCGGCAACGATGCTGGCGTTCCATGCACCCCCGGCGGCCGTGACCAATCCCGTGATGAGATAGGGGAAAATACCCGGAAGAATCAGCAGTCGCCACCGGTCAACCGTTCCCAAACGGGAAATGCTGGCCGCTTCCTTCAGATCCGTCGGAATGGCCATGGCCCCGGCAATGACATTGAAAAGAATGTACCACTGCGTGCCCAGCAGCATTAACACGATGGACCCGATGCCCAGTCCACCTCCCGCCTGGAACAGCACGAGCAACACCACGGGAAAGAGGGCCGTCGCCGGCACGGAAGCCGCGATCTGCGCCAGCGGCTGTGCCACTCGGGCAAGACGCGGGCTAAAACCGATTGCGACCCCCACGGGGATGGTCCAGGCGGCGCCAATGAACAGCGCGACCATCACCCGCATCAGCGTCATCACTGTGCCGTGTACGATCTCCGCCATCTCGGAGCGGTCGAGTCCAGCCACCATCGTTCCGGAACGCACAAATCCATAGCCGATGGCCGCCATCAGCGTAACCGTAATCGCTCGCTCGGCCCAGGCCCGCCATATCGGGGGGCCCTGGAGCAGGATAGGTCGGTCGATCGAACGTTCAATATACCGGTTCGCGCGATCGCCCAAGGGCGTGAGGACCTTGCGTTTCAAATTGGCTACGATCATCGACCGACGCAGAAAATTCAGAACGGCGGATCGCGGTACGCTCGCGCTTTCAACCTGTTCCAGTTTAAATTTTTCGACCCAGGCGATCACCGGACGCCACAGGAGCAGATCGAGCAGGACGATGATGCCGATCATCGCGCCGAGCCCCCACAGGATGGCCGTCGTGTCGCCCGCGCTGGCCGCCGTCTGTAAATAGGAGCCCAGGCCGGGCAGTCGAAAGTCGCGCTCGCCCAGCACAAACATCTCGCAGGCCATCAGGAAGAACCATCCCCCGGCCACCGACATCATGGAATTCCAGACCAGCCCGATGGCCGCATAAGGCAATTCAAGCTGAATGAAGCGCTGCCACCAGTTAAAACGGTAAACCTTGGCGGCTTCACGAAGTTCCTGCGGGATGCTTTTGAGCGATGCATAAAGGCTGAAGGTCATGTTCCAAACTTGGCCGGTGAAAATGAGCAGAATCGAGCCCAGTTCAACCCCCAGCTGGCTGTGGGGGAATAAGGCCACCATGGCCAGCATCACACCGGGCAAAAAGCTCAACACGGGAATCGATTGCAGGATGTCCAACAGCGGGATCATGATGCGTTCGGCCTTTGCGTTGTACGCGGCGATATATCCGTAGAAGAGCGTGAAGAGCAGACTTAGCAGATAGGCGACGAGGACGCGCAGCAGCGAATTTGCGGCGTACGCCGGCAGCGCCTGGGGACTTCGTGAAATCGGGGCGGCCGGACTGAAGGGCCCGCCCCAGGTTTCCGCGATCACGAGGAGACCGTAGAAAAACGCCAGCCCTGCACCGAAGATCAGGATCTCGACGAGGATCGGCCAGGTGCGTTCGTGGAAAATCGTTCGGCCCAGGATCGGTTTGGTCATGGATGGGAATCGCGTCGTGATTCGTGATAAATGAGATCAGGTTTGATCCCGTTAGACGGTTTCGGTCAAAAAAAGCTGTTTGCGATTGGCGTCGTAATCAAAGAGCTCGGCATAGCGCCCCCAGTGAATTGCGGTCTCGAGCTGTCGCCGCGCTTCCTCGTCGCTGAAATGTTCATCCAAAATATCTCGGAAAAAGTCATCGGGCAGCTTATGGCCGGATCGGGCCCGGAGGGCGCGTTCAATCTGTCGAAGAAGAAGGGCGTGGCGGAGCGCGGCTTCGCGAAAGAGGACCTTGCGCGCGAGAATGTCGGCTTCGACAAACGCCCGGCCTTCGGGCGTGACCTGGACATCGCCCTCCTGCAACCGGGCAAAGTTAAGAAGCACGGCCGCTTCAACAATCGGCAAGAGGTCGTCCACTTCCATCACCAGCTCATCGGCCAGATGATAGAGATCATCCTTTCCATCGCGATCGAGAAGGATCTCCAATAGTCCCGCAATTCCGCCCGGCCGAGCATGGGGGAGCATCGGATACTTGGCCGGGGTCGGTTCCCCCTCCGCCGCCGGCTTTGTTTCAGGGGAAGGCAACGCGTGCTCCAGCTTTGGCTGGGTCAGGGTTTTGTAGATGTAGTCCATCAGCTCGACGAACCGTTCGGCCTGGCGGTTGCGCGGATGCGCCAGGTTGACTTCGAAGTCGGCGCGGATGCGCGCGGGGTTTCGATCCAGAACGATAACGCGGTCGGCCAGCAGCATGGCCTCTTCGATGTTGTGTGTGACGAAGAAGATCGCCCGGGTCGACATCTTTTTGCTGAGCCACAATTCCAGCAGCTCGTGGCGCAAGTTTTCGGCCGTCAGCACGTCCAACGCCGAGAACGGCTCGTCCATGAAGAGCAGTTCCGGCTCGACCACCAGCGCCCGCGCGAAGCCCACGCGTTGCTTCATCCCGCCCGATAGCTCCTTCGGGTAGGCGGCTTCGAATCCATCCAGGCCGACCGTGTCCAAAATCTTCAGCGCGCGCCTGTGGCGCTCGATAGCAGGCGTGCCGCGCGCTTGAAGCGGGGCCTCCACGTTTTCCAGCACCGTCAACCAGGGAAAGAGAGCAAAGCTCTGAAAGACGATGGACACGTTCGGGATCTGGCCGTTGAACGGACGGCCGTGCCAAAGCACTTCGCCGGCGGACGGCGACGTCAGCCCGGTCAGCAGCCGCAGCATTGTCGATTTTCCGGATCCGGAGGCGCCGAGCAATGCGACGATTTGACCGGGGTAGACGGCCAAATCCGTTGGCGCGATGACTTGGATGCGATGGCCGTCGGGCTGTACGAAATCCTTCTCCACCGCGCGTGCTTCGATGATCGGTTCTCTTGATTCCATTTCCTAATCTCAACCGTCCTTGTCGCCGTTGTCGAACAACAAACGGCCATGATACCCGTTTATGCTCCCGGCTTCAACAATTTTTCTTGCGTTTTATCGGTCGAGGATTAGAGACAGTTTTCAATCCTTCTTGCTTTTTGGTTTTCCGTCGTTTATCGTAATAAAACCAAGATGAATAAAATGCGATGGAGGTTTGAAGCCATGAAAGCGCACTACTTGGGGCACGTCGTGTTCTATGTCAAGAACCTCGAACGGTCGCTTGCGTTTTACCGCGACCTGCTGGGGTTCAAGGAGGTCGGCCGGATTTTTGACGGGAAGGCGGCGGCGCTGACCTCCGGACGGACGCA
>Ga0187776_10000477_pt1 | contig 19297 bp, 19 predicted proteins | sample 0216_BV02_MP12_2_FD_132426 | JGI IMG/M metagenome (GOLD analysis project Ga0187776, IMG submission 132426) | Tropical peat soil microbial communities from peatlands in Department of Meta, Colombia - 0216_BV02_MP12_20_MG | ecosystem: Environmental > Terrestrial > Soil > Wetlands > Peat | place...
CATCCACCAACAAGTATGAATCGTTTTATGTGGCCATTCTTTACCGAAGCTATGACTTTATCGGCTAGGGATAGCACTGCATTTCGACCAAAACCAACCAAAACAGTTTTGCCCTCTTTATCTTCTTGAAACCCAGACAAATGCAAAGCTTTCTCTATTACAGGCGAAAAGTCTCTTCCAGATATATGCGGAACACCTGGATAGCCTACAGGACCTGAAGTGAAAATATTGCCCTTGTAGCTTTCTACCGGCCTCTGGATGCAATTCGTTGTCATCAAGATTGAGCCAGGGAAATCAGCAAATTCCTTCTGCTGATTAAACCATGCTGTTCCATAGTGACCGTAGAAATGCGGATACTTCTTGAGTCCTGGGTAACCATGGGTAGGTAACATTTCACCATGAGTGTAAACGTAGATACCTTTACCCTCACTCTGCTTTAGAACATCTTCTAAATCAATCAAATCATGGCCAGAAACAAGTATGGCTTTTCCTTTCTTATGACCAAGAGGCACCTTAATTGGCACGGGGTGTCCATAGGTTTCAGTGTTTCCCATATCCAAAAGCTCCATCGCGCGTACGTTTGTTTCTCCGCATTTGAAAACTAAGTCTACAAAGTTGTTAGCGCTAAGGTTCTTGTCGAGTACAGACGCAAGACCTTCATGAATAAAACTGAAAACTGCATCATCCTTCTTGCCTAGCAGAGCTGCATGGAACGTATAGGCGGCTACCCCTTTTAATCCGTAAGTTAATAGCCATTGAAGCGAATGAAGGTCTGGGTCTACCGTTGGATCAGAGTTTATCCCGTGGAGTCTGCCCTGTGCAAGCAAGCCTGCCGTAGTCTTTTCCAAAGACAAATTGAATGTTGATGTTACCTTGCCTGTAGCCGCTAACAACCTGTCGCGTAATTGATCTTGTTGCTGTGCTGTTTTCCTAATAAAGACGGTTATTGCTTCGGGATCAAAATTCACGTTTGTCAAAGTACTAAACAATGCTTCACACGTGAACAGGTCAATTTTTTCATCTTTTATTCCAGCTTTTCTAGCCTCAGTTGCTATTTGGCCGAGCCCTCTAAGCATATAAACAAGCAAGTCTTGAAGTGTGGCAACGTCTGCTGTTTTTCCGCAAACACCTGCGACTGTGCAGCCTTGACCTTTAGCTGTTTGCTCGCATTGGTAACAAAACATTTGGTTTTGACTCATTTTGCATCACTTAAACAATAGTGCTCCATTTCAAATAGCTATTGCCCCAAACAATTACGGGATTTATTAAAAATAGGTTGAGTGCAGTTCGACGGCTACAGTTCGCTCTTAAAATAATGCTCAAGCAATCTTCGAGTTCCTCGACGCATAATCTCAGAAAGCGTTGCGGGACTGATTCCCAATTTAGCCGCGAGCTCAGCCATTCCAACTTGCCGCGGATAATCAAAAAAGCCACTTTTGAGAGCAAGCCAAAAAATCCGCTCCTGATGCTCAGTCAATATCCCTATTTGCTGCTCAAACTTGCCGATTTTTCGAATATTAACTTTGTAACCAAAATTCTTCAAGTCAACAACTATGCCTCTGTATGCTTCAAAGGTAGGCACCATAAAACTGTAATTAATAAGGCCATCCTCCAAGCTTTTTCCAGAAACTAAGAAAGCATCATGTCCGAGGATAGTGTTGCACACTTCACATCCTTCACTTTCGAGCCAGACAGACGATTTTCCTTCAACATGACCTTTAGCTTCAAGCTCTTTTGGAACCTCTTTCGCCTGGTCTTCTCCTACATCCATCAGATGCCTAACTGACCCGCTTTTTGAACTACGTACATCGATAACTTTAAGATGTTTAAACCCAAGTGAAGCAAGTTTCTTGACCATTTTGCATTGCTTATTCTCAATTTCAATTACGACATGGTAGGGTTCGCGCCAAGGATCAGGCAAACACATCAACCTCATAGCTTAAGCTGAGACTCACGCAGTTAAACTTGTATGTTTAGAAATTGAAAAAAGGAAAAAAGGAAGTGGATCTTTAGATTTTGTAGTATTTTGCATATAGCACTATGCCGACTACGAGAATTGCTACGCATGATACTGATACTAGTGCTAAATCGATTAGTATTGTCGGGCTTGCAAGTGTAGCGCCTCTGAGGAAAACCGAGGTTAAGGCATCTGTAACATAGTAGCTTGGTACAAATTTGCCTGCTACTTGAGCGCCTGAAGACAGTGATGCTCCGACGAATGTACCGAGGAACAGTTGTGGAAGGACGAAGAGAAAGCTTAAGCCTGTGGCTGCACTGGCACTTTTTGAAATGGTTGCGGTGATTAAGCCGAATCCAACATTTGATAACGAAAATATCATTACCAGCACAAACGCGAAAGCATAGGCAGGTAAACCGACATTGGGTCGGAAGCCTAAAGCGTAAGTCATGGCGAAAACAAGGACTGCTTGTATTATCGCTATACTCATGTACGCTACTACTTGGCTTGCCATGAACTCAGTAGGAGTTACAGGTGTAATGCGGATGCGTTTCATCATGCCGTTTTCTCTGTCTTGGGTAAAGGACTGCGCAACCATCATTATGAGAAATATCGAAGCGAACGTGAACATGCCTGGCACAATAAAATCAAGCGCTGATACGGTCTTTACTTCAACCAGTGAAGCAGTTTCCATTTTTAGCGGACTTTGATTTGCTGCCTGACCTTTATCTGTGAGACTTGTTAGGGTTTGCTGCAGGATTGGGGGTATAGCCTGGGTTGCAACTATGGAGCCTTTGTCTAGGAAAATTGATAAGGTGGCGTTTGTCCAAGCTGACGGGTTATTGGGTGCTGCTTGATAGGAGGCTAAGCCTTCACTGAAATTGGTGGGAATTATCATTACAGCTTGAACTTTGCCCTGCGAGAGATCGTTTTGTGCGGTCTTGTTGTCTGTGTAAAGGTGAACATTGAGTATTTCTGAGTTGAACATTGATGTGAGCAGAGTTTGGGAGGCGTTTACTGAGCAGGCGTGGTCTAAATTGACAACGCCTATTTGGTAGGTCACGGTTTGGCTGCCTCCGACTCCACCGAAGGAAGCACCAAAAGCGAAAACGAACACTATTGGAAATAGGAATATCATGAAAAGAACGGCAGGTTCACGGATTGTTTTCTTTAACTCTTTTTTGGCTAAGGCAAATATTCGTTGAAATTGCATTTATGCTTCCTCCCGGATGGTTCTCCCTGTCAATTTTATAAAGAGGTCTTCCAAATTCCTGACTTGATTCTTAGCAATGAGTTCTCTGGGGGGTCCTAGCGCAATCAGTTTACCGTGGTCAATTATACCAACGCGGTCGCATAGCTCTTCGGCTTCTTCCATATAATGGGTGGTCAAAATAATAGTTTTGCCATGAGTTTTCTGGTCTCTTACAAAATCCCACACTGCATGACGAGATTGCGGATCCATAGCGACTGTGGGCTCATCTAGAAATACTACTTGAGGATCATGAATTAAGGCAAGAGCTAAGCTTAGCCGACGCTTCATTCCGCCACTGTATTTTCCAGTTACTCTTTTCGCATCCCCTTCTAGCCCCATTTTTGTGAGCAGCATTTTACTTCTTTCTTTGAGCAAATTTTTATCCATACTGTTTAGGTTTCCGAAAAGTTCCAAGTTCTCAAACCCGGTTAGATAGGGGTAGATAGCTGTTTCCTGAGTGCAGACGCCGATTAACTCTTTAACTTTCATTGTTTCCCTCTGCACGTCATAGCCGTAGACTTTCGCTATACCGCTTGTTGGTTTTACAAGCCCACAGAGAATGTTGATAGTTGTGGTTTTTCCAGCGCCGTTCGGTCCTAGCAATCCAAAGAGTTCGCCTTTAGCAACTTGTAGGTTGAGGTCTTCTAGCGCTGTTTTGTCTTCAAATTTTTTAGTTAGGTCTTGTATTGTTATTGCTTGTTCGGTCATTTGTTATTCTCCTTTTTGCAAGCATAAGTAGGATTTGAAGAATTTAGTTTCTAGTTTACCAGTTGATTACGAAAAAATAACTTAAGATGCTCCAGAAAGTCTCTTTTCAACATTAATTGATAAAAAAAAGGGAATTAACTACGGAAGATCGTCAAGCCATGTAGAAAATATGTATCCAGTGTAGAGCATATTAGGAGATACTGTTTGTACCGCTGACTCGTTCTCCAAGCTTTCACGCATTTCTCGAAGTTCTTTTGCAGTGGGTGTCCACGTCAAAAATAGGTAGGAGTTCGGTATATTGCTGAAACCCCAGTAAAAGAGTGTATTTGGATAATGCTTTTGCCAAATGAGATTAGGCGTTTTGGGGTCAGCATCGGGTTTCAGCTGGATGTGAAAGGCGCTCATTATATCGTTTGAGGCGTCTGGGTACCAGTCTATGGAGAACGTCACTTGAAAATTTTTTGTCATTCTGTTTAGTCGGCGGCGAACCGTTTTTGTTGAGACTCCTATCTCGTCTGCAACAACTGAGGATGGTTTACGTGAGTCATCCTTGAGAGAACGAATAATTTTGTAGTCAAGCTCGCAAAGATTAGTGTCAATTTCCTTTTGTGACATAAAAGCTGGAATAGGCGAAGAAGTTATGCCAACGGTTGGTTCAGGCATTACTGCTACCTCTTTAATGAAGTGAACAAGCGAATCCAACTCTGCGATATGCCTTAAGTAAGCGCCGATATACAAGCTGTTTCCGCCGCCGATAGCCAACCAGTAAATTGACCCTTGTTTCTCCAGCTTTGGATTCAAGCCACTGATTGAGTTAGTTTTTGACGTGCCAAAGATAAGCACGTGGACGCCATTTTTTGCGAATAAGCTGATTTTAGTGTTGAATTTTCGGATTATTCCCATTTCAATTAAGGATTGGATGCGGTTATGAACAGCGGTTACAGACAAGTTTAGCTTTTCCGCCAGCTCACGATATGGCAGCCTAGAATTAGCCAACAAAAGCTGGCATAGTATTACATCTGTCTTATCCACTGTTTCACCCTTAGCGAGTTTTTATGCTCCAACTGCTTAAAGACTTAACGCAAAGAATCGATCCGACCAGAAAGTGTTTTCTATAAAAATTTCCCTGATTTTTCAAAAAATCTAAGAAAAAATTCAAATAAGTTAAACAAGAAATGATTTCGGAAGCTGAGGGGACCAATTAACGGCAAAATTGAGAATCATTCTCATAGTTATTTTCCTAGCTGCAATAGTAATCGTGTCTTTTTTTGTGGCCAACAGTCTTCTTCCCGCAAAACCGACCTCAGCTTCATCCCCGCCTCTCTACGTTGGAATTGAAATAGGATGGGCCAGTAACGTAACAGAGTGCAAAGAACTAATTGATACAGTCAGGAGTTACACTAATCTCCTAATTATTGCATCGCCTCTAATTCTAAGCGATGAAGCCTTGCTTAACCAGGTATGCGATTACGCCTATAAATCGGGCATGTATTTTATGCCTTACTTCAACAATTTGAGCAACTCAACATTATATTTAGGCGTTGGAGGCTATTACTTACCTTCAACTTGGTTTACCAAAGCTAAAGAACTATATGGAGATAAGTTACTAGGCGTATACTTTTATGACGAAGCTGGGGGGTTCCAGCTTGACCAAACCAATACAACTTACCGTTCTCCCACGCCAATTTCTTCGCCAAATAGTTACAGAGATAATGCGACTAACTTTCGTTGGTTATGGACCCATGGTGGAGGCGTGCCCGCAGTTGCCAACTTCACCCACAGCTTGAATTCCATAACGCTTACTTCGGATTATGCCTTGTACTGGTTTGATTACCAAGTTGGTTGGGATACTGTTCTTACCCAATTTGGCTGGAATAACAGTCGGCAACTGCAGATCTCTTTGGATAGAGGAGCAGCAAACGCTTATGGTAAAGATTGGGGAGCAATAATAACGTGGACATATAATAACGGTCAAATGCCCTACTTGGAACCAGCACCTCAACTCTACGACGACATGGTCTTAGCTTACGATTCAGGAGCAAAGTACATAGCAATATACGACTCGTCGCACAACTTTACAACCACCACTCTGAATAAGGATTATTTCGAAAAGTTGAGGGATTTTTGGAACTACATCCATGATAATCCTGAGAAACAAGGCAGCCTCGAAGCTGACGCAGCGGCAGTTGTTGCTAGTGATTATGGTTTTGGTTTTAGGAGCATTAACGACAGCGTGTGGCAAATTCACGAAGTAGACTCTTGGACTCCCAATTTATACAAAGACGTTACAAAACTCATATGGCAATATAATTCAAGCATAGACATAGTATACAACGACCTGCAATTCCAAAATACAATACAAAGCAAATACCGCAAAGTCCTCTACTGGCCAAACGATTTTGAAGCAATGGACAACTATCCCATAATAGACCTCAACAATAGTCTAGGATACCGCAACATCCAAGAAGCAATTTCTTCCTACGCAACCTATCAAGGAGACACTCTTCTAGTGAAGCCCACAATGTACCAGGAAAACTTTTACGCAACGAAAGCAGTTATAGTGAGCAGCCAAAACAATAATACAATCACTATTGGAGATTCAGGCAACCGGGTAAACTTGAAAATAACCAAAGGGCAAATAACAGTCTCCCATTGAGCCTGCAAAATTCGCCGTATAATTTTAATCGGTCAACCCCTTTGTTTCTCATACAAGCCCTTGTTGTAGGCATAATGCAGTCACAACATCTAATGAACCCCAAGAACCGTGATTACTTGGGGTTAATCAATGAGAATTGCAATTATTGGAAAAGGTAACGTTGGTAACGCATTATATGATGGTTTAAGACAAAAACATGAAACAAAGTTTGGGCATCGAAGTCCTGAAGAGCCAGTTGCGGAAGCCGCAAAATGGGGAGAGATCATCATTCTTGCTGTGCCATACGACAGTGCAAACGATGCCATAGAAGCAATAAGGCCATATGCAGACGGAAAAATAGTAATCGACGTTATGAACGCAGTGGGGGAAAACTTTGATTTAACGATCAGCTGCAGCACATCCACTGCAGAACAGACACAGAAGAAATTACCCAAGACCAAGGTCGTTAAAGCATTCAACACAGTCTTTGCGGCAAACCAAAGCAAAGGAAAACTAGGCAAAGAGCAATTAACCGCATTTGTGGCTAGTGACGATGTGAAAGCGAAAGACACTGTGGCTCAGCTAACTCGTGACATAGGCTTTGAACCGGTGGATTGTGGCTCATTAAGGGCAGCACGTTATCTTGACGCAATGGCAATGATGTTAATGCAGTTAGCTTTCATTAATGGAATGGGCACGAAAATCGGCTATAAACTAGTAAGAGCATAAACTTCATTTTTTTCTTTGATTTCTTCACTAAGGTCTCGGCGAAAGATATTTTGCTTTGGCTTCGTTGTTTTTTGAAGCAAAAAGGTTTTAAGGGTAATAGTTTGTTATGGTTTCGCGTGCTCCACTTATTAAGGGGTTTAATCGTTGAGTACTAAACTTGAAACAATCGAAGAACGCAAGGCAGAAGTCCTTATTAAACTAAGAAAATACAAGCTGCTTGAAAAAGAAAAGTTTGAGGGCACAATAGGGTACATCATTGATATTCCTCAAGATAAAGAAAAAGCGCTCATTTGGTGCATTTTAGGAGAAGCAACCGTCGGCATCGCAGCCATGAATACACTATACAAAGTGATGAAAGAAAAAGAAATCGACAGAGCAATAGTAGTTACTGAAGGACGATACACTCATGCGGTTAAACTAGGTGCAAAAAAGAAAAAAGTAGAACTTCTGCCGAAGTCATTTCCTGTTTTCGACATTTTCGAGCATGCATTGGTTCCATTGCATGAGATTGTAAGCGAAAAAGAGAAGAACCAGCTTCTAGCTCAATTCAGGGTTCAGCCCTATCAAATGCCGCAGATAAAGTCCGGTGACCCCGCGGTCAAAGCAATTGGTGCAAAACCTGGCGATGTGCTGAAAATCACTAGAAAAAGCACAACTGCGGGCGAACACGTTACGTACAGATACGTAGTAGAGTAAACAAAATAAATCCACGCATTTTTTCAAATTACGATATTTAAAAGAGTGCTGCAACTCGACAATAAGATGGTGAATTTTATCTAATGCAGAAGTTTTCAAAATACAAAGGGCTACCCATTTAAGACATTTTTTGTAAAAAGAAGAAATTATTTAGCAATCATGACTTCTGTTGATTTCATGATTGCTTCAACCTCATCTCCGACTTTGATATCTAAATCTTCAACTGATTCCTTAGTTATTACAGCTGTAATGGTAACAGGTACTTTTACCTCAACCTTTACTTTAGCTGTAATAATGCCTTTTTCAACGGCTATAACTTTTCCTTTAAAACGGTTTCTTGCACTTAGCTTCAAAGCTTTCACCTCCAATACGCCTGAACTCGACAAGACGTTGTTAAGATAGCTCTCAACTTGCTTATACTCAGCAAGCAGATTTTTGCCTAAGTCAGTCAGCCTTGCGCCTCCGCCTCCAGCTTTTCCTCCCTTAAAAGTTACAACTATTGGCTCGCCAAGGGCTTTTTGTATGTCCTGCAGGTAATTCCAGACATAACGGTAGGACATGCCTAACGTGTTTGCAGCTTTAGAAATTGAGCTCTCTTTTTGGATTGCTCCTAGGATCTCTGCGCCGCCCTTACCAATCACCGGTTTATCTTTGAACTCTATCCAGACTTTGCAGGAGAGCTTATGTTTCTTGTCCGAAAGCATTCTAAATATGGTAATGTTGTGAAATCCATATAAAGCTAATTCAGGGCAATAACTGACTTAATAACTTCACCTAAAAAATTCAGAAAATCAAATTATCGAATTTTGCTTACCTTTTTTGAATTATTAAATGGGTTTGCTGTTGTGCGCCTGCGATCACTGCGGTTGCTAGTTCCTACTCCTCTCTTGGCACTAGAAGTAGCGTTTTCGTCTAATCCAAGCCCAGCTAACGATTACGTAAACCGGTAGCAAAGTAATTGCGACAAGCAAATAGTTTAGAACAGGGCTCAGATTGTTCGGGAACTCTACGCTTACAAGTAAGTCTCGAACAAAAAATTCCCACACTGCCAAGTAAGAAATGATAGCCGTCAAAAGTAACGCAATAAATTCGATTTTCCGTGTATTGTAAATTTCTAAAATGTCAATATGAGCTCTATGAGATTCAGATAGGACGTTGATGTGATCGCTCATCTCTTCTAAAGCGTCCTTAACCAATAAATTCAATGTCGGATTGACATCTTTAGTTTTTTGTTCAACAAAGTCCCATTCATGAGATAAATCTAACACAGCAAGCTTCTCTCTTTGGAGTTGCTTGTAATCTTCCCAAAGTTCCTTTTCATCATGAGTCTCTTTAGCTAGAGTAGGTTCAATCCTGTCGACCGTTGCTTTGAGACAACCTAAAAAAGTTGTAATCTTCTCGAAAACATCTCTATCCAAACGCTTAAGCTTGTCAATTTCTGCATTGATCTCATCAAAATTTATGTGAAGAATATATTCGCTTTCTTCCACGTTGGTCACGCTTGCTTTAGGAGGAAATCTGGAAATCCTTCTTAATTTAAATTCTGGAAAATAAGTGCATGAAATTAGCTGCAAAGAAATAAAACATCATATCACGATGATTTTTTGAGCGTAACTTACCCACTAGATTAGGGTTTAGCCGTTAGTCTAAAACTTTTCTATTAATTAAATCATTTGCTAAAAAAACGTTCACCAACCTGGGCTAGATTAAGCTTCGTTTTGCTAAGTGAGCAGATAAATATAGGCTTACACTATTTTGTGCAGCATATAAATGCAATATATCGTAAACGCTGACTTGAAAGCACGTTTGGGGTGAATCAAATGAAGTATATACTCATTATTGGAGACGGAATGGCTGACTATCCTATTCCAGAGTTGGGAGACAAAACCCCACTTCAAGCAGCTTACAAACCAAACATGGATTCAATTGCAGCAAAAGGCCGGAACGGCTTTATCAAAACTGTTCCTGACGAGTTAAGCCCAGGTTCAGATGTTGCAATATGTTCAATACTTGGATATGATCCAAGATTATACTGCACCGGCAGAGGACCGCTCGAAGCACCCTCCAGAGGAATAAAGCTTGGAGATAACGATGCAGCTTACAGATGCAACTTGATAACTGAAAAAAATGGAGCCATTGTCGATTATTCAGCAGGTCACATAACTACCAACGAAGCGTCCGGACTAATAGCTGCAATGGAGAACCGCTTTGGCAAACCCGGACAAGTTGAATTTTTAGCCGGCCTTGATTACCGACACTTTTTGATTCTTCGAAATTTTGCACATCCAGAGCTTATTGACTGCACACCTCCACATGACGCGATAGGCGTTGAAGTTTCCATGGTATTGCCAAAATCAAAATCAGAAAAAGCAGAAAAAACAGCACAGCTACTCAGAGATTTAATAAATGGTTCCCGGACCATTTTGCGAACTCATCTAGTTAACATTGCACGAGAGAAAGCAGGTCAAAATCCTGGGAATTTGATATGGCCTTGGGGTGGAGGCAAAAAACCATCCATGCCAACCTTGAAGGAAAAATACGGTTTGAAGGGAGCAGTTATATCTGCAGTAGACTTAGTAAAAGGACTCGCCACCTACGCAGGAATGGAAATCATAAATGTTCCTGGCGCGACAGGGTTGCACAATACAAACTATGAAGGCAAAGCAGACGCAGCAATAAAGGCTCTCAAAGACAACGACTTAGTAGTTGTTCATGTTGAAGCACCAGACGAGGCCGGACACGTCAAGGATGTAGCGATGAAAACAAAAACGATAGAGGACTTAGACAAAAGACTGCTGGGAAGAATTCTTGACAGCTTAAGTGAGCCCTATGCAATTGCGATATCACCTGACCATCCGACCCCAATCAAGATTGGAACACATACAAGAGATCCAGTGCCTTTTGCAATTGAATCACCACTTCTCAAACCCGATGGAGTAAAGAAATTTGATGAGTTTTCAGCGAAAAAGGGATCATATGGTCTAGTCCAAAATGACTTTCTCGTTTCGCTCCTCATTTCTTCAACAAACCCAATCAAGTAAGTTATGACCTTTTTGCTCTGCTGAGAAATTAGAGCTATCCTGATATTATTGAATTCTTAGACATCGTTCTTTAAGTCAATGTCTTTAATTCTCTTATTGATCACTTTTTTAATTTCAGGGTCCTCTTCGCAATGCTTTGCTTCCACCAACAGTTGCTTTGCCACTGGAACGCTTTTGTGGCCAAAGATTTTCGCGAAATTACTGGATCGCTTTTCAAGCAAGCGCAGGTATTGAGGAAGAACACAGACGAAGTTTAACGGATAGCGTCTACTTTTGTCTAAGTCCACTACAACCAGTTGGATACATTTGTAAGCGTTCGGATTTCCCTTTTTGATTGCGTATAGTTTCAGATTCAATTACCCGACCCCTTTCAAACTTATCAAGCATAGGCTAACAATAAGTTGAACTCTTCGTTACACCTTCCTTTGGCTTCACTTGATATTAATATTCTTGAAAAATGGAATTGATATTTTTGTCAATTTCCTTTCTCAATTCTTTGTCAATTTGCCTTCTCAACTGGCTCTCGATAACGCCAATACTTCCCGTAAATTGAAAAAACCATGGTTTCTATCGGAGTTAGTCCGCACGCCGGAAGTGAAATTACGATGAGCAAACCAATTTTCGCGGTGAAAACAAAAATTGAAATAATAATCCAGCTTAGATAATGTATATCCTCAAAGCCAAAACGGGCAGAATTATCACTACACCAAACAGCACAGTAGTTAACACCATTACCTGCAGTGCCCTTGTGATATGTTCTGGCGACAGACCATGATCATCGCCCAAAACATAGTATCCCTGTTTTTCCAGCTGAGTATCCAATGCACCAGCCATAGCTGCTATTGTCCAACCGGCATTTATGCTAGCAGTTTTGCCCTTATCTCTCTGTAGGATTCGCCAGGATTCTCCTGAGTTCTCTCGCAAAAGGAAGGATGCTGCAACCATCAAGTACGCTGTTAACCTTGCAGGAATATAGTTGGCTATAGTGTCAAGTTTTGCTGAGAACCAGCCGATATTTTTGTTTTCAATATTTTTGTAACCTACCATGGAATCCAATGTGTTTACCACACGATATGCAAAAGCGCCTGGAACACCAAACAGAGCAAAAAAGAAGAACGGTGCAGTTATCCCGTCTGTAGTGCTTTCAGCAATTGACTCAACTGCAGCCGAAATAATCTGCCGCTCGTTAAGTTCGGTTGGATCGCGTCTAACAATAAATGGCAACCACTTTCGCGCTTCAGCTAAATTGTTATTCTTTAACGCCTTCGCAATAGGCTTAGTGTAGTGACCCATACCTTTTACGGCAAACGTGGCCTTAAACAAAATCGCACCTACAATAATGTAAGGTATTGAACCGAACGATTGTCTCAGCCAAAAAAGTAGCAGAAACACAGGAAGCGAAACGACCAGCATAATAACTAATGCTATGAGAATACCATTTGCTTTTTCAACATGTGGATTTGGGCTTTTTGCTTTGGGCTTCAGGTAAGATATTATTTTGCCAATAGCTATGGTCGGGTGAATTTTATCAGGATATTCGCCTAATACCATATCAATAAGGAAAGCCAAGAGAAAAATCAAAGCAGAATCAACAAACCAAGAAATGTCAAAAGAAAACATAATTTACAGCTCAAGTATAGTCATTGTTGACTCTCCAATGCCCACTTCAAAGCCTCAATCAACTGCTTATCTTCTTCAGGAGTCTTAACAGCAATCCGAATATAATACTGGTCTAGCCCTGTAAACGAAGAGCAGTCCCGAATCAAAATGCGCTTTCTCAACAGCTTGTCCTTCAGTTCAGGAGCAATTAAACCTGACTTGCGAATGTCAATAAAGAAAAAGTTCGCATCAGGCTGATAAACTTTGAACGATTTGATTTTCCCGAATTCACTTAGCAGATACGCTTTCTCTTTTCTAATTAGCTCGCGCGTTACTCTCAAATGCTCCTCGTCTTGCAATGCTGCAATGGCAGCAGCTTGCGCTAAACAGTTGACATTCCAGGGAATCTTAGAGCACAAGAGCGGATTGATAATTTCTTCCGAGGCAATTCCGTAACCTATGCGCAAGCCAGTGAGTCCAAAGATTTTGGTAAAAGATCTCAAAATAAAGAGATTAGGATAACGCTTAATTTGATTTATCATTGAAAGAGTTTTTTCATTTTCAACAAACTCTAAGAAATCTTCGTCAAGAAAGACAAGGCTATTCTGTTTCGCTGCCTTTTCAAATATTTCTACTAAGATTTCTGCTGGAATAAGAAGACTTGTCGGATTGTTTGGGTTACATAAGAACACCATCTTGGCATTAGTCATTTGACCCTCAAACGCATTTGCATTAATCGTAAAATTACTGTCTAGCTTGACGAACTTCGGTACCTCACCTGTTTTCCTAACTGCGCTCTCATATTCGCCGAATGTTGGTGCTGGAATGATAGCCATGTCGCCCTTGTTTAGAAAGGTTTCAGCAAATAGATACATGAGTTCCGTTGAACCGTTACCAACAATTACATTGTCTTTGGCTAATCCAGTGAAGTGATCGGCAATTGCTTGCCTTAGCTTGTTAGAATTTGAATCAGGATAAGCGGAAACTTGGTCAAAGCTGTTTTTCGCTGCTTCGAGCGCTTTTCTTGAAGGACCCAGAGGATTCACGCTCGAGCTAAAATCCAAAATTTCCTCTCGCCTGAGCCCACTTCTTTCTGCTGCATCCAGAACCTCTCCGCCATGAACACAAGGCTTGAGATTCTTTATGCTATCCTTGACCAAGTCTTCAACTGGCTTCATTTAGGTTTCAATCCTTCAGCTATTGGGCTGAAATCCTTAGGTTTATTCTTAATGTAATAAATGTTTGGTTGGATACTCCATCCAAAAACAATAATTGCTCAAGGCTCAATTTGCAAAAGAGTTTTGAGAAAGAACCGCCTAAGAATACGGCAATAATGTTAAAGGAAGATTCGAATGAGCGATAAAATCGATATGGACAAAATCCGAGAATTGAAAGAAATGCTTGAAGAAAAAAAGTCTGATGAGCCAGTGGAGAAAATCCTCACAGTATTTTGCGAACGGCACGCAATTTCCATGGCAACATGCCGGGTCTTTTACAATCAATTGATCGAGGATACGAAAACAGAGAAAAAATAACATTTAAGTTTTAACCCCTCACTTATTTACAAGGGCTCACTATTGAATGAACTCGTCTTTGTAGGTCTAGGGCTAAACGATGAAAAAAGCATAAGCCTCAACGGTCTAGAAGAAACAAAAAGCGCTAACACAGTTTTCATGGAACTATATACCAGTCTAATGCCCAACTTCGACCTAGAGCGGTTTCAAGACTTATGCAAGAAGAAAGTCCAAATCGTTTCGAGACAAGAGCTCGAAGAAGAAAACGGAAAAGTAATCCTTCAAGCGGCTAAAAAAGGCAAGACAGTATTTCTTGTCCCAGGCGACCCATTTATTGCCACAACACACGTAACGCTGCGAATCGACGCTGAAAAGCAGGGAACAAAAACAAGAATAGTTCATGGGGTTTCAATAATTTCAGCTATAGTCAGTCTTTCAGGCTTGCATAATTACAAGTTCGGAAAAACAGTAACCGTCCCGTTCCCAGAAAACTCTTCAGAAACGCCTTACAATATTATAGCCCAAAACAAGAACATTGGCTCGCACACCATTTGCCTACTGGATTTAAAACCAAACGAAAATCGTTTCTTAAGTATTGACCAAGCCATCAAAACGCTTTCAGAAGTTGAGCTGAAACACAAAAGAGGCATCATCACTTCGGAGACAATTGCGATCGGCCTTGCAAGAGCAGGAAGCAAAAACCCCACACTCAAAGCTAATTTCCTAAAAGACTTAGCCAATTATGATTTTGGTGAACCTCCGTACAGTTTGATTTTTCCAAGCGACATGCATTTTATGGAAATCGAAGCACTGATAGCTTTTGCCGGTGCACCCTCGTCATTTAGGGAGTTGGCAAAATGAGCCTGCAAGCACTCGCATCGAAATACATAGGTTCAGCCGAGAAAGTGTTCAAAGAGCTAGAGCAAACTAAAGTACCTGTAAACATTACAGCCGAGCAAGCTAGTGAGGTTTTAGCTTGGGCTGCTGATTACTTGAAGGATGCAAAGTATTATAAGGCTCAAGGAAAGCTTGAAACAAGCCTGACTTCAGTAGCTTACTGTGAAGGGCTCCTTGATGCTTTAAGATTATTAGGCGCTGTGAAGTTCGAATGGCCAACAAGTCAAGAAAGAAAAAAGTCGTTTTAGCCTCAGGTGTATTTGATTTGCTCCATTTGGGGCATGTTAAGTTTTTGGAGGAAGCCAAGAAAGCAGGCGGAGAAAACGCTGAGCTAATAGTTATTATTGCAAGAGACAGCACGGTAGAAAGGGCTAAAGGCAGAAAACCCATAATGTCCGAGGACCAGCGCCGGGCATTGGTTGAATCATTGAAAGTCGTTGATAAAGCGGTGCTTGGTTATGAGAAATTTGACATTGGCGAAGTTATCGAACATATTAGGCCAGACATAATCGCTTTAGGTTATGACCAAGAAGACATGGAGAAACAAGTGCAGGATTATGTTGACACGCATAAAGTGGAAGTCAAAATCGTCAAAATCGGGAAGTTTGGGGAGAATAGTTTAGATAGTTCTTCAAAGATTAAGCAGCAAATAATTGAAAAATACTTTCCAGGTTAGCGTCGGTCAACTATAATGAATTCAATCAAGTACAAGCCCACATATATTCTAATCGCCATAAACGTTGCAGTATACGTTTACACTTCAATCGCCGGAGGAAACGCACTCACCACAAGCGACAACATGATTTACATGTGGGGCCAAGTAAATTATTCCGTTTTTCAAGGAGCCTATTATCAGCTCTTTACGTCGATGTTTGTCCATGCCACAATAGCGCACCTAGTAGGAAACATGCTTTTCCTCTTCATCTTTGGCTTAAGGGCGGAAGAAATGTTCTCTCTACCAGAGTATCTCGGCATCTATCTGCTGGGGGGTTTAGCTGGAGATATTCTCACTTTAGTTTTCGGACCATATTTTATATCAGTCGGAGCTTCTGGAGCAATATTCGCTCTGTTTGGTGCGACAGTCATTTATTCCAGAAGATCGATAAGGCAATCGATTGTTGGAGCTTTAGTCTACGCTTTCTTTTTGTTTTTCATAAGTGCAGGAGCTGGAGTAAACATTTTGGCTCATCTAGGCGGATTAGCCTTTGGTTTGCTAGCTGGGTATTGGATCGCTAAGAACCGAAAACCAAGTGAGACGCAAGCAACCAAGCACTCATATTCCACTACAATGCCTTTCTGAGCTATGAAAGAATGTAAATTTCGACTTTCACTTTGTTCCCGTCTTTGAGATTCAACTGTTTTCTTAAGCAAACAGGGGCAATTATTTCCAAAACGGAAACGTCGTAGTGGCTACGTAACGCTGTTACTATTGCACCCTTGACCTTGTTATCAATTACCGCTGGGTAACATTTCACTAACCCGAAAGTTCTGTCTTCATTCTTAAAACCTGGAATTTCTATTGAAGGGTACGATTCTATTTCCTGACGAGTTTTAATATCGTAGTCACTTGAAAGTTTGAGGTTAAGGGTTCCCGGGTATGGTTCAAAACCCAATTTTTCGGAAAACTGTCTGCGATAAGGCTCCTTTGAAATGTAATAGGCACCTTCGCCTAAACCAGTGAAAACTGTTCCTTCCAAAGTTACGGAAGGAGGGTAAGATTTCTCAGCGAGGAACTTTAAGTTAGAGTAGAGTTTCTGAAGTTCTTTGGTGCCTTGATCTCCTATTTTTATTAAGCTGCCTTCTGCAGTTATTCTCCTCTGAATCCACCCTTTTCGCTCAAGTTCAATTAAATATCGTGATGCAGTCTGCTGTGAAAATCCAAGTTTATCCGCCAAGTATTCGGTTGAGATTTTAGCTGTTCGGCGATATGCACCCATTTCAGCAAGTTTAAGCAGCATGTAGACGTGTTGCCAATCGTGCTTCTCACTCAATGCTTGAAACTCCAACAAATTAGAAAATAGTCCGAATTCAATATTTAAGCTGCTAGTTACAAATCAAGTTAACATTCAAGCAACAATGCATTAATATCTAAATTTACCAACGACATTGTCTTATTGCTGATCCGATGGGAAAAACAAGCAAACAGCTAAATGTGTTTGATGCGATGGGCAATTATTGGGCAGAGATGGCCGATCAAAACGCGACTGACCGGCAGGTTAAATTTATTAAAAATAACTTGAAGTCGGAAGGATTGATTTTGGACCTTGCCTGCGGAACTGGAAGACACATAATTCCTTTGAGCAAGGAGGGCTATAATATAGTTGGCTTGGATGTTTCAGCAAGTCTTCTAAAAATAGCCAAAAACCGAGAAAGAAATAACAAACTCGTAAGGGCTGATATGCGTTTTTTGCCCTTTAAGCCTGACACGTTTTCGGCTGCATTAAGCATGGATACAAGTTTTGGATATTTATTCTCTGAGCGTGATGACTTGCAGACTCTAAATGAATTGAACTATACAGTTACCGAGGGCGGTATGTTGATTATTGATGTTTTTAACCGTGAAAAATTCGTACAAAAGTATGAAACAACTATAAAAAAGGATCTAAAATGGTCATTTTTACTGATCTTAGCCAAATCCAACAATCGCTTGGCAAGTTGGCTTCTACTCCATCTGTTTAACTGGAGAGAATATCCAAGTTTCCTTCTGATTCAAAAGCGAACCATAAGCAAGAATGGCGATAACCTACATGATTCGTGGGCAGTCTACGACAAAGGCAAGAAACAAATCAAACTCTTTGAGCATGTCGCCCAACTATACCAACTGATGCAATTGAAGGAGTTGCTGCATAGAGCTGATTTTCTTATCAATCAAATTTATGGTGATTACGAAAAACAAAGATTTGGCCCTGTCTCCAACAGGCTTATCTTGGTTGCTGTTTCCAGCAAATAATATTCGATGACGTGAATTGCTAATTAACGCATAAAAGTTATAAGCGGCACAGGAAATCAACTGAGGACATACGTGACCTCTGCATGAACTCTTGGAAACTCAGACTTTCAATGGCTGGAACATTAGCCATAATCTTTGGTTTATCAACTCTTATATTCGCAGTCATATTAACCGTGGCTGGAATAGGCTTTGACCTAATAACCATAGGTGCTTTCGTTGTAGTAGTCAACGTTGCACAATGGATGCTGGCGCCTTACCTTGTTGGTTTGATATACAAGGTTCGAGAGCTTAAACAAGATGAAAAGCCAGAACTTCATGAGATGGTTAATAACTTAAGCAAGAAAAGTGGAATATCCACTCCAAGGCTCATGTTGTCACAGATTCCGCTTCCAAATGCTTTTGCTTATGGGTCTCCTTTATCAGGCAACCGCGTCGCTGTGACCCAAGGACTTTTGGACTCCCTTGACAGCGGTGAAGTTGAAGCCGTACTCGGTCATGAGCTTGGTCATCTGAAACATCGTGATGTTCAAGCCATGATGGTAGTTTCCTTCTTACCTGCGCTGTTCTACTACATTGGCTATTCGCTAATGTTGTCTGGTGCGTTCGCGGGAGGACAAAGAAAAAGCCAAGGAGGCAGCAACGCTCTTATCGGCTTGGGTTTCATGGCTTTCTCTTGGATCTTGACTCTGTTCACGCTTTACCTTAGCAGATTGCGTGAATACTACGCCGACAGACACAGCGTTTCAGTAGTTGATAACGGTGCTGAGAAGCTTTCAACTGGTCTTGTAACAATAGTTCAAGAAAGCAAAAATCTTGGTCGCAGGCAAAAAGGTGAACAAAAAGGCAATAGCTCCTTCAAATCCCTGTTTATCGCTAATCCTGATCAAGCAAACAATGATTTGTCAGAATTACATGCAGTAGGAATCACAAATAAGAAAGACCTAGTAAGAGAAACACTTGCAAAGCAACCGACGACAGGCGACAAACTCATTGAAATATTCTCAACACACCCTAACATTATCAAGCGTCTTCGCGCTTTGCAAGAAAGCAATTGACTAAAGTTCAGCCTCGCTATTTAGAAATGGGTTAATCTTTTTTTCTTCGCCCATTATGGAAGTTGGACCGTGTCCTGGATAAATTAAGAAATAATCTGGCAAAGCCACCAGTTTTTGCAGGGACTGCCTCATATCAACAACTGAGCCTTCAGGAAAATCCGTTCTGCCTATCCCTTGAGCAAATAAAGTATCTCCAGTGAGAATAAGCATGTCACCGCGAAGGCAAATGCTGCCAGGCGTGTGGCCAGGTGTATGCATAACCTC
>Ga0187776_10000478_pt1 | contig 19281 bp, 18 predicted proteins | sample 0216_BV02_MP12_2_FD_132426 | JGI IMG/M metagenome (GOLD analysis project Ga0187776, IMG submission 132426) | Tropical peat soil microbial communities from peatlands in Department of Meta, Colombia - 0216_BV02_MP12_20_MG | ecosystem: Environmental > Terrestrial > Soil > Wetlands > Peat | place...
CGTCGCGATCACGATGTTCGTCGGCGTCTCATACCTCGCCGTCGAGACGCACGCGCGGCCGAGCACGACCGATTCGGTTGTTTCGCAGGTTGCCCGCGCGGTCTTTCCTGCCGGCCACCCGGCTGCGTTCCTCTTCTGGGTCGTCCAGATCTTCACGTTCGCCGTCCTGATCCTGGCGGCGAACACATCGTTCCAGGGCTTTCCCCGCCTGTCCGCGTTGCTCGCGCACGATCGCTTCATTCCTCGCCAGTTCACGAACCTCGGCGATCGCCTCGTCTTCTCGAACGGCGTCATCGTCCTGGCCGGCGCTGCTGCGTTCCTGATCTGGATCTATCACGCGAACGTCAACAACCTGATCCACCTGTACGTGGTCGGTGTCTTCACCGCATTCACCCTCTCGCAGACGGGAATGGTGCGCTACTGGCTCCGCACCCATGGCGACGGCTGGCGATGGCGGGCGCCGGTCAACGCCGTCGGCGCCGCCGCGACCGGTGTCGTCGCGATCGTCGTGATCCTGACCAAGTTCACGGAGGGCGCTTGGATCGTGACGGTCGCAGTGCCGCTCATGGTCGCCTCGTTCTACGGTGTCCGGCGCCACTACGACGGGCTCCAGCGACGCCTCTCGGCCGGTGCCGCGGCGGTCGCGGCGGCGCCTCCGGCGCGCAACACGACGCTCGTCGTCGTCGAGTCGCTCGACGACGCCACGAACGCCGCCATCTGGCTGGCGAAGAAGATCTCGCCGGAGGGCTACCGCGCGATCCACGTGCCGATCCACGGCTCCGACCCGGGGATCCGGCCGCGTTGGTTCGAGCAGCAGGGAGGCAAGCCGCTGCTCGAGGTGCGCGAAGAGCCACACGGTCTGACCGCGGGGCTCCTCGACGAGATCTGGCGACTGCCGCGCAGCGAGTCCGAGTTCGTCACGGTGATCCTTCCCGAGCTGTTCGAGAAAGCGACGCTGACCGAGCAGTTCCGGCACCACCCACGGGAGCTCGCCCTGAAGCTGCGGCTGCTCTCCGAGCAGGGCGTCGTCGTCGCCGACATGCCGGTGCTGCGCGGGCCCAAGCGGGCATTCCCGAAGCGTCTCGTCGCCCGGGTGCTCGTCTCTGGCGTCAACGCGGCGACGATGCGGGCGGTGAACTATGCGAGCACGCTCCACGTCGAGGACACGCAGGGAGTCCACTTCGCCTTCAGCTCCGAAGACGCTCGCGCGGTCCGCAACGAGTGGTGGGCGCACGGGACCCGCATCCCGCTTCACGTCGAGGAGGCACCGTATCGCGACCTCGGAGCGCCCCTGATCCGCTATCTCCGAGGCCTGACCGAGGACCCGGACCTGGCCGTGCTGGTGCTGATGCCGGAGCTGATCACACGCGGCTGGCGGCGGGTGCTGCACAACCAGCGTGCGCTCTACATCAAGCGTCTGCTTCTCTTCGAGCGTCACGTCATCCTTGCTTCCGTGCCCTACCAGCTGCTCCGATGAGAATCTCCCTCAGCCGCGACCGGATCGACGCGGCCCGCACCCAGGCCCGCCGCGTAGCCCGCCGAACGGCGGCGATCGGCTACCGCAGCATCGTCGTGCCCCTGCTCGGTCACGGCGAGACGGAACATGCGCTCGACCTCGCCTGCAGGCTCGCGGCGCGGCGGGGGGCCAAGGTGTTGCTCCTCGCACCGGTCGTCGCGCCGCACGCGCTGCCCCTCGATGCGCATTTCGAGCCCGAGACCGCGGAGCTGCGCGAGCGGCTTCGGCACGCCGAGGCGATCGCTAAGGCGCACGGCGTCGGCACGAAGACGCGCCTCGTGCATACCCGGGCAACCGCGCTCGGGCGCGAGCTGGCCGAGGTTGCGCGCGACCACCGTGCGGAGCTGGTGGTCGTCGGCGCGCCGGTGCAGTCGCGGAGCGGCTTCCGCGACGCGTATCCGCGCGAGATCCGCCGTATCCTCCGCGACGCGCCGTGCCGCGTGCTGATCGTCTCGGGCCGGGTCGCCCGGCGTGTCGACGACGCCGAGCCCGCGCTGCGCCGGATCCTCGTACCGTTGAAGGTCGGTCCGGTCGGCGAGGAGGTGACTGCTGCCGCAGTGAAGCTCGCCGAAGACGCGCAGGCCGGCGTCCACGCGCTCCACGTGATCAGGGTGCCGCTCGACCAGCACATCGACGCCGAGCTGGCTCGGGAGGAGGCGCAGGCAGACGCCTCGATCGCTGAAGCGATGAAGCTCGGCGAGCGTTCCGGCGTCGCCGTCGACGCCGAGACCGTCCGGGCCCGCTCGATCGGCGAGGCGATCGTCCGCGCGGCGGCGGACTCTGGAGCGGACCTGATCGTGCTCGGATCCTCGCCGCGTTGGCGTCGCGGAAGGCGCTTCCTGTCGCCGACGGTCGACTACGTCCTACGCAACGCTCCAACCGAGGTGCTCGTCGTGGCCTTTCCGGGCGGCGCGTTTCACGAGCTCTGAGCAGCACGCAGCGCGCTACATTCCGCTGGATGCTCAAGGCTCTCGTCATCGGCTGCGGCCGCGTCGGCTCGTCAATCGCGCTCCAGCTCCACCAGGAGGGTTGGGACGTGACGGTCGTCGACGAGAACGAGGACGCGCTCTCAAGGCTCGGTGAGAGCTGGCCGGGCACGTTCATCGTCGGTCACGGCATGGACGCCGACCTCCTGCGCGAGGCCGGCATCGAGGACGCCGACGCCCTTGTCGCGGCCACCGACGGCGACAACACGAACATCATCATCGGCCAGGTCGCTCAGAAGCGCTTCGACGTGCGCTGTGTCGTCGTGCGCATCCTCGATCCCGCGCGCGCAAAGTTCTACGCGGAGCGCGGCCTCAACATCGTCTGTCCCACCAGCGTTGCCATCGACAGGCTGATGGAGGCGACTCGGGCCTGCGCCGTACCGGCTGCGGAGGAGGTGGCCGGCTGATGTACGTCATCGTCGCCGGCGGGGGCAAGATCGGCGCGAACGTCACCCGCTCGCTGCTCAGGCTCGGGTACGAGGTGACCCTGATCGAGCAGCGCCGCGATCGCTTCGAGCAGCTCGAGGACGAGTTCGAGCACCAGGTCCAGCGTGGCGACGCCACCGAGCTCTACGTCCTCGAACGTGCGGGGATCGCGCGCCCGCCCGACGTCGTGCTCGCGCTCACGGGCGACGACGAGGACAACATGATCATCGGCCAGATCGCGCGCGAGAAGTACGGCGTCCCGAAGGTGATCGCGCGCGTCAACGACCCGCGCAACCAGCCGCACTTCGACCTGCTCGGCATCTCGCCGACCATCTGCGCAACCTCGAGCGTGATGGCGCTCGTCGAGCACGAGGTGCCCGAGCACGACCTCATCCACCTGCTGGAGCTCCGCCGCGAGAACCTCGAGATCGTCGAGGTGCAGATCGACGGCGACGCACCCGCCACGGGGAAGAGCATCGAGGCGCTTTCCCTGCCCGAGGGCTCGCGGCTCATCTCCGTGATGCGGGGCGGCCGGGCGGAGATCGCGGTCGGATCGACGGTGCTGGAAGCCGGCGACCAGGTGCTGGCGATCCTCGAACCTGGGAAAGAGGACGAGCTACGTCGCGTCTTGCTGCGCCGATAGTCCTTCTCGTTCTGGGGGTCGCTCTTGCCGGGTGTGGCGGCGGCACGGCGAGCGGCGTCGCCGGAGCGAACAAGACGATCGCGACGGCCGGCCACGACTGGACCCGGTTCGGCTGGGACGCGCGTCGCAGCAACGACGCCACGTCTCCGACTGCGATCACAGCGGCGAACGTGAAGTCGCTCCACCGGCGGCAGGTCCAACTGCCCGGCACGGTCGATGCGTCCGCGATCTACCTCCACGACGTCACGATCGCCGGGGGGTCGCACGACGCGTTCTTCGTCACGACGACGTACGGGATCACGCTCGCGATCGACGCGACGAGCGGACAGATCCTGTGGCGCTGGACGCCTCCCGGCTACTCGCACTTCGCCGGCTCGGCCCAGATCACGACGGCCACCCCCGTCGCCGACCCGAGCCGGAACTGGATCTACGCGGCCTCGCCGGACGGGATGATCCAGAAGCTCGCGGTCTTGAACGGTCGCGCGGTCTGGCGCCGCCGGATCACGAAGCTGCCGTCGCGCGAGAAGATCGCATCCTCGCTCAACTTCGCGGTCGGGCACGTGATCGCGACGACGGGCGGCTACATCGGTGACGCGCCGCCGTACCAGGGGCACGTCGTCGTACTCGCGGCCGGGAACGGCCGCTTGCTGCACGTCTGGAACTCGCTCTGTTCGAACCGACACGGGCTCCTCGCGCCGGCGAGCTGTCCGGCGAGCGACTCGGCGATCTGGGGGCGCTCCGGCGCGGTTGTGGTGCCTCGCACCGGGAACCTCCTGGTGGCGACGGGCAACGCTCCTTGGAACGGACGCACCGACTGGGGCGACGCAGTGCTCGTTCTGTCGCCGAAGGCGAAGCTGATCGGGAACTACACGCCTACCAACACGCAGGAGCTGAACACCAGCGACCAGGATCTCGGGTCGACGTCGCCCGTCTACCTCACCTCGACGCTGATCGCACAGGGCGGGAAGGACGGGCACATCCGGCTGCTTTCGCTGCCGCGGCTGCGCGGCACCCGCCCGCACTTGGGGCATGAGTTGCAGATCGTCTCGACGCCGTCCGGCCAGGATCTGTTCACGGCCCCGGCCGTCTGGCGGAGCGGAAAGCGCATCTGGCTGATCGCGGCCGACGGAGGTGCCACCCAGGCGTGGTCGTTGCGCGGCGGTCGCCTGCACTCGGTCTGGCGCGTCGGCAGCGCCGGCACGAGCCCGGTCATCGCCGGCGGGCTGCTCTGGGTCTTCGACCCCGGAGGAGGCGGATTGCGCGTCTACCAGCCGGCGAGCGGCAAACTCGTCGCCACGTTGAATGCCGGCTCCGGCCACTGGAACAGTCCGATCGTGACCGACGCGAACGTCGCGTTGCCGGAGGGAGACGCCAACGACCACGCGACGTCCGGCGTGCTCGACATCTGGAGCCTGCCGTAAGCGCTACGCAGATCGACGGCGCCTGACCGCCGGCGCCTGCTGGCCGAGGGCGGCGTAGGCGAGCGCCTGCAGCGATTCGTTCAGCGTCGCGAGCTCACGCGTGAGGCGGAGGAAGTTCTCGTCGTTGTCGAGGCGCTTGTTCGTCTTCGCGAGCTCGTCGGCGATCCGGTCGAGCCGCTCGAGGATCAGGTCGAAGCGCCGGTCGGAGAGGTTCTGCTCCACTCGGTCATCGTAAACCCGCCAGCTCGGCGCGCGACCCTACGACGAGCACGTCGGCGCCGAGCGCGGCTCTAACCTCGGCGAGCGTGCCGACGACCTCCACCTGCCGCGAGGCCCCCGCATGGGCGAGCGCGATCTCGGCGAGCTCCGGCGGCGCGTCGCTGAACACCCCGATTCGTGCTCCTGCTGCGGCCAGACGACGGAGTGCCGCGTTGGTATCGGCGCGCGGGCGGATCCAGAGCGGCGCCCGGTCGGCGGCGAAGCGCGTCAGGAGCGGACGCCAGTCCCCGAGTGTTTCGTCCAGCACGAGGGCTGCGGCCTCGCGGTCTCCGGGCACGTCGAGCTCGACCCGCGCCCGCCGCGCGGCGTCCTCGAGCCAGGCGTCCCAGAGGGGCCGCGTGTCGGCGAGCACGCCGTCGAGGTCGAGCGCGAGGACGAGGCCTCCGGTCACGAACGGCGATGCTAGATTCCCGCCACAGACCGGCGAGCGGTGAGGGAACTCCGGTGCAAGTCCGGGACGGTCCCGCCGCTGTAAGGGGAGACGCTCTCCCGCCACGAAGCCACTGGGTCGCGATCCGGGAAGGCGGCGGCAGAGGGAGCCCCGAGTCAGAAGACCTGCCGCCCGCCGCAAACCCGAACCCCTCGCGGAAGGAGGATTCGTGCTTCGCCGTTCGTTCCTCAGGCTCGCGGTCGTCGCGGCCGCCGGCTTCGCCTTCTTGGCCGTCGTGTCCCTTCCGGCGGCCGCTCACCGGCAGTTCGGCAAGGTCCACGGCTTCCCGCACCGGATCATCTCGCTCTCGCCGACCGTCACCGAAGACCTGTTCGCGATCGGCGCCGGCAAGCAGGTGGTCGCGGTCGATCAGGACTCGAACTACCCGCGCCGAGCGCCGCGGACGAGCCTGTCCGGCTTCACGCCGAACTCCGAGGCCATCGCCAAGTACCACCCCGACCTCGTCGTCATCTCATACAACCCGGGCAACTTCGCCTCGCAGCTGCGGAAGCTGAAGATCAAGGTCGTGAGCCTCGCGGCGGCGAACGACCTGCCGCAGGCGTACCGGGAGATCCTCCAGCTCGGCTCTCTCACCGGCCACACGACCGGCGCGAAGGCGCTCGTGCGGTCGATGCGGACGCAGCTCGAGTCGATCATCCGCAGCGTGCCGAAGTCACGCCGGCACCTGCGCGTCTACCACGAGCTCGACCCCACGTACTACTCGGCGACCTCGAAGACGTTCATCGGCAGTGTCTACAAGCTCTTCGGGTTCCAGGACATCGCCGACGGCGCCGACACGACGGGCAGCGGCTACCCGCAGCTCTCGGCGGAGTACATCGTCCAGCAGAACCCGCAGATCGTCGTCCTCGCCGACACGAAATGCTGCCAGCAGACGGCGACGACGGTCGCCACGCGGCCGGGCTGGAGCACGATCGCCGCGGTGCGGCACCATCGCATCGTCGGCGTCGACGACGACGTCGCGTCGCGCTGGGGGCCGCGGATCGTGGAGTTCGCCCGCGCCGTCGCGCGGATCGCGCGCCAGGGCTGATGGCAACGGCGGCCGGCAGGGTGGAGGAGGCGCCGCGGGTCGAGTCCCGCGGCGTCGGCCTCCGCGCCGGTCTGGTCGCCGTTGCGTTCCTCGTCGGTGCGGTGGCCGTCGGGCTTGCGGTCGGCCCGGTGCACATCCCCGCGGGCTCGATCCTCCGCTCGGCGCTCTCGTACGTCCCGTTCCTGCACGTCCACCAGCCGCTCGAATCGGTCGACCGCGCGGTGCTCTGGCAGCTGCGTGCCCCGCGCGTGGTGCTCGCCGCGCTCGTCGGAGGGATGCTCGCAGTAGCGGGCGCGTCGTATCAGGGCGTCTTCCGCAACCCGCTCGCCGACCCGTACCTGCTCGGCGTTGCGGGAGGAGCCGGGCTCGGGGCGACGCTCGCGATCGTCTATGCCTCGGCCTCGGCGGCGGGGAGTAATTGGACGGTGCCGCTCGCGGCCTTCGGCGGAGCGATCGTCGCGGTCGTCGCAACCTACGTCCTCGGCCGTTCGGCCGGCGCGACGAGCACGACCGGCGCTCTCGTGCTCGCCGGTGTCACGGTGGCGACCTTCACGGCCGCCGTGCAGACCTTCGTGCAGCAGCGGCACACGGACGTTCTCCAGAACGTCTACTCATGGCTCCTCGGCGGTTTCTCGACCGCGACGTGGAGCGACGTCGCCGTGTGTGCGCCTTACATCGCGGTCAGCTCGCTCGTCCTCGTCCTGCACCGGCGCGTGCTCGACGTCCTCAGCCTCGGGGACGACGAGGCGGCGAGCCTCGGCGTCGACGTGTCGCGCGCCCGGCTGGCGATCGTCGTCGCTGCGACGCTCGGCACCGCGGCCGCCGTCGCCGTCAGCGGGCTGATCGCGTTCGTCGGGATCATCGTCCCGCACACGATCCGACTGCTCGTCTCGACCAGCTACCGCGCCGTGGTGCCGCTCTCGCTGATCGTCGGCGCCGGCTTCCTCGTGCTCGCGGACGTGCTTGCGCGCACGCTGCTCTCCCCGGCCGAGCTGCCGATCGGCGTCGTCACCGCCTTCTTCGGTGCGCCATTCTTCGCGGTCGTTCTCCGCACCTCGCGGGGCGGACGATGATCGCGACGCGCGACCTCTGGGTACGGTTCGGGCCGGTCGCCGCGGTGCGCGAGCTCTCGCTCCGCGCGGAATCTGGCGGCTGGACGGCGTTGATCGGGCCGAACGGAGCGGGGAAGACCTCGGCGCTCCGCGCGCTCGCCGGGCTCGTCCCGTACGACGGCGAGGTGCTGCTCGACGGCCGAGACGCGCGGCGGCTCGGCCGCCGGGCCCTGGCGCGGCTCGTCGCGTTCGTCCCGCAGAAGCCGGAGACTCCGGCGGCGCTGACGGTCGCGGAGTACGTTCTGCTCGGCCGCACGCCGCACATCCCGTACCTCGGCGGAGAGAGCCGTAGCGACCGCGAGGCCGCGGCCCGCGCCCTCCGCCGGCTCGAGCTCGAGGGCTTCGCCGAGCGGCTGCTCGGCTCGCTGAGCGGCGGCGAGCTGCAGCGGGCCGTGCTTGCGCGCGCGCTCGCTCAGGAGGCGCCGGTGCTGCTGCTCGACGAGCCGACGACGGCGCTCGACCTCGGCCGCCAGCAGCTCGTGCTGGAGCTCGTCGACGCGCTGCGCGGCGACGGGTTGACGGTCGTGACGACCATGCACGACCTGACGATGGCGGGCCAGTACGCTGAGCGGCTCGTCCTGCTCGACGGCGGCGCAGTCGTCGCGGAGGGGACTGCGGCGGAGGTGCTCTCGGCACCGAACGTCGCCGCGCACTACGGGGCGAACGTCCGCGTCGTCGAGGACGAGGCCGGGGTTTTCGTCCTCCCGGTGCGCCGCTAGACTCCCCGGCGGCGCCTTGCGCCGCTTATGCGCAACTGATCCGTCTCATCCGACCCCGTCCCGCCAATCCGTTGGAGGTCGTTGCGCATGTCTCGCCTTGCCGGCTCGCTCGTCGCGGCCGGAATCTCGAAGTCGTACGGAGCCGAGGTCGTCCTCCAGGAGGTCGGCCTCGTCGTGCCGCCGCGGGCGCGGATCGGGCTAGTCGGGCCGAACGGCGCCGGCAAGTCGACGCTGCTGCGCCTCCTTGCCGGGCTCGAGGAGCCCGACACCGGTCGCATTCGGCGTACGCCGCCGTCGCTCGCCGTCGGCTACCTCGCGCAGGAACGGGCGGCGGACGGCAGCCGATCAGGAGGACAGGAGGCGCGCACGGCGCTGGCAGAGCTGCTCCGAGCCGGGTTCGACATCCTCCTGCTCGACGAGCCGACGAACGACCTCGACTTCGCCGGTCTGGCCTGGCTCGAACGCGCGCTCGCGTCCCACCCCGGCTCGGTCGTCGTCGTCTCGCACGACCGCGCCTTCCTCGATCGGACGGTGACGCGGATCGTGGAGCTCGACGAGTGGTCACGCCGCACGACGGAGTTCGCCGGCGGCTGGAGCGACTACGAGGCCGAGCGTGAGCAGCGGCGCGAGCGCCACTACCGGCGGTGGGAGTCGTCGGTCGCCGAGCGGCGGCGCATCGAGGAGCAGCAGCGCCGGATGGCCGAATGGGAGCGGCGTGGCTACGGGCAGGGCCGCAAGAAGAAGAAGTCGAAGGACGTCAAGCGGACGTACGCCGCCAAGCTCGCGCAAGTCGAGACGGTCGAGAAGCCGTACGAGCCGTGGCAGCTCCACCTCGGCCTCGCGCCGGCGGCGCGCAGCGGCGACGTCGTCGTCCGCCTCGAACATGCCGTCGCCGAGCGCGGCTGCTTTCGGCTCGGCCCCCTCGACCTCGCCGTCGGGTGGGGAGAACGCCTCGCGATCGCCGGGCCGAACGGGAGCGGCAAGACGACACTGCTCGACGTGCTCCTCGGCCGTCTCCCGCTCGTCGACGGAGAACGCTGGCTCGGGCCGGGTGTCGTCCTCGGCGAGCTCGAGCAGGACCGGGCGGCCCTCTCCGGGCCGCAGCCGTTGCTCGAGATCTTCCGCGACTTCGACGCGGAGATGTCCCGTACGCTGCTGGCGAAGTTCGGCCTCGGTGCCGACGATATCCTGCGCGCGGCGTCTTCGCTGTCGCCCGGCGAGCGCACTCGCGCGGGCCTCTCCCTGCTCGCTGCCCGCGGCGTCAACTGCCTCGTCCTCGACGAGCCGACGAACCACCTCGACGTCGAGGCGATCGAGGAGCTCGAGCGCGGCCTCGCCGGCTACGACGGGACCGTCCTCCTCGTCACCCACGACCGTCGCTTCCTGGAGGCCTTCGCGCCCACCCGTACCATCGAGGTGTGACGGGGACAGCCTCGATCCTCACGGTCGGGAACGAGCTCGTCTCCGGCGACGTGCCGAACACGAACGCCGGCTGGCTCGCACGGCGGCTCGCGCCGCTGGGTGTCATGGTGCGACTCACCGCGGCGCTGCCGGACGAGATCGACACGGTTGCGGACTTCGTCCGCACCGAGGCGCCGCGCGTCGACTTCCTCTTCGTGACCGGCGGGCTCGGCGGCACGCCCGACGACCTGACTCGCGAGGCGATCGCCGCCGCCTTCGGCGTGCCGCAAGAGGAGGCGCCCGAGGTCGCTGCCGAGCTCCGCGCCCGCTTCGCCCGCGACCCAGAGTACGCCGCGCGCTGGGCGCTCCTGCCGCGCGGCAGCCGTCCGCTCGCCAACCCGCTCGGCGGAGCCCCCGGGTTTGCAGTCGAGAACGTCTTCGTCCTCCCGGGCCTCCCGAGCGAGATGGAGGCGATGTTCGCGTCGATCGAGGAGGAGTTCCGGCGGGGCAGTCCGATCGATTCGTGGCGGCGCGTGTACCGGACGTACGAGAGCGTGATCGCCGACACGCTTGCGGAGGCGGACGAGCGATGGCCCAGCGTTCTCGTGGGCTCCTATCCGAGCTTCGGTGCGGCCGGCTTCACGGTCGAGGTCGTGCTCAAATCGAACGACGCCGAAGCGCTCGAGGCCGCCTCGGCGTGGCTCGCGTCAGCGATCGAAGAGGGCGGCCGACGGTAGGTAGAACGCGGCCACCGCAAAGGTGAGCGCGACGCTGGCGAGCGGGCTCCAGACAGCGACGAGGAAGCAGGTCGCGTACATCGGAACGCCCGGAGTGAAGGCCCGCGTGATCGCGCGGAGGGTCGAGTCGGGCACGCGCTCGTCGATCAGTCGGCGCCCGGTCGACGCGTACCTCCACCAGACGTTGTAGATCACCGCCATCAGCACGAACGTTGCGTCGTACACGTAGACGGCCGCCTGCTCGCCGTCGTGCTGGAGGAACTGGGCGACGAGCTTCGTCGGGAAGGGGAGGAAGGCGACCGTGATCAGGAGCAGGACGCTGAGGAAGAGGAGCGTCCGGTCGGCCTGCGCGATCGTCTCGACGCAGAAATGGTGATTCATCCAGATGATCCCGATCGTGAGGAAGCTCGTCGCGTAGGCGAGGTACGACGGCCACAGGTGGAGCAGCTGCGTGCCCAGAGGCGGGGCATGCGGGCTGGTGGAGACCGCGAACTCGAGCACGAGCAGCGTCGCGGCGATCGAGAACACGCCGTCGCTGAAGCCCTCCAGGCGATTGGTGCCGGAAGCCTCCATCGGGCGGATGGTCGCCTACGCACAGGACGGCGTATCCGCGACGTCGTGGAGGCCACGCCGCGAAGGATCAACCTGGGTCACAGGCCGTTCTCCAACCGAAGGGCTATAGTGGGCCGGCTCCTGCAGTTCGCACTGCGAACTTTCAGGGATACGCGAGGGCGGAGTCGACTTCCAGGCCAGTTCCACCCTCGCGCCGTTCAGAGTAGGGCCTGGGGTTTGGGGTAACAACGGAATGAAGAGGACGGTCCTCGCGCTGGGCGCGATTGCGCTGGCGCTAGCTCTGACAGGCGGCGCCTGGGCAGGGAAGCAGTACATCATCACGTCGTCGTCGCAGGTGAAGCCCGGTTCGCTCACAGGTGCCGACATCGAGAACCACTCGCTGAAGCTCTCCGATCTGGCCGACGGAGCGATGAACAAGCTCAAGTCGGATGGCTCGCGTGGTCCGAAGGGTGCCACTGGCGCCCGGGGGCCAAAGGGTGACAAAGGTGACAAAGGTGACAAGGGCGATAAGGGCGACATGGGCGGCAGCGGCGTTAACTCGCCACTCGTCTTCTCGTTCTCCGGAGCTAAAGGTCCTGATACGGGCGTCTGCTCCGACAACAACGGCACCCCGAACCAAGGATGGGCGACTGACACCTACAACACGACCTACGTCGTCGCGATGGAGCCTGACGGCTCGTACTTGCTGACGAAGATCGTGAAGGGCACGTTCGACACCACCGCCGGCGTTTCGCAGCCGAACAACTGCGGCACGCCGCAGACCGGCGGCGTCACCGGCACCTTTTATGGGACGGAGTCGGTCACGGTGCCTGCCGACACGGGGTTCAATCCGTTCGCGACGTGCGGTCCCGCGTGCTCACCGGATACGACGAGCACGCTTACGTCCTCGAACACCGCGCAGAACAACGCCTTCGTGGCGGCGTTCTTCAAGAGTGGCACGACGGCCACGCTGACCTCCTTCGACTTCACGTACGACGCGGGGACGAAGGGTCATATGGAGCAGAACGACAATGGAGTCACCGGCAACATCACCGGCTGACACTCTCGCAAGCGACGTACGAGAGGGGCGGCTTCGGCCGCCCCTCCAACTCCGCGAGGGCCTGAGAGAAGACGCCGCTACGATCGAGCGGTGGCCGCGACGACGCCGGAGACCTACCTCGCCGACCTGAATCCTGCCCAGCGCGAGGCCGTCCTCCACACCGAGGGCCCCGTGCTCGTCGTCGCCGGCGCCGGTTCCGGCAAGACTCGCGTCCTCACTCGCCGCATCGCGCACCTGCTCGGCGCCGTCGGCGTCAAGCCGCCCGAGATCCTCGCGATCACGTTCACGAACAAGGCGGCGGCGGAGATGCGCGAGCGCGTCGGCGACCTGGTCGGCCCACCCGCGCGCGCCGCCTGGGTGATGACGTTCCACTCGGCATGCGGCCGGATCCTGCGCCGCGAGGCGCAGCGGCTCGGCTACCGCTCGAACTTCACGATCTACGACCAGGCCGACCAGATCCGCCTCGTCAAGCGCGTCCTCGAGGAACTCGAGCGCGACCCGAAGCGGTTCACGCCCCGGGGCATCCACTCCCAGATCTCGAACGCGAAGAACACCCTCGTCGGACCTGACGAGTACGCCGAGCGCGTCGCGAGCTTCTACGACCAGACCGTCGCAGAGGTCTACGACCTCTACCAGAAGCGGCTCTTCGCCTCGAATGCGGTCGACTTCGACGACATGCTCTTCCTCACCGTCGACGTCCTCGAGCGGTTCCCGGAGGCGCGCGAGAAGTGGCAGGAGGCGTTCCGCTACGTCCTCGTCGACGAGTACCAGGACACGAACCATGCGCAGTACCGCCTGCTTCAGCTCCTCGCCGAGAAGCACCGCAACGTCTTCGCCGTCGGCGACCCCGACCAGTCGATCTACGCGTTCCGCGGGGCCGACATCCGGAACGTGCTGGAGTTCGAGCACGACTTCGCCGGCGCCACCACGATCGCGCTCGAGCAGAACTACCGCTCGACTCAGAACATCCTCGACGCGGCGAACGGCGTCATCCGCCACAACCGCGAGCGCAAGGAGAAGAACCTCTGGTCCGAGCTCGGCGACGGCGAGCCGGTGCGCGTCGTCGAGGTCGAGGACGAGCACGCCGAGGCGCGCTACGTCGCCGCCGAGATCGCGCTGCTCGTCGAGGAGGGCTTCAACGGCAGCGAGGTCGCCGTCTTCTACCGGACGAACGCTCAGAGCCGCGTGCTCGAGGATGTCCTCGTCCGGCAGGGGATCGCCTACCAGGTGATCGGCGGCCCGCGCTTCTACGAGCGCGCCGAGGTCAAGGACCTGGTCGCATACCTCCAGGTGCTCGACAACCCGTACGACGCCGTCTCCCTCCTCCGCATCGCCAACAAGCCGCGCCGCGGGATCGGCGACTCGACCCTCGCGCGCCTCCAGACGTGGGCCGACCAGCGGGAGATCTCGCTCTGGGAGGCGACGGCGGAGGCCGAGATGGCCGGGGTCGGCGCCGCGCCGCAGAAGGCGCTCAAGGCCTTCCGCGGCACGATCGAGTCACTGATGTCCGCGGCGATGGAACTCGAAGTCCCGGAGCTGATCGAGGAGGTGCTCATCCGCAGCGGCTACCTCGAGTCGCTCGAGGCCGAGCGGACGATCGAAGCGCAAGGGCGCATCGAGAACCTCCAGGAGCTCGTTTCGGTCGCGCGCGAGTGGCGCGAGCAGACCGAGACGGACGACACCACCCTCTCATCCTTCCTCCAGGAGATCTCGCTCTACTCCGACCAGGACGCGATCCGCGGCGACGGGTCGCTCGTCACGCTCATGACGCTGCACAACGCGAAGGGCCTCGAGTTCCGCGCCGTCTACCTGATCGGGATGGAGGAGGGGATCTTCCCGCACTCGCGCTCGATCGAGGAGCAAGGGATCGAGGAGGAGCGGCGGCTCTGCTACGTCGGGATGACCCGGGCGAAGGAGCGGCTCACGCTGCTGCACGCGTCGTCGCGGATGCTCTACGGCGGCCGCAACCACAACCTGCCGTCGCGCTTCCTCGACGAGGTGCCCGAGCGCCACGTCGAGCGCGAGCGGCTTCGACCGACGTCGTGGTCGGGCTACGGCGCGCCGCGGCAGAGCCAGATCGCCCCGCGCGAGGATGTTCCTGATCTCGCCACCGGCGACTCCGTTCGCCACTCGACGCTCGGCGAGGGTGTCGTCGTCCGGATCGAGGCGGGCGGGCTCGTGACCGTCCGGTTCGCAGACGACGGCAGCGAGCGCAAGCTCATGCTCGACTACGCGCCGCTCGAGAAGCTCTAGGCGGGCTTGGTCCTCCCACTTCGATAGCGTCGCAGCATGTTCGAGGTTCGTGCATGCACCGACCAGGACGAGTACGGCCGCGCCGTTGGCGCGATCGGCCAGTACTTCAACCCGCCGCCCAACGAGGAGCTGCTGGAGCTCTTCGCCCGGACGCTGCCGCACGAGCGCATGCACGCCGCCCTCGACGACGGCTCGATCGTCGGCGGAGCCGGCGCGTTCCCGTTCGAGCTGTCGGTACCGGGCGGCTCGGTTCCGTGTGCGGGCGTCACTGCGGTCGGCGTCCACCCGACCCATCGCCGGCGCGGTGTTCTCCGCTCGATGATGGACACACAGCTGCGCGACGTCCACGAGCGCGGCGAGCCGATCGCGGCGCTGTGGGCCTCGGAGGAGACGATCTACGGCCGCTTCGGCTACGGCATCGCCTCGTGGGCCGGGGAGCTGAGGATTCCGCACGAGTGGGACGCCTTTGCCGAGCCGCCCGACCCGTACGGGGCGGTGCGATTCGTTACGCCCGAGGAGGCGCGGGAGCTGTTCCCGCCCATCTACGAAGTCGTGCGGCGCGACCGGCCGGGGATGATGTCGCGGAGCGAGACGTGGTGGGGGGACCGGCAGCTGCGGCTTCCCGAGCACGAGGCCAGTGCGCCGCGCCGCTTCGTCGTGCTCGAGGCCGACGGCGGGCCTGAGGCGTATGCGATCTACCGGACGCACTTCGAGTTCGAAGGCGGTTCGGCGTCGTCGCGTCTCAACGTCCGCGAGGCGTTCGGCGCAACCCCGCAGGCCATGGCCGCTATCTGGCGCTATTTGCTCGACGTCGACTGGATGGGATCCGCCGAGGCGTCGCTCGTGCCTCCCGACCACCCGCTCTTCCTGCTCGTCGCAACGCCGCGCCGGATGCGCTACCGGATGGGCGACGGGCTGTGGGTGCGGCTCGTGGATGTGGGTGCGGCACTCGCCCGCCGTGCGTACCGCGCCGAAGAGCCCCTCGTGCTCGAGGTGCGGGACGCGGTCTGTGAATGGAACGACGGCCGCTGGCGGCTCGACGGCGACACCTGCGAGCGCAGCGACGAGGAGCCCGATCTCGGGCTTGACGCCGCCGCGCTCGGCTCGGCCTACCTCGGCGCAGTCTCGTTCACCCAGCTCCGGGAGGCGCGGCGGGTCGAAGAGCTGCAAGAGGGGGCGATTGAACGCGCGGACGCGCTGTTTGCGTGGCACCCGCTCCCGTGGTGCCCCGAGATCTTCTAGAACCTGTCGAAACGGTCGTCCTTGCGACCCGTCACTGAACAGGGGGATTCTGCGGGTCCTACCGCTTTCGAGGGACGCCGACCCACGCAGGCTCTCCTACCTTCCGCCGACTCATGCGGCCGCTGCGGTTTCTCACCACCCTGGGGGGGCGGCATCTGCTTGTCGTGCCCGCGAGTACGGGCGGACCGTGACCACGGCGGCGCCAAGGCCGGCGTTGTGGCTTCGCCGCGCGCCGCTCGGCCCACTCTCCTTCTGGGCCTGGCTCTACTGGCTTGTCGTTGTCGCGCCCCTGGTGCTCGGAATTCCACTCGCCGCCACCCACGTGCCCGCGACCGACTGGCTCCGTTTCGCGCTTCTCACGGCGCTGGCATCCGCCTCCCAGCTCCTCTCGTTCCACCTCAACCGGCGGCGGGTATTTCATCCGGCCATCGTCTTCGTCGTGGCCGGCGCGCTGCTGCTGCCACCCGAGCTTCTGATCCTGCTCATCGTCGCCCACTGCATCCCCGACTGGCTCAAGCAGCGCTACCCGTGGTACATCGCGACGTTCAACATCGCCAACTACGTCACGGCGGGAGTCGCCGCGTGGGCTGTTGCCCGCGGGGTCGGATTCCCGGCCTCTGCCGGCCGTGAGGCCGCGGCGGGGGCGCTCGCGGCCTGCGTCTTCGTCGTCGCGAACCGGCTCCTGCTGATGCCGATGCTCTATCTCGGTCGCGGCCTGACACCGAGCCAGGCGGGCCTGCTCGACGGCGAGGATTTCACGCTCGAGCTCGTCCTCTCCCTGATGGGTGTGCCCTTCGCGGCGTTCTGGGCCCACAGCATCCCGCTCGCTGCGCTCTCGCTCGCGCCGCTGTTCCTCATCCTCTTCACGCAGCGTGCGGTACTCCGGCTGGAGGAGGCGGGCGAGACCATCGTTCGTCAGAACGCCTCGCTCGAGGAGGCCCACCACGCGGTGATCGAGCGCTCGACCGCGGCTCTCGAGGCGCTGTCGGCGACCGTCGACGCGCGGGACACGTACACGGCCGGCCATTCGCGCCGCGTGGCCGCCTCCGCGCGGATGATCGCCGAGCTGCTCGGCCTCAGGGGCATCGAGCTCGACTTCGTCGGCCAGGCGGCGCTGCTGCACGACATCGGCAAGATCGCCGTCCCCGATGCGGTGCTCCTGAAGGAGGGCTCGCTGACCGCGGCCGAGTGGGTCGTGATGCGCAGTCATCCGGAGGAGGGAGCGCGGATCATCGAGCGGCTCGGCTACCTCGACGAGGTCGTTCCCGGCATCCGCTACCACCACGAGCGGGTCGACGGCCGGGGCTACCCCGACGGCCTGCTCGGTGACGAGATCCCGCTCGCGGCGCGCATCATCCACGTCGCGGACTCCCTCGACGCGATGACGACGAAGCGTCTCTACCGCGAGGAGATGAGCTTCGAGGACGCGCTCGCGGAGATCCGCCGCGGCCGCGGCACCGACTTCTGCGACCTCTGCGTGGACGCGCTCGAGCGGGCGGTCGCGGCGAGGCAGATCGGCCGGTTGACGCTGGTGCGGGAGGCCGTGGCATGAGCGCCGCGGCATATTCCGAACGTGTCCGGCGCGCTCCGATGGTGGGTGGGCTCCCCGAAGCGGCGCGCAGCCTCCTCTACGGCACGATCGCCACCGCGTTCCTGGCGGCGGCCGCGACGTCCGCCGTGTCGGAGAGCAACGTCCGCTGGCTGGACTTCGCCGTGCTCGCCATAGGAGGCGCCTTCGCCCAGCTCTTCGCCACCGACATCCCGGGAAACCAGGTCTTCCACACGGGGCTCGCCTTCACCCTTGCGGCTGCGTTGCTGCTGCCGCCGGAGCTCGTCGTCGTGGTCTGCATCGCCCAGCACGTGCCCGAGTGGTTGCGCCGGCGTTATCCGTGGTTCATCCAGAGCTTCAACATCGCGAATGTCGTCCTCAGCGCGCTCGCGGCGTGGTCGGCGCGGGCCGCCCTGACCCGGGACGGCGTGCACCTGGGCGGCTCGGCCGGGACCACCGAAGTGCTCGTCGCGTGCGCGGCGGCCGTGACCTACGTGCTCGTCAACCACGTACTGCTCGCCAGGATGCTGCGGGTGGCGCGCGGGTACGACCTGTCGGCGAGCGGACTCTTCTCCCTCGACGGCCTGATTGCGGACGGGGTCGTCGCCGCGGTCGGCGTCGGCATCGCCTTCGCGCTACTGCACTCGTGGGCGCTCGCCCCCGTGGTCGCGCTGCCGCTGGTGCTGATTCAGCGCGCGCTGGCGCTGCCGACGCTCCGCGAGCAGGCGCTCACCGATCACAAGACTGGGCTGCTCAACTCTCGCGGGATCGACCAGCGTGCGCGCGCCGAGTTTGCCCGCGCGCGGCGGCTAGGGCTTGCGATGTCGGTGCTCCTGTGCGACGTCGACGATCTCCGCGAGATCAACAACCGCTTCGGCCATCTCGAGGGAGACGCCGCGCTGACGACGGTCGCGACGGCCTTCCGCAACGAGCTGCGGCAGTACGACCTCTGCGCGCGCTTCGGCGGCGACGAGTTCCTCGTCGTCCTGCCCGAGACGACCGAGATGGAAGCGCTGGTCGCCGCCCAGCGGATCCAGGCTTGGCTCGAGGAGCATCCGATCGAGACACGCGAGGGCCTGTTCGCGGTAGGCGTCTCGATCGGCGCGGCCTCGCTGAGTGAAGAGGAGACGCAGATCGGCGAGATGATCGCGCGCGCCGACACGGCCATGTACGGCGAGAAGCGCGCCGGCGGCCGCTCGTTCCTCACGGTCGGCTGAGCGGGCTACAATCCCGGCGACCCGGGGCGGTTAGCTCAGTTGGGAGAGCACCAGCTCGACAAGCTGGGGGTCACTGGTTCGAGCCCAGTACCGCCCATTACGAGACCCGCTGCAATGAGCGGGTTTTCGTGTCTTCTGGCCCCGATCGCGCCTCCGCAACTAGCGATCATGGAAAGCTGCGGAAAGAAATCTTGACTTGTTCGGGTTCACGCCGACCTTCTGCGATCGACTGTGCCGATGGCTATCCCGCCACCCATGCGATCGCTTGGTCTCTCTGGTCGAGTGGGAAGGTCTTCGTCTCTCCCGGCGTCATCCAGCCGAAGAGGTCGGTGGCGTGGGCCATCCAACCGATGTCGGTGACGAGCGCGATGCGCTTTCAGGAGCGGAGGTGCTCGAAGCCGACCCTCAGGTCTTGCCAGGTTGCACCTCCGGAGATGCCGTCGAAGTCGCGCATGACGATGACGAAGCGGACGTCGCCGCTCCGGGCGGCGCGCTCAAGCGCTGGGAGGACGACGTCGCGGTAGTCCTCGGCTGCGATCTTCCCGCTCGCCTCGAATCCGATCACGCCTGCCGGAAGTCCGTCGAGCTCGGCGATCACGATCGTGCCCCTTTCGCCTAGGTCGAGAAGCCGCTGATCGCGTTGCCGATCAGCTTGACGCCGATAATCAGCAAAAGGACGGCCATGATCAC
>Ga0187776_10000479_pt1 | contig 19237 bp, 16 predicted proteins | sample 0216_BV02_MP12_2_FD_132426 | JGI IMG/M metagenome (GOLD analysis project Ga0187776, IMG submission 132426) | Tropical peat soil microbial communities from peatlands in Department of Meta, Colombia - 0216_BV02_MP12_20_MG | ecosystem: Environmental > Terrestrial > Soil > Wetlands > Peat | place...
GGTCCACGCCTGGGAGGAGAAGACCCCACTCGGGCGGCTCGCCGCACCCGAGGAGATTGCCGCCATGGTGGTTTTTCTCGCCTCCGAACGAGCGAGCTACATTACCGGGGCCTCCATCCCGGTTGATGGCGGCTTTCACCGCGGGTTGCTATAAGCAGCCTGCGCACCTCATTCCGTTTTCTTGATTCCGCCGATGAGCCGGAGAATGTTCCCACCCGCCACCCGTTCCAGGTCTGCCTCTGACAGCCCGAGGGAGGAGACTTTTCGGAGCTCGTGCCCCGGATCTCCAAAAGGGAAATCACTACCGAAGAGGAGCCGCTCCGGGCCGTAGTGCTGGACGAAGTGGCGCATCTCGGATGTGGACGCGAGAGCGGTGTCTGCATAGGTATTGTCCCGCCGCCACACTCCCGCCTGCTCCAGCGCTCCATAGGTGCCGTTCAGGCCGCCGAGATGGGGGATGATGATCACCGCCTCCGGCGCCAGCTCATTGATGAACCGGATGGTGTTCTCGAAGCTCTCCTCGAGCACGATGGGGAGGCGGCGGGCGGATATCTCCTCGAGGATGCGGGCGCAACGGGGATCATGGTAGTGGTAGACGGGCTCGTAAGGGTGCCGATGCCACTTGATGCCGCAGAAAGGCTGCCTCAGCTCCTCCACGGCGAAGTCATTCCACACGAATAGGTAGGGGTAGATATGCGCGCTATGGCCGGCGAGATCGAGGACGTAGCGGTTGGCTGCCTGCCTGGTGCGGCGCCAAGCACTAGTGTCCTGGAAGTTATAGTCATAGCGGTCGTAGATGTCCTCTACGGGCGCGTACAGGCAGGCGCCCGCGATCTTCGCCTCCTGGAGCAAAGGGTCAATGACCTCAAAGGGGAGGTTCACGTTCTGAACGCCGCAATGGATGTGACTGTCGATGGCGATCATAACACCTATCCAATCAGGGAGTTGAATTTCTCATAAGTCGATCAACCTCATCGCCTCCTCTTGTGAGCCATCCTAACGCATTCGATGGCCTCCTGCAAAGTGCAACGATGGGGGAGAGCCGAACCTTGCCGAGCGGAATTACCCCTTTCTGCTCAGAATTCCGGGAGGCGGGAGGAGATCAGAGAGAGCGCGCACTGAAGCTGAGCCCACAGGGGCACCGGCCACGACAATAGCTTGACGGGGCGGCGGCAGCCTTCCATCGGCGAGCATTAAGAAGGCGGTATCCGTTTCTGAGCTGTGGTGGGATTGTGTTCAAACGCCGGCCCGGGGTATCTCACCATTTTGGCGAGGATCCCAAGGGACAGAATCGCGCGAAGGGCCTTATCTCAACCCCAACTGAATCGTTAGAAAAGGGTATGGTCCACTAGAAGCGGGAGCGGCCTGGGGGTCAAAGAACATGGTTGCTCGACGCACCAAGTGTGCAAATTCTCCGCAAATGAATCTACTCCGGTAGTTCCACGACTGAGAGCATGACCGTCAGCCTCTCGCCCACCTCTTTCTCACTAACTTTGAGAGACAAATAAACGCCATTCTCCCCTCGACTCATGATTCCGTGTTTCCAACCTCCGATCTGCCCACGAGCAGAATAGGCCAACGTGCTTGGCCAAATCGTGTGTGAGCGAGAAAAATGCGGCGGGATAACATCAGGCGGCTCTGGCCTATTCCTGCGTTGGAAGGACGCACCCTGAACCATGAAACCTCCTGCCTTCACCCCATCGGTTATGTAAATGGTATGAGTCCAGTCAATTTCGATCTTGTGGTCGGTCTTGTTCCAGACAGACAGTTGGAAAGACTGACAGCCTTCTTGATCACAGAGCGGAGTTATCTCCGCGTCGAAATCAGCATTACTCAGCCGCTGATGCTGAGGTTCACTTTTCCAAGCATATTTTGTAGTACTGCACGCCAACGACATAAACGTCATAAAGAAGCCCATGATACAATAAGAGAGCTTTGGTCGCACAAGGAGTCTCCATCGTCGCTGTCCTGAGGGCCACGTGTCAGACCCGTAGCCAGACTATGCCGTCAGAACCTGAATTTATGCGCTGCAAGGTCACACGACCTCTCTGTTGCGGAGCAATCAATTCCTGAGAATGAGACGTGGTCTTATAGAGTTTGTTCCCCCTTTTCCCATGGTTCCCATCGAGCGTTCGGACGGCGTTAGGGTCGGGCGATGCTACATCGGTCAAATGTCACCACAAGTGCTTCACATATAGCGTTTTCCACTCCGATTCCATCAGTTTCTCCCCGAGGGAGTCAATATAGGCCGCACATCACCTCATTCTTCGGGGTAGTCTCAGGTCGTCTCCACCAGTTATCTTGGCGCGAGCTGCTTCTCTGCCTTCGAGACAGAGTCGAAACTGCTAACTCAGCTTCAATTGAGAAGCTCTGTCATGAATGATTTGTGCTTTTCTCGTCTTATCTAGGTCCGTTCTCGCGTTAGTCTCCGCCACAAAATCGGCAAAAGAATCGTAAGCGGCCCTATTTCGTTGTCTCTTTTCGTCTGCATTGACTTCAGTCATAATCAAATCAGCCACCAAGTTCAAGCCAGATACCAACTCTTGCGAGGAGAAAACGTCAATCTGGCCGGCACGGTCTCTGCAGTCCTTAGCCAATTGTACCCAGACTTCCTTATGAAGAGGAGTGCCGGCTTCAAGAATTTTATCCTGCGTCGCGGAGTTTTTCCAAAGCAGCTTCACTACAGGATACAAGTCCGGATTTACCACAACTTCCATAGATCCCTTCTCTTCTACCATACTCTCTCCTCCTTCTCCTGATTGTTCAACGAGGGAGCTTGTAAAGGCCGGTTTTATTCCCGTCAACGCCTTGGAGATCGAATCCGATAGTATCCGGCGGTTATCGTCAGATGTCCTGATAAACTGAACTGCGGTACCATACGGATAATCAATGTCATCAATGCAATGAATGCCGGAACGAACGACTCGAGCCAGCAGTGATAAGACTTGATGAGATGCAGCCCCCTTGTCAATCTTGACGGAGAACATTTCGCCCGGTTTCAGAAAGTTGGCGGCGCAGATAAAGGCGCCACCAACACCGACATTTTTCATCCTGCCGCGCGTCGCTCCGAGAAACCCCGCTATGGTCAGCGGCCAGCTTACATTCACCCTGGGGTGTTTGCGGTTTTCTCGGGGCCGACTGGCGCGTCGTCGTGAAATGAATTGCTCGAATACTCTGGTATAAGCCGATTTGACCATGCTCGGTTGCGTGACGGGATAAGGCGCCTTGGCGTTGGTGGCGTTAGGGCGTCCACGATCCCTGCCGGTTCTACGATCCTTGCCGCTTCGCCTTTCAGGGCCAGGATACCAAGGATCTTTAACGAGTCGTCTGTCCTTCCACAGATGGCGCCGGTCTCTGCCTGAACGGCCATCCGGGGAGCCTCCCTCAATCTGGTTGTGCCTTCGTTCGTCATTCATCTCTTGATGGAAAGCAGTTTGTACTGTTGTTATCAGTTGTGCCAGGTCAAATGGTTTTTGCAGGAAGCCATAGACTCTCTTTTGCAGACCATGTTCAGTTGTCTCTCCAGGAATGTCGCTGCTCATAAGGACGATCAAGGTATCAACCTTGCGCTTGTATATATAATCGATCAGCGCCGAAAACTTCATATCTGGGAGCATCAGGTCAAGAAGGATGAGGTCGAATTCCTTTGTGGCTAGCAGCGCTACTGCTTCCCTTTCATTAGTGGCCGTGATTATGTCAACTTCTATGGTGCCAAGAAAGGTTTGTAAACACTTGCTAAGATAGACATCAGTATCAATTATCAGAATATGAAATCGATCTGACATGCTCGCCTCTGCGAGTCGTGAAACCTACTGGCATTTCTACATGACTGTCACAACCTTTCGCCCAAAACCGCGAGAAAGACAGGAGTTGTTGTGAGACGCGGATGCATAACGAGTGTTCCGAATGCACGTAATCTGTCCGCCACCTGAAAGCAAACCAAATGGCTCGGGGAATGTGGATGGCCTCAGCAAAGTCGCATGCGAAGGATCAAGCCTACCACGGAATATCGAGCCCGTTCAAAGGAAACGGGGGGATCCGACCATGTTGAGGGCATACCTGAGCCACACGGCCGTACAATGACATGATCTGAACTCGGGTCACGTCGGCCGGGACATCTGCCTCCTCCCGGCGCGCCGAGAACTCGCATCGAAGTCACAGGGCACCCCCAGCCCGCTAGAACCGGATTGTGATCAGCGCCTTGACCTCCACGCCTTTCTCGCCGCGAGCGAGGGTCGTGGACATTGGACCGGAGGCGCTGAAAGATATGCTGATGCCAGGACGGGTCTGAGCGACGCGAGCCCCGGTCTTGACGGCATTCGCGACAGGCTCCAAATGTTCGGACACCGCGTCCTTGAAGGCGGCTGGATCGCTGAGGCTGGCGTCGCCGGTTGCGGTGAGTATCCCACGAAGCCCTTTTTCGCCCTTGCGAAAGACATCAGATATGGTGCTCAGGTCCGGGGCGTTGGAGCCCCAGGTCATGGACATTTCCCATCGGTCTTTCGAGATGGCGTAACACCACTTCCAGTCGAAGAGGGAGGTCTCCAGCTTGACGGGCCCCTTCAGTTCATACGAAACCCGGCTCTTGAGTCCTGGTTTCGTGTTCAGTTCGGTGCTGACCGTTGTCTTCCCGGAAGGCGACACTGCAACCTTGGTCTTCCGTTCGCCCGCCTGAAGCTCGGCCGTGGCTCCGCTGACCGACAAGGTCAGACCGGCCTGCCCCCGCTTCAGAGACACCTCGGTGGGAATCGACATCAGGCCCTTGACCAGGCCGGTGAGTTGCGAATCCTTTACCGCACGATGCCGTTCGACCGGTGGCGGGGTCAGCCCCTCCTTGATGATCCGGTTCAGGCGCTGTTCCGGTGTCTCTTGCTCGAAAGACGGGTAAGGAGGCAGAGACAGGTCCAACCTGGGTGTCGTACTTGCGCGTGAGGCCGTCGGCCGGAATCTCTCCCTCGGACCGATTGGAGGTTTACCCATGGTCGCACCCCCTCCTCGTTTTCTTGCCTCTTAGTGTTTGAACAGAACCTGAGATTGGAGGATATCCGGGATAATCTTCAAGCGACGCGTCCGCCGTCTTTTAGCCCTGAAAAGGTCACGTTACGCCTCTACCACAAGCCAACCAATCAGTCTTACACGGCTCTCCCTTCGTACGATGCCTCGATTTTTTTGATTATATCATAGAGATCCTCATTTACCGGCGTGGGTACGTCATGGAGCCTGCCCAGTTCGATCACCTTGCCGGCGAACATTTCCACTTCGGTCTTCCTTCTGGCTTCCACATCCTGAAGCATCGAGGTCTTCCCCTCGGGGTCCAAGCCTGCGAGGATCGTATGCCAATTGTCGATATCGGCCTCGGACAGGTGGACTCCTACCTTTCGGGCAAGCATGATGACCTCTCGCATGGCCGACTCCATGAGTCGCCTCGCCTCCTGCGAGGCCTGGAACATGGCGTAGGGCGCCCGGAGCGCCGCTGACGCCTGGTTGATACCCACGTTGATCATGAACTTCCACCAGAGCGTACGAATCATGTCAGGAGGCGTCTCATGGGTGATTCCAGCCCGGTCAAAAAGGGCCTGGACCCGCTTGACCCGTCCGGAAGGAAAGAGCTTGCTCGCCTCTCCAAACAACACCTTGCCCTGGTTGGTGTAGCTCACGCGGTTTCCCACCCTCACCGCGTCAATTCCTACGGATACGGCATAGAGAACCTTGTCCATCCCATAGACGGCGCCTATCCGCTCTTCGCTCTCGATGCCGTTCATGACTGACAGGATAGCGGTACCGTCTTCGATCCTGTGTTCCATGTCCCGGATGGCATTGTCGAGATGGTGGTGTTTTACCGCCACGATCAGAAGATCCGCAGGCGGGGACCGATCTTCCGGCTGAAGGACAGGGATGGCGTAGTGCTTGCTATTAACGAGCAAGCCCTCCCGGCGCAGTCGTTCGCAGCGTTCGCCCCTTGCGATCAAAGAGATGCACTTGCTGTCCATGTCGTAGAAGATACTGGCGTAAGTAGCGCCCATAGCTCCTGAGCCGATCACGAAAATGGTCTGGATAGACGGGGTCATATGCTACGACGTCAGCGTAGAAACCATAATGCCTGTGGCCGCGTTGGCGAAGGAGGCCGAGTCCCTTCCGAATGGTCCCTTTAGAAACCCAGGATCTCGCCGGCGCTGTGCTCCCTGCGCGTTCCGCTGTTCACATCCAGGGTCTCGCCAACGGTGATGTATGCCTCTCGCGGGTAGCCACGGTCCTCCCAGTATCCCCCCCTCAACTGATCGGTAAGCTCGATCTTTCCGAGCCACTTGCAGCTCTTGTAGCCCCAGAGGTTGGGAATCACGAGGCGGAGCGGTCCGCCGTACTCCGGCTCGAGGGGCTCGTCGGCCACGTTGTAAGCGAGAATGACCCGTGGTGTATCCATGTCGCTCAGGGGAGTGGTGGTGGCGTAGCCGCCGCCGACGCTCACAAAGGTCACGTGGGTCGCCTTCGGTAAGGGAGGAGCTGAGGAGAGGAAATCTCTCCAGAGAACTCCGCCCCAGTCGGCGCGTACCGACCAGCCGGAGACCGAGGTCAGGCGAGCGTTAACCACGGAGTAGGGGAGGGCGAGGATCTCCGGCCAGGTGAGAGAGAGAGGCTGCGCGACGAGCCCGGTTAGCTCCAGCCGGTAGGCGCCAAAATCGATAGACGGCTGCCCTCCGGCCTTGAATGCCGGAACGCCCATGCGGCTCAAGATACTCATGATAACACCTGGAGCTCTGCGACCATACTTGCCTTGGGTGTGGTTATAAGTTCTTGGCTTCGTTGGAGAGTAATAGCCAGGACTGTTGGAGTACTGGAGTGATGGGACAAAGAAAGTAGTGAGCTGCTCTTGTTAGGCTCTTCCCTGCCTCCAAGACTCCATCACTCCGTTACTCGATCACTTCATTCCTCCAGCCCCCCGGGATTGCGTATGACGGGGCCGACGAAACGCCGCTCCTCCTCAGAGCCTCCCCAGGAACTCCCGGAGCTTTGCGAAGTACAAGTTGCCGTCCGCCCAGTAGGTGTCATTGTGACCGGCCCCGGGCAGCACGACGAATTCCTTCGGCTCAGGGGCCAGGGCATAGAGCTGGCGGCCAAGCTCGATGGGAACAATGTCGTCCCGCTCGCCGTGAAAAAAAAGCACGGGGGCCCGGAGCCGTCCGATCTCTCCCGCAGCATTTAACCGATCCTGGAGCCAGCGCTCGAGCGACGGTAAGAGATAGTGAGCCCGGGCCATGGTACCCATGTTGGGAAAAGTGGACTCGAGGACCACTCCGTCGCATTTTTCGATAGCACCGACATGGACGGCGGCGATGCCTCCCAGGGAGTGACCGGAGACGATGAGCTTGGCCCCATAACGCTCCGCCTGCTCCTTGGCGATGCGGCCCGCCGCCTCGGCGTCCAGGTAGAAGCCTTTCTCGCTGATGCTGCCGGAACTCTCGCCGTAGCCGCGGTAGTCAAACATAAAGACGCTCACTCCCACCTCGTGGAACCCCTTGATGATGTCGATGCGCTGGGAGATGTTACCCGCGTTACCATGGCAGTGGAGCAGGAGATGCCGGACCGGTTCGGCGAGAACCAGCCAGCCGTGCAAGCGGACCCCGTCGCTCGTCGTAAACCGGATGTCATCGTACGGGAGCCTCACCGCTGCCGGGGTGTGGATCATGGTTTTTTCGGGGAAGAACACCTGGCTCTCGATAAACCAGTTGCACCCGCTCGTCAGCAATCCCATGAGGATTACTCCCGGGAAAAAGGTTCGGCCCCATATTCGGCGAACAGCCATCTCATGCTTTCCTGCTGAACCGTTGCCCTGAATCGTCCGTACCTAGGGCAGGATGTCGCGGCACGTCGTTCCGAGCGTCCGGATAGGCTATCGCCGAAAAATCGCTCGGGCGACGTCTTGTCGCTTCTCCCCGATTTACTCGAACTGGCCCGTTCCGGAGAAAAAGCGTCCTGGATCACAGCTCTTTGAACACCTTCGCGAGGGACTCGCCCGCCACGTGGAGCTTCCACTCGTTCAGATACCCAAAGGGAGTCACCGTCACCGAGTAGCCGCTCTCTTCCAGGCGCTTCCGGGCGTCCTGGATGAGCGACTCGGCGAAGTCGGGAGGCGCTTTGCTCGTTGATAGATGATTGAATGAATGAAGGACCACGCTGCGGGCGCCGAATTTTCCCGCCAGCCACTTGACGTTCTTGATGAGCTTGGTAAGCACCTTGCTCCGATGATCGAGATCACCTTCTTCCACCTGGTAGAAGACGACCACCGCCTCCTGGCACTGGGCCTCTATGTTCTGATCAGGCGCTTGGTCCAGGACCTTCTCGAAAGTCCTAAACCAAAAGGTCGGCGAATAGAAGAGGATGATCTTCACGCAGCCTGTCCCGTCCGTGCAAGGTACACTGAGTTTAGATCATACACTTCCTGCTCTGGAGCGGTCAATCGGGAGGCGGTTCTCGCGGAGGATAAGCAGTGCTCCCGAGGAAAGTGGTATCCTACCTGATCCTGGCGTGGTAGAGGCGCAGGCTGTTGGAAACCACGGTAATGCTGCTGAAGGCCATCGCGAGCGCGGCGAGGATGGGGTGCAGTTGCCGCAGAAAGACAGGGAGGGACTCAAGAGGGTAGAGAACTCCCGCGGCAATGGGGATCAGCATGATGTTATAGAAGAAGGCCCAGAACAGGTTCTCTTTCACAGTTCTCATAGTAGCCCGGCTCAGCTCAATCACCCGGGGCACCCCGAGCAGGCTACCGCTCGCCAGGATGACGTCCGCCGTCTCGATGGCCACGTCTGTTCCCGTACCGATGGCCATGCCCACATCAGCCTGGGCGAGGGCAGGCGCGTCGTTGATGCCGTCGCCGACCATACCAACCAGATGGCCCTCCTGCTGCAACTCCTTAATCCTTTGCGATTTCTCCTCGGGCCGTACCTCGGCGAGGACCTCGTCTACTTGGACCTGAGCAGCAATGGATCGGGCGGTCTGGATGGTGTCCCCGGTAAGCATCACCACCTGAATGCGCTGATGCCTGAGCTCCTGGATGGCCTCGCGGGCTTCAGGTTTCAGGGAATCCGCGACGGCGATCAGCCCTACGATCTCCTTTTCCACCCCAACCACCATGACGGTTTTCCCCGCATCCTGGAGGGCCTGGACCTGATCCGAGTGACCGTTGAGGGCATAACCCAACGCCTTGAACCAGGCGGGTTTACCCACATGAACCATCCAGCCGTTCACCGTGGCCTGCACGCCCAGCCCTCCCGAGGCTCGGAAGCCCAGGGGTTCGAACAGCTCAAGCCCTCGTTTTTCCGCTTCCCGAGTGATGGCCCGTCCCAGGGGATGCTCCGAGGCGCGCTCGACGGAGGCTGCGAGGCGAAGCAGTTCTCCCTCGTCGACAGCAGTCGTCGAGTCGGCAAACGGGACGATATCCACCACGGCCGGTTTGCCGACGGTGATGGTTCCGGTCTTGTCGAGGACGAGGGTGTCGAGCCTGGTGGCCTGTTCGAGGGCCTGGCTGTTCTTGAAGAGAATCCCCTTTTCTGCACCCTTGCCGGTACCAGCCATGATGGCCGTAGGAGTGGCAAGCCCGAGGGCGCAGGGGCAGGCAATGATGAGCACGGCAACGAGGCGGATCATAGCGGGCACAAAGTCATGGCCCATGGTCCACCAGAGGATGAAGGTGATCAACGCGATACCCATGACCGTAGGAACAAAGACGCCGGCGACGCGATCAGCAAGGGCCTGGATGGGAGCCTTGCTTCCCTGGGCCTCCTGCACCAAACGGATGATCTGAGCGAGCGCCGTATCCTTCCCCACCCGTGTCGCGCGGAACTTGAGGCGTCCTTCGCCGTTGATGGTTCCCCCGGCTACCCGGTCACCCGGTCCCTTGTCCACAGGCAGAGATTCGCCGGTCAACATGGATTCGTCAACGGCCGAGCTTCCCTCCAGAATCTCCCCGTCCACGGGAATCCGCTCCCCGGGGCGGACAACCACGAGGTCGCCAGCCATCACGTGACTGAGGGGAATCTCCTCCTCCTTCCCTGACCGCGCGACGGTCGCCGTCTTCGGCTGAAGCCCCATAAGCTTTCGGATAGCCTGCCCGGTCCGGCCCTTGGCCCGGGACTCCAGCATCTTGCCCAGCTTGATCAAGGTGATGATGACCGCTGACGTTTCGAAGTAAACGTGATGACCCAGCGCGGGAATGAGAAGAACCGCCAGGGAATACAGGTAGGCTATCGAGGAGCCCATGGCCACGAGCACGTCCATGTTGGCCGTGCGCAACCTCAGGCTGTTCCAGCCGCCGGTGTAATAGTCCCAGCCGGTGTAGAACTGGACTGGGGTTGCGAGGGCCAGAAAGAGCCAGTTTACCCAGGGACCGTGGCTCCAGCTTCCCAGGAGGCCGAAGTCCCTTCCCATGCTGAGGACGAAAAGGGGGACGGTAAAGGCGAAACCGACGAGGAACTTCCGTGTCTGCCCGGCGATTTCCGCCCGGCGCGCCGCCTGTTCGGCGTCTTCTCCATAATCCTCGGTCGCGGCGGCAGAAAAAGCGTTGTAGCCCGCCTTCCGAACGGCATCGATCATCGCGTCGATACTGGTCAGCGACGGAACGTACTGGATCGAAGCCCGTTCGCTGGCAAAGTTGACGGATGCCGCAACCACCCCGGGGACCTTCTTCTTGAGGGTCCTTTCGATGGTCAGGGCACAGTTGGCGCAGGTCATTCCGGTCAGGCCCAGCTCGGCCGTGGCCGTGGGGACGCCGTAGCCGGCAGCACGGACCTTCTCCAGCAAGTCGCTGACGCTGACCTTTTCCGGTTTGAAGGAGACGGTGGCCTGCTCTGCGGCGAAGTTCACGTTCGCCTCGGTGACCCCCTGAACCTTCTTCAGGTTCCGTTCCACCGTGAGAGCGCAATTGGCGCACGTCATCCCGGTGATGGGAAGGGTGACTCTCTGATCGGCCATGACGAACGTCCCATTAGTCGGCAGCCGGGTAGTTTATCTCCCGGAGCGTGGCCTTGATGGCTTCCAGCGTGGCGGGGGCGTCCCACTCCACGGTGATTTTCTTCGCACCCGGATCACCTTCCACCCGCGAGACCCCGCGCATCTCCCCCAGCTCCCGCTTGATGGTCATGACGCAGTGTCCACAAGTTATAGTAGGCACAGAGAGGGTTTTCCGTTCCATGGTGTTTCACCTCGCGATGCTGAGGAGCAGGCCCAACTCATCTCACCCGCCCCTTTTCTCAGATGCACCGCAGCGGCCTTGGAGGGAACGTCAGGCCTCACCGTGGCGCACGAACCACAATGTCATAGTAGAACACCGCGCTGTTCTTTTCAATTTCTCGTCGCCGAAAAGGTCGCCGGAGCCTCCGTGCCCATGGGCCTGTCACAGGTTTCGACCGAGTCCCTTCGAGAAGCTCGCGAGCTAACGGTATGGTGAGGGTCGGCGGTCGTCTTCGATGGGCGGCGTTCTAAAGCCGGAAAAGCAGAATTTCTAGTTCCTATGACAGTTGGATCGGTCCTGAGAGTTCACATTTCAGGTTTTCATAATGGTTCCGTGTGGTATCGGCATGACCAGGCAAGGGGGAAGAAAATGCCCACAAAAAAAATCGGAAGCAAAGATTCCGATCCATTTCTTATCAGAGTGGATAAAACGTATCGAATTCAATACGTTGGCAAAGATGGCATGGCTATTGCTCAATTTTGCGAACGCCGAGCTCCCTGACCGTTAGAGGTCACACAAACGTTGGTCTTTTGTGCGGGAGGGGGAGGCCAGGAAGGCGAGCCCATAGCTGCAGTGAGACAGCAACTTCGCGAGAGCCCGGTTTTTTCTCTTCACCGCGCAGAAGAGGGGATTGGGGTTTGCAAGGCTAAGCGAACGGTCTTCGCTTAGACAACGAACACGCGAGAGGGAGGAGAACATGAAGAAGATTATCAGCATCGTAGTTTGTGTAATGTTTGCATTCGTCGCCCTGGCGGGAATGGCGATGGCCCAGGCCAAACCGGCCGCCCCGGCCGCTCCGGCTGCTCCAGCCAAACCTGCTGCTCCTGCTCCGGCGCCTGCTCCCGCTGCGGCGCCTGCTCCTGCTGCTGCACCCGCTCCTGCTCCTGCTCCGGCTGCTAAGGAATACACCGGAATGGTTGAGAAGGGCAAGATGGGCATGATGCTCAAGGCCGCTGACGGCGAGTACATGCTTGCCGGCCATGATATGTCCAAGATGGTTGGCAAGAAGGTGACCTGCATGGGCACCGTTGCCGAGAAGGACGGCAAGAAGACGTTGACAGTGACCTCTGTGAAAGAAGCCAAGTAAGCAACCCGATAGGGTCGGATAAAGGGAAAAACCCCTTTCTCTGATTATTGGGGAGCAACGGTAATCGGCACAAGGGGAAGGATGCGTGAAGCCTCCTTCCCCTTTTGTTTGCGAGCCCGTCAGTTCTCCTGTTTTCCCGGAACCTCGCGATAGCCCTGGACGACGCTTCGCTTGCGGAGAGCGGCAGCGGTCTCGACGATGGTGCCGAAGCGGCGTTTCAGCTCATAGAACCCGTGCCACCAGGCATAGTCGGGGGCCATCATGGCCGCTCCCATCCTTGCTCTCCTACCCTCGTGGTGCCAAAATTCGTAGAATTCCCACTCCAGATCTTCATCGAAATAGCGAGCCGTAGAGAGCCGCCCGGCTTGATAGAGCCCGTCGATCAGGTTCTTGATGGGGCGGTAGTAGGTTTCGTTGTAATTCCGGATCACTTCATCCAGGTTGGCAAAGTGGCCTCTGGTCCAGGTCTCGGAGTGGCACTGGAGGCAGACCGCCTCCATCTTGCCCCGCTGTTCTTCCCAGTTGGTTGCAACCGGGAAAGGCGCAAACTCGCTCGGTCTCACCGTAAGCGGGGCCTGGGTCTCCCAGGAGAGCCGTTCGGTGACGTCGTGGGTGCGCGGGATCGTGCCCGCGGCCGACATGTGACAGGCCGCGCAGGTAGGGGCCCGGAAGTCCCTTCCTGCCTTCCAGTTCCGGTCGTCGGGGTCCCACCTCCACGTAGCCCCTTCAGCATGGTAGATGGTTGCGTGTTTTGACTCGTTGTAAATCTCGATCTGGGGGTGGTCGGGACCAAGATGGCATTGATCGCAGGCTTCCGGTTTTCGGGCCTCGACGAGGGAGAAGCGGTGCCGGGTGTGGCAGCTGGTGCAGCTTCCGAGCGTGCCGTCAGGGTTGACTCGTCCTACGCCGACGTTCGGCCAGGTCCCCTTCACCGGAGTCCCGTCCTGAACCTCCACCACAGTCCCGTGGCAGGCGTAGCAGCCGCTTGTCCGCTCGATAGCGTTGTTCATGCCGTCATTCAACCAGCGGTCTACCTTCCACATGATCTCGTAGGTGTGGGCATGTTTACTCTTGTCGTACTGGGCCGCCTGGTCGGGATGGCAGCCGGCACAGGTCTTCGGGGTTACCACGACGGCTATGGGGTGGACATCGTGCTGGAGGTGAGCCTTACTGGGGAGCGCCTTGTCTTTCCCGGCCTGGTGACACTTGTAACAATCGACCCCCACCCTGGAGTGAACACCGTTCTTCCAGTCCTGAAAAAGTCCGGGGTGTCTCTTGGCGTGGCACTCCGCGCACGTCGCGCCCGCGGCAACCTCAGGTCGTTTCTCAGGGAGCAGCCTGAGAGGGAAATCCCAACGCCAGACGCTGATACAGACGAGAATCAAAAAGATGATGACGAGATTTGCATAGGCCATTCGAACAAAGAGCCTGTGGGCGGGAGCGGGCGCTGTATGGGGCTCTTCTGTCGTGGGCGAGATCTCGCCCACGTACTTCACCCTCTCGAGAAGATCGGCCCCGTGGGGAGCGCCCTTCAACTCTTCGGTGAGGTCGGTTCCGGCGGTGTGCGTGCCGAAGTGCCGGCCCTCCTTCCAGCGCGCACTGTCGGTGACATCGTAGATCTTCCCTGCGTACGCCACATAGGCTCGCCTGCCTGAGGTCCCGTCGAACTGTTTGAGATGCGCCGGCGTGATCTTTTCCGCAACGGCTGGAAGCCGAGGAGCCTTCGCCTCCTTCTGCATTCTCCGGTGGACAATGGTTACGGCCGTTAGCCCTATGCTCACCATTAGGAGAAAGAGGAGAATTTTGACGAAGAGCATGAGGCCGAAGGTGTTGTTGAAGAACTGCTCCCACTTGTCGATACGCACCCAGGTGAGATAGAGGCCGGTCAGGGTAAGGGTAACCATGCAAGAGAGGCCGAGAATCCGCTCGTGCTTGGGAATGCCGCCCACGAGACGGGACGGCCTGATAAAGATGTGAATGTAGAAGATGGCGCCGAAGAAGATCACCGCGGCGAGAAGGTGAAGGTACCCGAAGATGAACCTCAGGGTCTTGTGAAAGGGTGTCTGGAGGGTCTCGGCTTTCCTCAAGACCCTCTCGGAGATGGGATACTGATAGCCGTTTCGGATGTAGGCAAAACCTACGGTCTTGAGTCGACCTCCGGTGCTCTCCTGGTGGCAGAAGATGCAGCCCTTTCCGGTTCTGTCGGCATACTGTTGGGTGGCAAGCGCCGGGAGGGGGCGGAGACAGGGAATGATGAGGGCGCAGCCGAGGAGGACGAACACCCTTCGCATGTTCATGAGCACCCCCGACTGAGAAGGAGAATAGCGAGGAATGGCGCAGGAGCGAAGCCTCGCGTCATATTAGTCTCAGGCGGGAGAGGATGTCAAAGGAGATCGCTTTCGAGTCATTCCTCCCAGTGGATACAGGAGACCGGACAAGTGTCGATGGCCTCCTGGATAAGATCTCCCGGGCCTCCCTCGGGTTTGATCACCTCGGCCTTCTCCGTCTCCTGATTGAGTCTGAAGACCTCGGGACAGATCTCTTCGCACGAGCCGCAGCCGATGCACTCGTCCTCGTCGACGTAGACTCGGTTGCTCATCTTCGCCCTCCTTTTTCGACCGGAACGGTCGTTTTTCCAGATGCGCCGAAATGTCCAGGCGGGCACGGAACTGTCACGATGGGTCCTGAATCGTCGTCTCTTACCCTAACAGGTTGGCGGTCACGGGTGAATATCCCGGATCGAGGCGACCCCACCACTCCCCTTTCATTGGAGAGGGCCCACGCTCACTTCGCGACAGAGCGGAGGACCTCCTGGGCATCGGGTCCTCCTTCCGCTCCATGAGGGTGTGTATTCCTTCTAGCTCTCGTGGGGGTTGGCCAGAGCAACACTTGCCACCCGAGAAGCCCGGCGGCTCAAGATGGCGACAAAGGCCAGGGAGAGCAGGGCGAGGACGAGGAAGACGGAGAACCCGAGGGAGTAGCCGCGACTTCCGAACCAGGCGACGAAGAGTCCCATGAGGGGCGGGATAACGAAGCCTCCGAAGGCGCCCAGCCCGCCCACGATCCCCGCAGAGCCTCCCACCGTCTGAGGGGTGTACTTCGGCACCAACTTGAACACTGCGGCGTTCGCGAAGCCCATGCCGAGTGCGAGAAGCATCTCCCCCGTGACCGTAAGGCTCGTGGACTCTGACGAGAGCATCATGACCAGGGAAGCCACGGCCATGACGAGGAACGCGGTCAATACCGTTTTCTCCCCGCCAAGGCGGTCCGAGACGAATCCCCCACAGACCCTCAGGATGGATGTGGAGAGGGAGTAAAGGGCGGTGAGCAAGCCAGCGACCACGAGCCCGGTCTGGAATCGCTCGGCCCAGAACGAAGGCAGCCATACCGTCAGGGCGATGAACCCGCCGAAGGAGACGAAGTAGAGAACGGTGAGCACCCAGGTGCGCCAGTCCGAGGCGGCTTTCTTCAGAGAGGCTAGCGCCGTCCCGGAAGGAAACAGCTCCTCGCCGCAGACGTGGAGGAGGGCCTCACGGTCGATGTCGATCCCCATCTGCCGGTACTGGAAATAAGGTGCATCCTTCATAAAGAGAAGGCAGACGATGGCGAGAGAGGCGAGAAAGGAAAACCAAACCACATAGGATGCGGTGAAACCAAAGCTCTCCACCAAGAGGGGCAGGAGCAAGGCGAAGAGGCCGGGGGCCATGTTGCCCAGCCCGGCATAGAGGGCGAGGGCGGTTCCCTGTTGCCGTTGAGGGTACCAGTAAGACACGCTGGGGATTCCCACGGAGAACGTGGCAATCCCGCAGCCGCAGAGGACCCCGAAGAGGAGGAACAGGGGATACTGCGCGGCCCGCGGGGGCGCAAAGGCGCCGAACATGACGGTGATCCCGGCAACCCCCGCGGCAGCGAGGGAGAGGAGAATCAGGATCGGCTTCTTGCCGCCAGTCCGGTCAACCACGGCGCCGAAGGGGACGCGGAGGAGGGAGCCGGTGAGGGCCGGGCTCGCTGCGAGCAGCGCCAGGAGGAGAGGATCCAGGGCCATGATCTTCTTGAGCTTGCCGGCAATGGGTCCGAAGGCGGACACCCCGGCGAAACCGGCAAAGAAAGCCAGCGTTGTCCAGGCGAGCGCCACGCTCTTGCTCGATCTGGCGTAGCAGACGGTGTCCTCGGTCATACAATCTCACCCCCAAACAAATAGCCCTAGATCCTTTCCTCGCGGCGGCGAAACAGCACATATGGTCGAAGGAAATAGGTCAACGGTACGCTCCAGATATGGACCAGCCGGCTGAAGGGAGAGAAGGCGAGGAGCGCCAAGGCGCTTAGGATATGGATCTTGTAACTCACGGGGACCTCACGCATGAGGGTCGGATCGGGCTTGAGAGTGGCAATCCCTCGGATCCAGGGGGCCACGGTGTCGAGGACGTAGTAGTGTCCGAAGGCCACGTTATAGATCCCCACGCCGATCACCCAGATCAGAAGCACCATGGTGATCCAGTCGTTGAGGGAGGTGGTAGCGCGCACGCGGCTGCTGGTCAGGCGACGCCGAAGGAGGAGCACGCTCCCCACGGCGGCGGCGACGCCCACCGTCCAGCCGCTGTAGTATGCGATCTTGATGTGGGTCCGGCCGCTGATTCCCACGGCGTCATACAGGGTCTGGGGAATCAGGAGCCCGCCTGCGTGTCCGACAAGGGTAAACAGAATGCCCCAATGAAAGACGATGACCCCAAACCTCAGACTCTCCTTGTCGAGGAGTTCACTCGATCGAGCGTTCCAGCCAAAGGCATCGGTCACGTACCGGTAGGTGTGACCTACCACGAAAGTGGTGAGAGTGAGGTACGGGAAGCCGACGAATGCCAGGTTCTCCATCCAGTTCATGGGATTACCCTCCCGTGAGGGTGGTGTCTCCTTGCGCAAAAAGGTGAGCAGCGCCCTCGACAAGTGCCGCGTACGGACTGCGGCGTTCCGCCAGACGCGAGGCGAGGGTGCCTACGTGGAGACGGTATTCGGCCATGATCTCGCGAGCCGAGTCTGGGGGGCCGACGGAGAGAAACTCGAGCACAAGGGGAAGGTAGTCGGGGAGCTCCCCGTCGCCGATCTCATAGCCGGCCTGGGCATAGAGGTCGACCAGGCGGGCCAGGGCGCTCCCCCTTTCTTTGCCCTCACCCCAGCGGTGGTAGGTGAGATTCAACGAGGTCGGCGGGCTCAGATCGAAGGTAGCGGTATAGTCCTCCTGGAGCCGGATCAGGGGGCTTCCCTGGAGATGGGCCAGGAAATCGGTCACCGGCTCTCTCCTTGCGCTGTCAGTTATGGCGCGAGCCGCGACACGCAGGTCCTCCAGCAACTCCAGTGACTCCGCCTCCGGGTACTGGAGGAGGAAAGAAAGCACCTTGAAGATTGTGCGGTCCTCTTCCGTCATATGCCGCCCTCCACGGGGTATCCCACCCTGCCTCTGGCCTCGTAGAGGTCCTCCGCCAGCTCCCTCCTCACCGTCGGGATGACGTAGCGCTCGCGGTACTTGGCTAGGGCGAGGAGGCGATACATCTCCTCCGCCGTGGGGGCGGACATTGCGGCACCTTCCAGCACCCGGTGATCGGCCTTTCGATCCACGCGAACCGAGCGCATGTAGCGCCTGAGCGCCAGGAGCCGCTGGAGCGCGAGTCTGATGGGGGTCTCGTCGCCTGCCGTGAAAAGGTTGGCGAGGTAGGTCACGGGTATCCTCATGGCATCCAGAAGTACGGCATCGCCGGCGGCCTCATCCGCTGCCGAAATCAACGGGCTTAGCGGCGGCACATACCAGACCATGGGAAGCGTCCGGAATTCAGGGTGAGGTGGGAAGGCAAGGCGCCAGGCTACGGCGAGCTTATACACGGGAGAGACCCTCGCCGCCTCCAGGTAACTCTCGGGGATGCCGTCGGACCGGGCGGCCGCCTGGACCTCGGGGTCGTGGGGATCGAGGAACATGGCGCTCTGGGCCGGGTAGACCTTGCGGTCGTCGTCGTGGGAGGCGGCTTCCCTGATCCGGTCCGCATCGTAGAGGAGCACGCCGATGTAGCGGAGGCGGCCCACACAGGTTTCCGCGCAAAGGGTGGGCAGGCCCGCTTCGATCCTGGGATAACAGAAGATGCACTTCTCCGATCTTCCCGTTTTCCAGTTGAAGTAGACCTTCTTGTATGGGCAACCGGACACACAGTAGCGCCAGCCGCGACACCGCTCCTGGTCAACGAGGACGATTCCGTCCTCGTCTCGTTTGTAGAGCGCACCCGAGGGGCACGAAGCGACGCAGGCCGGGTTCAGGCAGTGCTCGCAGAGCCGCGGCAGGTAGAAAAGGAACACCCTTTTGAACTCGAGGTAGATCTGGTAGTCGAGGTTTCTGAAATTCACGTCGCCGCCGGCCGTTGCGCTTACCCCGGCAAGGTCGTCCTCCCAGTTGGGACCCCAGGTGATGCGGATGTTTTCGCCGGTAATGAGGGACTTGGGTCTGGTGGCCGGCTGCTGTCGGCACAGGGGACTCGAGATGAGCTTCTGGTAGTCGTAGGTCCAGGGTTCGTAGTAGTCGTCCAGGGAAGGGAGGTCGGGGTTGTGAAAGATGTTGAGGAGCTTCTTCGCCCGTCCACCGGCCCGGAGCGAGAGCCGGCCGTCCTTCACTTCCCATCCGCCCTTGTGGCGGCTCTGATCCTCCCATCTTTTTGGATAGCCGATCCCGGGTTTGCTCTCCACATTGTTGTACCAGATGTACTCGGCGCCGGCCCGGTTGGTCCACACGTTCTTGCACGGAATGCTGCACGTGTGGCAGCCGATGCATTTGTCCAGGTTCATGACCATGGCAAGCTGCGCCTTAATCTTCATACCAGTCCACCTCCCCCGCCTTCCGGACGATGATCACCTCGTCCCGCTGTGCCCCTGTCGGTCCATAGTAGTTGAAC
>Ga0187776_10000480_pt1 | contig 19224 bp, 16 predicted proteins | sample 0216_BV02_MP12_2_FD_132426 | JGI IMG/M metagenome (GOLD analysis project Ga0187776, IMG submission 132426) | Tropical peat soil microbial communities from peatlands in Department of Meta, Colombia - 0216_BV02_MP12_20_MG | ecosystem: Environmental > Terrestrial > Soil > Wetlands > Peat | place...
AGCGCGACCACCGTGAGGACGATCGCCCAGCGCCCGAAGAAGCCCGCGACGTGGGGCTCGAAGGCGGCGGCGAGCGCCGTGGCGACGGTGAAGCCCGAAGCGGTGCCGATCAGGAAGAAGTTCGCCAGGGTGAGCGGGCTCGCCCACTCCTGGAGGAACCGGATGCACGCGTAGATCATGCCGGTGCAGACGAAGAGCGCGAGGCAGGCGGCGAGCGCGAAGGCGCCGACGGCGAGCGGCGGGCCCAGGGGCAGGCGGTGCGCGAGGCCGTAGGCGGCCACCCCCGCGATGAACAGCGGCAGCGCGATCACCTCGCGCGCGAGCCACGAGGTGCGCCAGCGCGCCGCCGAGCGCCACGCGCGCTCCGGCCGCCCCAGATGGAAGAACGAGGCGAGGAGCCCGAGCCCCGCCAGCAGCGCGGCGAACCAGGATCCCGCGTGGAGGAAGCGCGGGCCGGGCGGCGCGATCCGGCCGAGCGCGCCCATCACCTCGGCCGAGTACAGCGCGAGGAACAGGCCCTGCCCGGCGCCGATCAGCGTGGTGAGGAAGACGACGGAGAAGGCGGGACGCATTCGGTCTTGCGGCGCGGCAGGTAGCGGTTGGCGGGCTTCGTGCCCCATTCGGGCATGAGCGCGTAGCCTGCGCGCTCGGCGATGGCTTTCGAGACCTCCGAGTCGGGATCGTGCACGTCGCCGAAAAGGCGCGCGCTGGTGGGGCAGGCCATCACGCACGCGGGCCTGCGCTCCGCCTCCGGCAGGCTCCGATCGTACACGCGGTCGACGCACAGCGTGCACTTCTTCATCACCTTCTGGTGCTCGTCGAGCTCGCGCGCGCCGTAGGGGCACGCCCACGAGCAGTACTTGCAGCCGATGCACTTGTCGTAATCCACGAGCACGATGCCGTCCTCGGCGCGCTTGTAGCTCGCCCCGGTCGGGCACACCGGAACGCACGGCGGGTCCTCGCAGTGCAGGCACGACTTCGGGAAGTGGACCGTCTGCGTCGCCGGGAACTCGCCCACCTCGAAGGTCTGCACGCGGTTGAAGAACGTGCCGCTCGGGTCCGTGCCGTAGGGACGGTCGTCGGCGAGGGTGCCGGCCGCGCCCGACGTGTTCCATTCCTTGCAGCTCGTCACGCACGCGTGGCAGCCCACGCAGACGTTCAAGTCGATCACGAGCGCGAGCTGGGTCACGGTCGGGTCCCCTTTCCGGCGAAGTAGGCGATCCACGACGCGCGCGCGGGCGCGGTCCCCGGCAGCGCGGGCATCGGGGCGAAGCGGGGCGCCGTCTCGGCGGCCTCGCCGGCGGAGGCGGGATAGATGCGCACGCGCACGTCGTACCAGCCGGCCTGCCCCGTGACCGGATCGGAGTTGGACACGCGCGGCCCGTGCGCCTGGGGCAGCTCCTCGGCGATGAGGTGGTTCAGGATGAAGCCGCGGCGCGCCTCGTTCGCTTCCGGGTCGAGCCGCCAGGCCCCTGGCGCTTTGCCGATCGCGTTCCACGTCCACACCGTTCCCGGCTCGACGGCCTCCGAATGGCGCGCCATGCAGCGCACCTTGCCCCACGGCGACTCGATCCACATCCAGCCGCCGTCCTCCACGCCCGCGGCCCGCGCCGTGCGCGGGTTCACGAACAGGTAATTGTGGGTGTGGATCTGCCGCAGCCACGCGTTCTGCGAGTCCCACGAGTGGTACATCGCCATCGGGCGCTGGGTGACGGCGGCGAGGGGATAGCGCTCGAGGTCCGTCGCCTCGGTTTCGAGCGGCGGATACCAGAACGGCACCGGGTCGAAATAGCGCTCGATGCGCGCACGCAGGTGCGGGGGCGGCCGGCGCCCCGGGCGCCGCCCCTGCGCGGCGAGCCGGAACTCCTGCATCACCTCGGAATAGACCTGGATCAGCGCCGGCTCCGCGTAGCTGCGCAGCCGCATCGCGCGCGCCCAGTGGATGTAGCCGCGGTTGGCGTTGCGCATGTAGCGGTGCTCCTCCGGCAGGACGTGGTGGTGCACGCAGTCGTTGGCCGCGTACATCTCCCACTGCCGGGGATTGGGCTCGCCCTTCATCGAGGCGGTGCCGTGCGCCCCGCGCCAGCCGGAAAGGAAGCCCACGCCCGAGCCGGGCTTGGTCTCGTAGTGCACGATGAAGTCGGGATAGTCCCGGTAGCGGCGCGAGCCGTCGGCGTTCATGAAGCCGGGGAGCTCGAGGCGCCCCGCGAGCTCGAGCAGCACCTCCTGGAAGGGGCGGCACTCGCCGGTGGGCGGGACGACGGGCACGCGCACCGAGTCGACGGGCCCGTCGAATTCCGAGATCGGCCGGTCGAGCATCGACATCACGTCGTGGCGCTCGAGGTAGGTCGTGTCGGGCAGCACGAGATCCGCGAACGCGGTCATCTCCGACTGGAACGCGTCGCACACGACGATGAAGGGGATGCGGAAGGCGCCCTTGCCGTCGCGGTCGTTCAGCATGCGCCGCACCTCGGCCGTGTTCATGGTCGAGTTCCACGCCATGTTCGACATGAAGATCATCAGCGTGTCGATGGGGTAGGGATCCCCCTTCCACGCGTTGGTGATCACGTTGTGCATGAGCCCGTGCACCGCGAGCGGGTACTCCCACGAGAACGCCTTGTCGATGCGCGCCGGGCCGCCGTGGGAGTCGATGAAGAGGTCGTCGGGCGAGGCGGGCCAGCCGAGCACGGGGTTCGCGAGCGGCTCGTCGGGCTGCACCGCGTCGGCGTGGTTGGGCGGCTTGGGGCTGGGCGGCACGGCGCGCGGGAAGGGGGGCTTGTGCAGGAAGCCCCCGGGGCGGTCGATCGTGCCGAGCAGCGTCATCAGGATCGCGAGCGCGCGCACCGCGTGGAAGCCGTTGGAGTGCGCCGCGATGCCGCGCATCGCGTGGAAGGCGACGGGGCGGCCGATCACGCGGTCGTGCTCGACTCCCCAGGAGTCCGTCCAGCGGATGGGCAGCTCGAAGGCGTGGTCGCGCGCCGTCTCGCCCATCTCCCGGGCGAGGCGCCGGATGGCGGCGGCGGGGATGCCGGTGATCGACTCGGCCCACTCCGGCGTGCAGTCGCGCACCCCGTCGGCGATGAGCTGGAAGGCGGGCTTCGCCGGGTGGCCGTCCGCGCGCCGGAACTCGCCGAGGATCTCGGGGTCGGCGCCCCGCGCATGGCTCGGCACCTCGCGCTGCGTCGCCCGGTCCCACCAGACCTTGTTGCTCGGGTACATCGCGTTCACCTCGGGGTTCACCTCCGGGTGCGTGGGATCGAGCACCGGGAGCCCCAGCCGCTCGCTCTCGGGATCGAGGTCGATGAGGTGGCCCGCGTTCGTGTAGCGCGCGAGGAAGTCGCGGTCGTAGAGCCCCGCCTCGATGAGCTCGCGGATGATCGCGAGCAGCAGCGCACCGTCGGTGCCCGGGCGGATCGGGATCCATTCGTCGGCGATCGCGGAATAGCCCGTGCGCACCGGGTTCACCGAGACGAAGCGCCCGCCCGCGCGCTTGAACTTCGAGATCGCGATCTTGAGCGGGTTGGAATGGTGGTCCTCGGCGGTGCCGATCATCACGAAGAGCTTGGCGCGCTCGAGGTCCGGGCCGCCGAACTCCCAGAAGGAGCCCCCGACGGTGTAGATCATCCCGGCGGCCATGTTCACCGAGCAGAAGCCGCCGTGGGCGGCGTAGTTGGGGGTGCCGAACTGGCGGGCGAAGAGGCCCGTCAGCGCCTGCATCTGGTCGCGCCCGGTGAAGAGGGCGAACTTCTTCGGGTCGGTGGCGCGGATCTTCCGCAGCCGCCCGGCGAGCAGCGCGTACGCCTCTTCCCAGGAAATGGGCTCGAACTCGGCCGCACCCCGCTCGGCACCTTCCTTGCGCCTGAGCGGCCGCGTGAGGCGCGCCGGGGAGTATTGCTTCATGATCCCCGAGGAGCCCTTGGCGCAGATCACGCCCCGGTTGAGGGGATGGTTCGGGTTGCCGTCGATGTAGCGGACCTGGCCGTCGCGCAAGTGGACGCGGATGCCGCAGCGGCACGCGCACATGTAGCACGTGGTCGTCCGGACTTCGGAGGGAGGGGGCGAGCCGTCCATGGGAGGCTGGAACTCTACGGCCGCGGCCCTCCGGGGACCAACGGATTTTTCGGGTAATGCCTACCCGCGTTGGCGTTGGATCGCGAGGCAGTGGGCGATGAAGCGCTCGAGCGTGGGCGACATGTAGCGCCGCTCGTGGTGGACGAGGTAGAAGGTGCGCTGGAGCTTCGGGAGCGCCGTGCGCAGCACGACCACGCGCCCGAGCTTCAGCATGTCCTCGACGGTGCAGCGCGAGACGCAGGCGAGGCCCAGGCCCTCGGCCGCGGCCTGCGTGATCGCCTCCGTGCTGCCGAGCTCCATCTCCGCCTTCATCGCGTGCAGGTGCGGCTGCAGCGCGCGCTCGACCACCTCGCGGGTTCCCGAGCCGGCCTCGCGGGCGAGCCAGCTCGCCTCGCGCAGCCGAGCGAGCGAGACGCGGCGCCGCGCGCGCGCGAGAGGATGCCGCTTCGCGCAGACGATCACGAGCTCGTCCGCCATCCACGGCCGCACGGCGAGCTGCGGCTCGGTGGTCGGGCCCTCGATGAAGCCGAGGTCCACCTCGAACTCGGCCACGGCGCGCGCGACCTGCAGCGTGTTGCCGATCTCGAGGGCGAGGCGCACGTCGTCTTCCTGGCGCCGGTACGCGGCGATGACCCGGGGCAGCACCCAGTTGCCGATGGTCGTGCTCGCGGCGATGCGCAGGCGCGGCGCGGGCGCGTGTCCCGCCGTGCCGAACTGGCTCTCGATCGCGCGGGCCTCGTCGAGCAGCACACGCGCGCGGGCGAGCATGCTGCGCCCGTGCTCGTTCAGCACGAGGCGCCGCCCCACGCGGTTGAAGAGCTTCCCGCCGAGCAGGGCCTCGAGCTCGTTCAACGAGGCGCTCACGGCCGATTGCGAGAGCGGGATCTCCTGCGCGGCGGCCATGGTGCTGCCGGCGCGGGCGACGGCGACGAAGGCCTGGAGCTGGCGCAGCGTGAGCCGTGCCGTCACGATTCGCGCGCGCCGACCGTGCGCTCGCGGCTCGCCGGGGCGGGGTGAGGTTCGGCGGGCGCGACCCGGCAGAGCTTCTCCTTCGCGAACTGCAGGAACGCCATCACGGCGCGCGCGTGGATCCTCTCGCGCGGGTAGACGACGGAAAGCTGGCGCAGCAGCGGCGGCGAGAGCGGGATGCGGACCAGGGCGCCCAGCCGCACCTCCATCGCGACCGTCGCGCGCGACATGATGGCGAAGCCGAGGCCCGTCGCGACGAGGCCCTTGAGCGCCTCGGGGCTGCTCGCCTCCATCACGAGCTGCAGCGAGTCGGTCGTGAGGCCCGCCTTGCGCAGGTACCCGTCGATCACCTCGCGCGTTCCCGAGCCGATCTCGCGGCCGATGTAGGCGTGCTCGGGAAGCCCGCTCACCGGGACTTCGCGGCGGCCCGCGAGCGGGTGCGACGGCGCGCACACCACCTGCAGCTCGTCCTCGCCGCACGCGTCGGTGGCGAGCGAGGGCAGGTGCGAGACGCCCTCGATGAAGCCCAGGTCGAGGCTCCTCTCGGCGACCCGCTCCTGCACCGCGTCGGAGTTCGCGACGACGAGCCGCGGCACCACGCCGGGGTGCGCGGCCTTGAACTCGCCCAGCACGCGCGGCAGGAGGAACTCCGCGATGGTGGTGCTCGCCCCGATCAGCAGCGGCCCCGCCTCGTGGCCGCTGAACTCCTTGAGGCGCGTGTCGAGCTCGGCGTCGAGCGCGAGGATGCGCTCGGCGTATTCGAGAGCGACCGCACCCGCCGGCGTGAGCGAGATGCGCCCCTGGGCCCGGTCGAAGAGCCGCGTGCTGAAGTGCTCCTCCAGCTGCTTGATCTGGAACGTCACGGCGGGCTGCGTCATGAAGAGCGATTCCGCCGCCTTCGTGAAGGAGAGGTGCTTCGCGACTGCGTGGAAGACCCGGAGCCGGCGGTCGGCCATGGCGGGATTTCGAGGGATCGAAAGCCCCTATTGAAGCATAACCGCGCGAGGCCGGGGCAGGCGGCTTCCGGCGCTGCGCGCGGAAGCGGCGACGGATCGGGACGGCCGATATGCCGTCATCGAAGCGCAGCCGCGGGGCACGGTTCATGCCAGAATGCGGGCGATGCGCGTCGTCATCGCACAAATGCAGCACGAGACCAACACGTTCTCGCCGGTCCCCACGCCGTGGGAGGCCTTCGGGAAGGATGGGCCGCGGATCGGGCGCGAGGCGTGCGAGGCGGCCGAGGGCACACGGGTGGCGATGGCCGCCTTCATCGACCTCGCACGCAAGGCGCGCGCGGAGATCGTCACACCCGTGGCCGCGTGGGCGAATCCGAGCGGACCGGTGGACTCCGGCGCCTATGAACGCATCTGCGGGCTCATCTGCGATGCGATGCGACACGGATGCGACGCCGTGTTCCTGGACCTGCACGGCGCGATGGTGGTCGAAGGCCGCACCGACGACGGCGAAGGGACGCTCCTCGAGCGCATCCGCGCCATCGCGCCGCACGTGCCCATCGCCGTCTCGCTCGACCTCCACGCCAACGTGACCGAGCGGATGGTGCGCAACTGCACCGTCATCGCCGGCTACAAGACGTACCCGCACGTGGATGGATACGAGGCGGGCGAGCTTGCGGGGAGCATGCTGTGGCGTCACCTGCGAGACGAGATCCAGCCGGTGATGGCGTGGGGCAACCGACCGCTCCTCGCCCATACGCTGCGCCAGAACACCGGCGAAAGCCCGATGCGCGATTTCGTCGACGCGGCGCGCGCGGCGGAGCACGAAGGCATGCTCGCCGCGACTGCGTTCGGCGGCTTCCAGCTTGCCGACATCCCCGAGGCCGGCATCAGCGCGATCGTGGTGGCCGATCGCGATCGGGCCGCGGCGCAGGCCGCGTGCGACGCCATTCTCGATGCGGCCTGGCGGCGCAAGGGGGATTTCGTCTATCGCGGCCGCCCGCTCGAGGAAGCGCTCATCGAGGCGAAGCGCCTCGGTGAAGAAAGCGGAGGACCGGTGCTGCTCCTGGACCACGCGGACAACTGCATGTCGGGTGCCACGCAGGACTCGATGCATGTCCTCGATGCGGCACTGCGCATCGGCCTCACCGGCATCGCGGTGGGCCCGGTGCGCGATCCCGACGCGGTCGCCCGCATGGTGGAGGCGGGCATCGGCAATCGCGTGACGTTGCCCGTCGGCGGCAAGGCGGACATGCCGGCCATCGGCCGCAAGGGAAAGCCGATGGAGCTCACCGGCATCGTGCGCAACATCACCGACGGCGAGTACACCGTCACCGGCCCGCAATTCACGGGGACGCGCTGCTACATGGGCAGGACGGCGGTGCTCGACACGGGAGCTGCACAGATCGTCGTCACCGAGCGCAACCAGGAGCCGTGGGATCGCGGCGTCTTCGAGAGCGTCGGCATCCGGCCGGAGAAGCATCGCTACCTGCTGCTCAAGTCGCGCATGTACTTCCGGCCGGTGTTCCTGCCGATCGCGAAGGGTGCGGTGTTGTGCGATGGGGTGGGCGTCGCCTCGTCGGACTGGAAGCAGTTCACCTATCGCAAGGTGCGCCGCCCGATCTATCCGTTGGACGAATGAGCTCATGGCCGAGCACGACCTGGTGATTCGCAATGCCACCGTCATCGACGGCTCGGGTGCGCCTCGGTATACGGCCGACATCGCACTCAAGGCAGGCTTGATCGCCGCCATCGGCCGCGACCTGCCGCGCGGCGATGAGGAGATCGATGCCACCGGGCTCATCGCGGCACCCGGCTTCATCGACGCGCACACGCACGACGATCGGCTGATGCTTTCGGCGCCGGACATGGCGCCCAAGGTGAGCCAGGGCGTCACCACCGTGGTCGCGGGCAATTGCGGCATCTCGCTGGCGCCCGCGCCCCGCGGCATGCCGAAGCCCGTCACGCCGCCGCTCGACCTGCTGGATAGCGACGGCTCGTGGTTCCGCTTCCCGACGTTCGCGAGCTACATCGAGGCGCTGGAGGCGAGCCCCGCGGCCACGAACTGCGCGCTGCTCGTGGGCCACAGCTCGCTTCGCGTGCAGACGATCTCCGACTTGAATCGCGCCGCGACCCGCGCTGAGGAAGCCGAGATGCGAAGGCTCGCGGAAGACGCGCTCGGCGCGGGCGCGATCGGCATCTCGACGGGTCTCTGGTACGAGCCCGCGCAGGCGGCCACGACCGAAGAGGTAATCGAGGTCTGCCGCCCGCTCACGGCCCGCGGCGCCCTCTACTGCACGCACATGCGCGACGAGGCCGACGGCGTCGCGGCCTCGCTCGAGGAGACCTTCCGCATCGGCCGCGAGCTGGGTGTGCGCGTGGTCATCTCGCATCACAAGGTGGCGGGCGTGCGCAACCATGGGCGATCGAAGGAAACGCTCGCGCTCATCGACCGCTGCATGCACGAACAGCCGATCGGGCTCGATTGCTATCCCTACTGCGCATCGTCGACGATCCTATCGTACGACCGCACGCTCGGCGCCTCGAAGACGCTCGTGAGCTGGTCGCGCCCGCATCCGGAGATGGCCGGCATGGACCTCGAGGCGATCGCCCAGCGCATGGGCATGCCGGTGCGCGATGCGGTGGAGGCGCTTCTTCCCGCAGGCGCGATCTATTTCGCGATGGACGAAGCCGATGTGCGCCGCATCCTGGCCTTCCCCGACACGATGGTCGGCTCCGATGGGCTGCCGCACGACGCCGCGCCGCATCCCCGGCTATGGGGCACGTTTCCGCGCGTCCTCGGGCACTACTCGCGCGAAGTCGGCCTCTTTTCCCTCGAGACGGCGGTGCACAAGATGACGGGGCTCACTGCGAGGACTTTCGGGCTGCGAGACCGTGGACTGATCGAGCACGGGATGGCCGCGGATATCACGCTGTTCAATGCCGAAACCGTAGGCGATGCGGCGACGTTCGAGAGTCCCATCCGCGCGGCGCCGGGCATCGAGACGGTGATCGTGAACGGCGAGGTGGCGTGGCGCGACGGACGTTCCACTGGCGCGCGGGCGGGGCGGGTGCTGCGCAGGAGCTCAGAGGGCGTTGAACGCGATCCAAAGATTGGCGAAGCCCGCCCACTCGCGAGGTGAAGCGGTCCGGATCCTGAATGCAAACTCAGCCCTGAACGACCTTGGAGCGAAAGAACGACTAGACGCCGGCGCGCGACAGCATCGCATGCAGCAGCACGTTGCAGCCTGCCGCGAGGTGCTCGGGCTTCGCATCCTCCAGCTCGTTATGACTGAGGCCTTCCTTGCAGGGAACGAAGATCATCGCCGTGGGCGCCACGCGCGCCACGTACACCGCGTCGTGTCCGGCGCCGCTCACGATCTCGATCGCCGGATAGCCTGAGGCTTGCGCTCCGGCGCGCACCGCGGCGACGCATTCGGCGTCGAAGCGGCACGGTGGAAAGTAGACGACCTCCTCGGTCCGGACCGTCACGCCGCAATCGGTTTCCACCCGCGTGCACGCTTCGCGGAGCTTTTCCTCCATCGCCTTCAACCCGCGGTCATCGGGATGCCGGAAATCGACCGAGAGCTTCGCTTCGCCCGGGACGACGTTGCGCGAGTTCGGCGAGACCTGCATGAAACCCACGGTGCCGCGCCCATGGGGCGCTTCGCCGAGCGCGATGCGATTCACTTCGCCGACGATGCGTGAGGCCGCCAGCAGCGCGTCCTTGCGCAAGTTCATGGGCGTCGGTCCCGCATGCGCGTTCATGCCGGTGACCGTCACGTCGAACCAGCGCTGCCCGAGAGCCCCGATGACGATGCCGATCGTGTTGCGCGTTTCCTCGAGGATCGGGCCCTGTTCGATATGGGCCTCGAAGTACGCTCCGATCGGCGTGCCGAGTGGCGCGCTTCCCGCGTAGCCGATGCGGGCGAGCTCGTCGCCGACCGATTTGCCATCGATATCCGGGCGTGCCAGCGCGTGCTGCAGCGAGAATGCGCCGGCGAACACGCCCGAGCCCATCATCACCGGCGTGAAGCGCGAGCCCTCTTCGTTCGTCCAGACCGCGACCTCGATCGGGGCATCGGTGCGCACGTCGTGATCGTTCAGCGTGCGAACGACCTCCAGTCCCGCGAGCACGCCGTAAGCGCCGTCGAACTTCCCGCCCGAAGGCTGGCTGTCGATGTGGCTGCCCGCGACGACGGGAGGCCGCGAGGGATCGCGGCCCGCGCGTCGTCCGAAGATGTTGCCGATGGGGTCCACGCGCACCTCGAGCCCGGCGGCGCGGAACCATTCGACCACGCGATCGCGCCCCTGGCGGTCCAGGTCCGTGAGCGTGATGCGCCGCACGCCGCCCAACGGCGTCGCGCCGATGCTCGCGAGATCCATCAGCGACTGCCACAAGCGCGTTGCATCGATTCGAAGTTCGGTCTCCGCATCCACGGTCATGTCGTTCTCCTAAGCCAACGCCGGCCGCCGCTTCCACATCTCGGTCGCGCCCTCGAACGCATGCGCGAGCTGCAGCACGCCGAAGTCGTCGCGGTAGCGTCCCACGATCTGCAGCCCGACGGGCAGCCCCTCGCCGGTGAAGCCCGCGGGCACCGAGATCGCCGGGTGGGTGGTGGCGCTGAAGAGGTAGTTGGACTTCATCCACTCCAGGTAATTGCCGAGCTTCACGCCGTCGATCTCGGTGACGTAGGGCTGGTCGACCGAGAACGGCGGCACCTGCACCGTGGGCAGCACCAGGAACTCGTAGCGCTCGAGGAAGGTGCGCAGGGTGTGGTAGACGTTGGACCGCAGCACATTGGCGTTCGCGATCCGCGCGGCATCGAGCTTCAGCCCCTGCTCGATGTTCCAGACCACCGTGTCCTTCATCAGCGCGCGCTTCCTCTCGATGAGCTCGCCAAAGGCCTCGACCAGCCCCAATGCGCGCTGCACCTGGAAGGCTTCGTCGGCGTCCGACAGATCGGGCGCGGCGTCCTCCACGATGCAGCCGAGCGACTTCAGCACCGCCCGCGCCGGCTCGAGCGCACGCGTCACGCGCGTATCGACGGGAAAGGCGCCGTCCAGGTCGGGAGTCCACGCCACGCACACTTTCTTGAAGTCTCGCCCCAGCGGCCGCGCGAAGATGCTTCCGGGCTCGGCGTGCGTCGTGGGCGCGCGAGGATCGGGCCCTGCCATCGCGGAGAGCAGCAGCGCGGTGTCCTCCACGGTGCGCGCAACCGGGCCGACCGACCACAACGTGTCCCAGGCATTCGGGAACGGCCAGTTGGGCACGCGCCCGGGCGTGGGGCGAAAGCCCACCACGTTGCAGAAGCTCGCGGGATTGCGCAGCGACGAGCCGAGGTCGGAGCCATCCGCGAACGGCAGCATGCCGCTCGCGACCGCGGCCGCCGCGCCACCGGAGGATCCCCCGCTCGTCTTCGAGAGGTCGTACGGATTGCGCGTGGCGCCGAAGATCGGGTTGAAGGTCTGCGCGCCGATCGCGAATTCGGGGGTGTTGGTCTTGCCCAGCAGGATCGCGCCGGCGTCCCGCAGGCGCTCGACGATGACGTGGTCCACCTCGGGCACGTGGTCCTTGTAGATCGGCGAGCCGAAGGTCGTGCGGATGCCCTTCGTCGGCACGATGTCCTTGTGCGCGATCGGCAACCCGGCGAGCGGTCCCGCCACGGCCCCTTTCCGGTCGAGCGCCTTCGCGCGCTTCAGCGCCTGCTCGGGAAGGAAGGTCACGATGGCATTAACCTTCGGATTCACTTCCTCGATGCGCGCGATGAAGGCGCGCACCACCTCCGTCGCCGAGACCTTGCGGGTGCGGATCATGCGCGCGAGCTTCCTGGCACTCGTGAAGCAGAGCTCGAGATCGTTCATTGCGGCACGGGCGCTCCTTCGCGCAGGTGGCATGCGGCGAAGTGGCCGGGTGCCACCTCCTTCAAGGGCGGAACCTCGACTCGGCAGCGGTCGAAGGCGTACGGGCAGCGCGTGTGGAAGCGGCATCCCGGCGGCGGGTTCACCGGGCTCGGCACGTCGCCCGAGAGAATGATGCGCTTGCGCGCGACACCGGGGTCGGGCACCGGCACGGCCGACAAGAGGGCCACGGTGTACGGGTGCTGCGGCCGCGCGAAGATCGCTTCGGTATCGGCGAGCTCGACGATGCGCCCCAGGTACATGACCGCCACGCGATGGCTGATGTGCTCGACCACCGCGAGGTCGTGCGCCACGAAGAGATACGAGAGCCCGAATTCCTCCTGCAGGTCCATCAGCAGGTTGATGACCTGCGCCTGCACCGACACGTCGAGGGCCGACACCGGCTCGTCGCAGACGATGAGGCGCGGCTTGGGCGCCAGCGCGCGCGCGATCCCCAGGCGCTGGCGCTGGCCGCCGGAGAACTCGTAGGGATACTTCACCATCTGGTCGGCGCGCAGGCCCACGCGCTCGAACAAGGCAGCGACGCGGGACTGGATCTCGTCGGCCCCCGCGGATTCGAAGTTGCGGATCGGCTCGGCGACGATGTCGGCGGCGCGCATGCGCGGGTTGAGCGACGAGTAGGGGTCCTGGAACACGGCCTGCAGCTCGCGCCGGAAAGGCCGCATCTGCGCGGGCGACAGGGCCTCGATGCGCTTTCCGCGCCACGAGATCTCGCCCGAGGTCGGATCGACGAGCTTCAGAATCGCCTTCGCCGTCGACGACTTCCCGCAACCGCTTTCGCCCACGAGCCCGAGCGTTTCGCCCTCGGCGATATGGAAGCTCACCTCGTCGGCGGCGTGCACCTGGCCCTTGCGGGTCGGGTAGTGCACGGTGAGCTTGCGCACCTCGAGGAGCGCGCTCATGGGCGAGCCACCGGGGGCAGGCGGTCGGCTTCCCAGCACGCCACGCCGTGGCCCGGCGCCTTCAGCGCGATCGCAGGCGCGTCCGCTCGGCACGCTTCCACCGCGTAGTCGCAGCGCGCCGCGAAAGCGCAGCCCGCGAGCGGTTCCCGCAACGAGGGAACGATGCCGGGTATCTCCTGCAGCCGTTGGCGCGCGCCGTGACTGGCGCCGAGCCGGGGCATCGAATTCATGAGCCCGCGCGTGTAAGGATGGCGCGGCCGCGCGAAGAGCTCGCCCACCGGCGCCTCTTCCACCTTGCGGCCGGCGTACATGACCACCACGCGCTGCGCCATCTCGGCGACGACGCCCAGGTCGTGCGTGATGAGCAGGATCGCGGTGCCGGTCTTCGCCTGCAGCTCGCGCATGAGGTCGAGGATCTGCGCCTGGATGGTGACGTCGAGCGCGGTGGTGGGCTCGTCGGCGATCAGGAGCTTCGGATCGCACGCGAGCGCCATGGCGATCATCACGCGCTGGCGCATGCCGCCGGACATCTGGTGCGGATATTCGGCGGCACGGCGCGCGGGCTCGGGAATGTGCGCGAGACGCAGCAGCTCGATCGCGCGCGCCATCGCGTCGGCGCGGCTCATTCCGCGATGCAACACCAGCGTCTCGGCGATCTGACGCCCGATGGTGAGCACGGGATTCAACGACGTCATCGGCTCCTGGAAGATCATCGAGATCTCGTTGCCGCGCACCTTGCGCATCTCCGGCTCGCTCAAGCCCAGCAGGTCGCGTCCCTCGAAGCGGATGGAGCCGCCCACCACGCGTCCCGGCGGGGAAGCGATGAGCCGCATGATCGAGAGCGAGGTCACGCTCTTGCCGCAGCCGGATTCGCCCACGAGCGCCAGCGTTTCGCCCGGATCGATCGAGAACGACACGCCGTCGACCGCGCGCACCACGCCGTCGCGCGTGAAGAAGTGCGTCTTGAGGCCCTCGACCTCGAGGAGCGGCGCACCCACTGGCTACATCCTCCGGGCGAGGCGCGGGTCCAGCGCGTCGCGCAGGCCGTCGCCCATGAGGTTCACCGCGAGCACGGTGAGCGAGAGGCAGAGGCCCGGGAAGAAGATGAGGTAGTTGGCGAGCCCGAACATGCTGCGGCCCTCGGCCATGATGTTGCCCCAGCTCGGGATGTTGGGCGGCGTGCCCGCGCCGATGAACGACAGGATCGCCTCCGTGATCATGGCGGAGGCGCACACGTAGGTCGCCTGCACGAGGAGCGGCGCCATGATGTTCGGCACGATGTGGCGCCACAGGATGCGCGGCAGCGTCGTGCCGGCCGCGACCGCCGCCTGCACGTAGGGCTCCTCGCGCAGCGTGAGCACGAGGCTCCTCACCAGGCGCACGGCGCGGGGCGTCTCGGCGAGCGTGATGGCGACGATGACGTTCTGGATGCTCGCGCGCGTGAGCGCCATGAGCGCGATCGCGAGCAGCACCGGCGGGATCGACATGAGCCCATCCATCACGCGCATCACGATCGCATCCATCCGGCGCACGAAGCCCGTGACGAGCCCGATCGCCATTCCGAAGAGCGTGGTGAGCAGCGCCACGGAGATGCCGATCGCGAGCGACACGCGTGCGCCGTAGACGACGCGGCTGTAGACGTCGCGCCCCATCATGTCCGTGCCGAACCACCATTCCGCGCCGGGCGCCTTGAGGCGCTTCACGGGTGCCACTGCCTCGGGATCGACGGTTGCGAGCCACGGTGCCAGCACGGCGGCCGCGATCATGAGCAGCAGCACGACGCCGCCCGCGATGGCGGTCGGATGGCGGCGCAGCGCCTCGCGGAAGTTGCGCCACGTGGGCGACGCGGGCTTCGGGGCGTCCATCGCGACGGCGGCCATCGTCAATACCGGATGCGCGGGTCGAAGAACATGTAGCTCAGGTCCACGGCGAGGTTGATCAGCACGTAGGCCGCGGAGAACATCAGCACGACGCCCTGGATGATGGGATAGTCGCGCCGCAGGATGGCATCGACCGTGAGGCGGCCGATGCCGGGCAGCGCGAACACGGTCTCGGTGACGATCGCCCCGCCGATCAGCAATGCGACTCCCAAGCCGATCACCGTGGCGATCGGCACGGCCGCGTTCTTGAGCGCGTGCCCGAGAAGCACGCTGTGCGGAGCGAGTCCCTTGGCCTGCGCGGTGCGCACGTAATCCTGCGCGAGCACATCCAGCATGGATGCTCGCGTCATGCGGGCGATGAGGGCGATGTACACCGTGCCCAGCGCGATGCTGGGCAGGACCAGGTGCCGCGCCCATTCCCAGATCCCCTCGCTCATGGGGCGATAGCCTTGCACCGGCAGCCACTCGAGCTGGATCGAGAAGAGATAGATCAGCATGTACGCGAGCACGAACACGGGCAGCGAGAATCCGCCCACCGAGAAGCCCATCACGGCGCGGTCGATCCAGCTGCCCGCGCGGGCGGCGGCGACCACGCCGAGCGGCACCGCGACGAGCACGGAGACCACGAGCGTGCAGAGCGTGAGCGAGAGCGTGGGACCGATGCGCTGGCCGATGAGCTGCGTGACCGGCAACCTCGTGAAGATCGAGATGCCGAGGTCGCCGTGCAGGAGCCGCCACACCCAATCGCCGAAGCGCACGTAGAACGGCGCGTTGAGGCCGAGCGCCTCGCGGATGCGCGCGATGTCCTCGCTCGTGGCCGTGTCGCCGGCGAGGATCGCCGCGGGGTCGCCCGGAGTGAGGTACAGCAGCATGAAGACGACGAACGCGACCACCGCCATGACGACGATGGTCGCGAGCAGACGTCGGACTACATAAGCGAACAAGTGCTTGGTGGCGTTGAGCGGCGACTTGTCGTCCGCGTCAACACCGTTCCCTGTTCGGTGGCGTTGAGCGGCGACTTGGTCGTCCGCTCCAACGCCGTTCCCGATGCCGTTCTATCTCCCCTGCCTACTTCTTGTCGACGTTCCACAGCAGGTTGATCGGCGCGATGATGAGCCCGCTGATGTTGGAGCGGTACGCCGTCGGCAGGATGAACTGCCCCGTCGGGATGATCGGCACGAACTCGAACGCGTGCTTCTGCACCGCCTCGGCGGCCTTCTTCGACTCCGCGGGCGTCTTGGCCTTGAACCACGCCTCGCGCAGCTCCTCCATCTTCGGGTCGTCGGGCCAGCCGAACCACGCGTCCTTGCCGTTGCCGCGGATCGGGAAATTGACCGCCGGGTTCACCATGTCGGGGCCCACGAGCCAGGTGTGGAAGATGCTCCAGCCGCCCTTGTCCGGCGGCTCCTTCACCGCGCGCCGCGTGATGAGCGTGCCCCAGTCGCCCGCCTGGATCTCGGCGTTGACCCCGATCTTCTTCAGGTTCTCGAGCGTGAGGAGCGACTGCGAGTGGACGATCGGCTGGTCGGTGGCGTCGATGATCACCACCTTCTCGCCCTTGTAGCCGGACTCCTTCACGAGCTGCTTCGCCTTCTCGATGTTGCGCGGGCCCTTCAGCGGCTCCGCCCCGACCTCCGAGGAGAGCGGCGTGCCGCAGGTGAAATACGAGTAGCAGGGCCTGCCGTTCTTCTTGTTGCCGGCGATGCCGATCACGTAGTCGTTCTGGTCGACCACGTAGAGCAGCGCCTGGCGCATCTTCTCGTTGTTGAACGGCGGATACAGGAAATTGAAGCGGATCATGCCCATCGAGCCCAGCGGGTCGATGTTCTTCACCGTGATGTCCTTGTTCTTGGACAACAGCGGGATCAGGTCGGGCGGCATCTGCTCCCAGATGTCGGCTTCGCCCGCGTTCATCGCGGCGGCCGCGGTCGCCGAATCAGGGATGTAGATCCACTCGACGCGGTCGACCTTCACCACCTTGCCGCCGGAGGCCCAGGACGGCGGCTCCTTGCGCGGCACGTAGTCGGTGTTCTTGACGTACACCACCTTGTTGCCCGGCACCCACTCGGATTTCACCATCTTGAACGGGCCCGAGCCGGTGGGATCGTCGATGTTCTTGAACGCGTCGGTCTTCGCGATGCGCTCCGGCATGATGAACGGCACGTTCGACGAGGGCTTGCCGAGCGCCTCGAGCGTGAGGGGGAACGGCGTCTTGAGCTTGAGCCTGAAGGTTTTGTCGTCGACCGCGCTCCACGACTCCGTGGCTTCGGCGAGCTTCTGCCCGAGCGCGTCGCGCTTGGCCCAGCGCTCGACGGAAGCGATGCAGTCGGCCGACCGCACCGGCTGCCCGTCGTGGAACTTGAGGCCCGGACGCAGCGTGAACGTGTAGGTGAGCCCGTCCTTCGAAATCTCGTACTTGTCCACCATCTGCGGCCGGACGTTGAAATGCTCGTCCATGGCGAACAGCGTGTCGTACACCATGTACCCGTGGTTGCGGGTGATGTACGCAGTGGTGGTGATGGGATCGAGGATGCGAAGGTCGGCCTGCGGGATGAACCTCAGGACCTTCTCTGCGGCCGCGTCGGTCCAGGCCCCGGCGGCGGCGACGAGCAATACGACTGCGGTGAACCAACGCGAATGGCGTGTCATGGGAAGCTCCCCCCCTGTTCGTGGTTTGGGTGAGGCAGGCGTGCGCAGGCCGATGCTAACACCCGCGCCGGGAGCTTGCTACGCCATGGGGGGCCCTACGGCTTCTTGGGCGTCTTGTACTCGGCTTCCTTCTGGAAGGGCTTCCAGATGGTCTCGTAGCCGACGAACCCCTTTTCGTTCGGCGCCTTCTGGCGCGTCGTATAGAAAGGCGTGTGGCCGTCGGGAACCTTGGTGACGGGTTTTTGCTCGCTCATGGGTGGCCTCTCTGTCGGTGAAGTCGGGATTGCATCAAACCGGTCTCAGGAGCGACGGGTCGACGTCCGGCCGCGCGCCGATCGCTCCGCCGGCCTTGATCTCCTCGTCGGTCGCGTCGCGCACCGCCAGGATCTCGAGCCGGAAGACGACCTCCCGGCCGCAAAGCGGATTGTTGCCGTCGACGGTGAGCGTCTCGTCGTCCGCCCGCGTCACGAGGAAGCTGCGGGTCTGGCCCTGGTCGTTCTCCATGAGGATGGAGGTGCCGACCCCCCGATACTCCTCGGGGACGTTCTCGATCCGATCGGTGAACACCAGCGACTCGTCGCGCGCGCCGAAGATGCGGTTGCCGTCGATCGGCACCTCGATGACGTCGCCGGCGGACTTGCCCTCCAGCTCACCGTGGACGGAAGGGGCCAGGATCTCGTTGTGCCCGTGGACGTAGCCCAGCGGGAACTCGACGCGCGTCAGGACATGCCCCGATTTCCCGTCGGTCACCTTGTAGGTGAGCTCGACGAACTTGCCGTCCTGGATGGTCTCGCTCATGTCGAATCCGGGCGCGCTCGCTCAGAAGATGGACGCCGCGAAGATCCTGACCTCGCCATCTTCGTAGCCGAGGACAAGCCTGCCGAGCCATTCACCCGGCTTCCTGGTGCTGCGCTGCCGGTAAAGAACCGTCACATGTTCGCCCCGGCGGATGATGCCGAGGTAGTCGGCATCTTCGGCGAGGTTCCTGGCGAGCTCGCTGTTCGCGAACTGGTGGTTCACCACGACCTGATTCATGGCGAGCGCCAGGGACCGGGCGAACTTCTTGACGAACTCCCCGTACTTCCCTTCATTGGAGTACTTGAGGAGATCGCGCCACAGGGGATCGGCCATGGCCCGGATCTCCTCGTCGGTCTTCTCGATGATGTTCACTCGGGGCGAGATCCCGTCCGGCATGGTTACTCTTTGTCCTCGACCAGGTGATAGCAGGGCGCCTTCTCCATGGTGTATTCGCCGGTTTGCGGATCGCGACGCGAGACGGTCAGCACGTGCCAGTTCTCGTCGTCCACCTTCATGACGTCGCCGCGGTAGTAGTAGCCCGGCCAGCGCGTCTCCTTGCGGAACAGGGTGTGATGCGTCACGCACTCCGCGGCCCGGTGACGGTGCTTCAGCTCCCAGGCGCGCAGCAGCTCATGAAGGTCCTTCGCGGCCAAGCTCTCGAGGTCCTCCTCCATGATCGCGAGCTTCTTGAGGCAGATGTTCAGGAGCTTCTCGTTGGTCATGTAGCCGACGGTATAGCCGCCGCAATACTCGTCCATGAGCTTCTGCAGGCGGTCCAGGCCCTGCTGGGGATTGATGTAGTGCGGGTTGACGGTGCCCGCGACAACCGCGTTGCGGTAGATCCGGTAATGCTCGAGGGGCTTGAAGATCTCTTTCCTGCGGCGCTCGATCTGCTCGCCGGACACGACGATGCCTTCGGCCTTTCCGTCGTCGATGTACTTGCAGGCGGCCTTCGCGGCCAGCCGCCCTTCGGTGAACGAGCCGGACGAGAAGGCGTGCGGCGTGCCGCCGACCGCATCACCGGCGCCGAAGAGGCCCTCGACCGTCGTCATGCGGTTGTAGCCCCAGAAATACTCGGCC
>Ga0187776_10000482_pt1 | contig 19180 bp, 21 predicted proteins | sample 0216_BV02_MP12_2_FD_132426 | JGI IMG/M metagenome (GOLD analysis project Ga0187776, IMG submission 132426) | Tropical peat soil microbial communities from peatlands in Department of Meta, Colombia - 0216_BV02_MP12_20_MG | ecosystem: Environmental > Terrestrial > Soil > Wetlands > Peat | place...
CTCGTGGACGTCGAGCCCGAGCCCATGGCCGAGGCCGTGCCCGAAGGTGCCCGCGAACGGACTTCCTTCGATCACGTCGCGCGCGGCGGCGTCGACCTCGATGCCGGTCTCGCCGGCCCGGATTGCGTCGAGCCCGGCCCGTTGCGCGGCGAGCACGACGTCGTACGCCTCCCGCATCTCGGCGTCCAACTCGCCCGTGGCCAGCGTCCGCGTGTAGTCGGAGACATAGCCGTCGACGCGGCAGCCGGTGTCGACCACGACGAGCTCGCCGGGCTCGATCACGCGGTCGCCGGCGCGTGCATGCGGCAGAGAGCCGTTCGGCCCGGAGCCGACGATCGCCTCGAACGCCGGCTCCTCCGCGCCCTCCTCGTAGTAGATGCGGACGATGTCCCAGGCGACGTCCCGCTCGCGGCGGTCGACGAACCGCACCTCGCTCGTGAGCCGCTCGAACATCCGGTCGGTGATCGCGCACGCGCGGCGGAACGCTTCCAGCTCGCCTTCGTCCTTGACGGCGCGCAGCTGCTCGACGAGGCCCTTCCGAGCCACGAGCTCGACGCCGCCCTCTCGCAGCTGCTCCGCGAAGGACCAGGGGAGCACGTTCGCCTCGAACCCGATCCGCCCCTCGAGCTCGTCCGCCAGCCAGCCGATCAAGGAGCGTTTCGTCTGCACCGCCTCGACGCCTTCGAGCTCCCGGGCCGTCTCGATGTAGCGGAAGTCGGTGAAGAGCCGCGCCCGCTCGGCCTCGACCAGGAGCGCGGCGTTCGAGCTGTCGAGCCCGGTGAGGTAGAGAACGTTGACGAGGTTCGTGACGAGGAGCGGCTCCTCGAGCAGCTCCCGGAGGCGGTCGATCCGGCTCACGTCTCGTGCTCCTTCAGATAGTCGAGGGCCAGCTTGTAGCCGTCGGGTCCGTGCCCGACGAAGCGGGCGGCGACGAGGTCGGCGACCACTGAGTGCCGCCGCCACTCCTCGCGTTCGTCGACGTTCGAGAGGTGCACCTCGACGATCGGGATCGTGAGCGGCTCGAGCGCGTCGTGGATCGACCAGGCGTAGTGGGTCCACGCTGCGGCGTTGACGACGATCCCGTCGACCGTGTCGTACGCGTCGTGGCACCACTTGACGAACTCGCCCTCGTCGTTCGTCTGGCGGCACTGGACGGTCAGCTCGCGCTCGCGTGCCCATTCGTAGATGCGGCTCTCGAGCTCCGCGATCGAGAGCCCGCCGTAGAGCACCGGGTCGCGCCGGCCGAGGATGTCGAGGTTGACGCCGTTGAGGACCAGCACTCTCACGCGATCAACCTATCCAGTTCGCGGCGTGCGTCCTCCTCGGGCACCGCGACTCCGATGCGCGGGCCGTCGTCGCCGAGGAGGACGAAGCGCGGATCGCCGCCGCGCGCCTTCTTGTCCCGGCGCATCGCCTGCCAGGCGAGCTCGCGGTCGACGCGCACGGGCTGTGGCCGGAGCACCTCCTCGACGACACCCGTCTCACGGCCGGAGAGCCGGAGCGCGGCGAGGAGGCCGAGCGCGACGGCGCGCCCGTGTGTCAGCCCCTCGTAGCCTGCGGCGGCCTCGAGCGCGTGCGCGAACGTGTGGCCGAGGTTGAGGGCGGCGCGCTCGCCGCGCTCGTGCGGATCGCGGAGGCAGATGGCCGCCTTGAAGGCGGCCGAGCGGCGGACGAGCTCGTCGTCGGGCAGCTCCCAGAACGGCTCGCCGGCGAGGAGCCCCGCCTTCACGACCTCCGCCATGCCCTCGAGCCGCTGGGGCTCGGGCAGCGTCTCGAGCAGGGCGGGGTCGACCACGGTTCGCGCCGGCCAGTGGAAGGCGCCGACGAGATTCTTGCCCTGGGGAAGGTCGATAGCCGTCTTGCCGCCGATCGCCGCGTCGACCTGGGCGACGAGGCTCGTCGGCACAGGAGTCCACGCGATGCCGCGGAGGTACGTGGCGGCCGCGAGGCCGGCCGCATCGGTCGTGCAGCCGCCGCCGAAGGCGACGATCGTGCCGGTGCGGTCGAGGCGCAGCTCCTGCCACAGCCGGTCGAGCGCCGCCAAAGTCTTCGCCTCCTCGCCGGGCGGCAGCTCGTGCGTCTCCGCGAGTCGCGGGCCGAGCGCGAGCTGCGCATCCATCCCGTGGATGCCGGCGACGCGGGGATCCGAGACCAGGGCAACCGCGCCGTCTCCGGGGACGAGTTCGCCGAGCCGGCCGAGGGCGCCGCGCTCGACGTGGACGCTGGCTGCCGCAAGGACGACGTCGTCGGCGTCTCGGGCGACCACGTCGGCGACCTCCGTATAAAGCGGCCGCCGCTCCTCGTACAGCCGCTTGAACTCGCCGTGGTCCTGCGCGAGCGGACGATCGCTGCGCCGCACGCGTTCCCAGGCGGTGTCGACGTCGACGTCGAGCCAGACGACCGTTGCGCGCTCCTTCAGCAGGGTGCGTACTTCGGGAATGGTGACGGCACCGCCGCCGAGATCGACGACGACGGGCTCGGCACGCTCGAGCACTGTCCGCACGACCTCCGCCTCTCGCGCCCGGAACGCGGGCTCGCCCTCCTCGAACAGCGCGATCGGAACGTCCTCGTCCGTCGCAACGCACGGGAGGCCGAGCGTTCGGGCGATCGTCGTCTTCCCCGCGCCCATGAATCCCACGAGCGCGAGGTGGCGTGTCAGCGGGCCGTCCAGTCGATTCGCTCCAGGTACGCGCGCCAGGCGCCGACGAAGTCGCCGAGCGCGTCGCCGCCGAACTTCTCACGCGCCGCGCGGGCGAGTTCCCAGGCGACGGCCGCCTCGGCCACTACCGCGAGTGCCTCGACGGCCGAGACGTCGCTCCGCTCGACGAGCGCCTCCGCTGCCTCGCCGGTGTCGAGGTCGACGGAGCCGAGCGGCCGCATCAGCGTCGGGAGTGGCTTCATCCCGGCGCGGACGACGATCTCCTCGCCGTTCGAGACGCCGCCCTCGATGCCGCCCGCGCGGTTCGTCCGTCGGTGAAGGCCGCCGTCGTCGCGGACGATCTCATCGTGTGCCGCAGAGCCACGCTCGCCCGCGAGCGCGAAGCCGTCGCCGATCTCGACGCCCTTCACGGCCTGGATCCCCAGCACGGCCGCGGCGAGCCGTGCGTCGAGGCGGTCCTCGCGCCGCGCGTATGAGCCGAGACCCGGGGGCACGCCGCGCGCCCTCACCTCGACGCGGCCGCCGAGCGTGTCGCGGTCCTCACGCGCCTCGTCGACCGCGGCAGGGTCCGCCCCCGCCTCGGGCAGCGCTTCCCCCGCGACGTCGATCCCGATCTCGCGCAATAGGGCCTTCGCGATCGCTCCGGCGGCGACGTACACGGCGGTGTGTCGCGCCGAGGCTCGCTCGAGGGCGTCTCGCACGTCGGCGAGCCTGTACTTCTGCACGCCCGCGAGATCTGCGTGCCCGGGCCGCGGCAGCGTGACCGGCTTCGTCCCCTTTCCCCCGGGCTCGCCCTCCGGCGGCCAGGGGCTCATCCCCCAGGTCCAGTTCTTGTGGTCGCGGTTGGGAACCACGAGCGCGAGCGGCGTGCCGAGCGTCCGGCCGTGACGGAGTCCTGCGAGCACCTCGGCCTCGTCGGTCTCGATCTGCTGGCGTGGCGAGCGGCCGTAGCCCTGCTGCCGGCGGCGGAGGTCGGCGTCGATCGCGTCCTTTTCGAGGACGAGCCCGGCGGGCAGCCCGGAGACGATCGCGACGAGCGCCGGGCCGTGCGACTCGCCGGCCGTTGCCAGCTCGAGGCTCATGTGCGGGAGCCTAGAGGTGCAGGAGCTCCCGCACGCGGCTCCGCTGCCGCCGCCGTGTCGCGAGCAGGAACCGGGCCAGCCGGCCGCTTTCGTCCGGGTCGAGCGAGATCGCGGCCTGCGCCTCCTCCCCGCGCCAGACGCTGAGACGGGCGTGCCTCGGCTCGGTCAGGTAGACCGAGACGCGAAGCCCGCCGTCGCCGACGTCCGGATGCCCGCGGAAGTACTCCACGATCTTCGTCCGCTGGGCCGTGCCGCAGTGCGGGCAGAAGCGGAACTCGTCCTTGACCTCTCCGCCACACGCGCTGCAGCTTCTCATGTGCTCGTTCTATGCCCGCCGCAGGCTCAGGTCAAGCCCACCGCGCGCCGCATCGCGTCGACGGGCGCCGGCAGGCCCGTCCAGAGCTCGAAGCTCGCGGCTCCCTGCGCGGCGAGCACCTCGAGCCCGTCGAGGACACGGGCTCCTGCGGCGGCCGCGGCTTCGGCGGTCGCCGTCCGGGGGTACGGCAGGTCGACCAGCGTCTGCCCGGGCCCGAGCTCGAACAGCACCTCGCCGTGTACCGGTGTGGCCTGGATCACGAGGTCGGCGTCGCCGACGTCTGGCGGCCACTCACCGCGCCGGGCGAACACGCGTGCCTCGGGCAACGCTTGCCGGAACGCGGCCGCGGCTCCTCCGTCGCCCACGATCGCCGGCCTGTCCCGGTGGGTTACCTGCCCGAGGATCGCGGCGTCGGTCGAGAAGCCGCGCCCGCGCGCGATCGTGTTCACCGACGGGAGCTCGCTGCCGAGGATCTGCGCGGCGTCGAGCTTGTACGGCGCGGTGACGTTCGCGTACTCCACGTCCCGTACCGCCGCCTCGAGCTCCTCCGGCAGGACGTCGCGCAGGACGTACTGCCAGTCGAGCGCTGCCGCAGCGAAGGCGGCGTTCTGCATCCGGGGCGACAGCGAGTGCGCGACCGGATGCCCGATCAGCACGACCTCAGTAGCCGTACTGGGCCTCGTGCTGGAGGAAGTCCCGGTAGTTCGCGGTGAAGTAGTGGTGCCGGTGATCCGGCTTGCGCACGAAGTAGAGGTAGTCCACGTTCGCGGGGTGGGCCGCAGCCTCGAGCGCCGCGAGCCCCGGGTTGTTGATCGGAGTCGGTGTCAGGCCCGGCCTGTTGCGCGTGTTGTACGGGTTGTCGCTGTTGAGCTCGGAGTCGGTGAGCGACTTCGTGGGCGGGATGTGCAGCCCGTAGCGCGTGGTCGCGTCGATCTGGAGCGGCATGCGCTCCCGCAGCCTGTTGTAGATCACGGCTGCGATCAGGGGTCTCTCGTTCGGCACCTGCGCCTCGCCCTCGACCATCGAGGCGATGATCAGGACGTCGTACGGCGTGAGGTTCTTGCTCCGCGCGTAGGAGAGGTTCAGCGTCCTCCAGTTCGCGGTGAACTCCCTGAGCTGCTCGCGGACGAGCTGCGCCGACGTCGAGGTGCGGTCGAAGTCGTAGGTGTCGGGGAAGAGGAAGCCCTCGAGGGACTTCTCGCGGCCGAAGCCCGGGATCGTTCGCGCCTTCGCGCTCGCCGCCAGGTAGGTCTTGCCGGAGAGCCTCACCTTGCGGCGCGACTCGTGCACGGCGATCATCGCCACAGCCTGGACCCGTGCCGCCATCTGCGCGCGTGTGAACCCCTCCGGGAACAGGATCCTGAACTGCCGCAGCTGGCGGATCGTGGTGGTCGGCGGCGACGCGGCGTGCGACGAGCTGCGCGCGACGAGGGCGGCGGCCACGGCGCCGAGCACGAGCACGATCACGACGACCGCGACGAGGCGCCGCACGAGGATCCGCCGCCGCGACGGGCCTGGCGGTTTCAGCTGGTCGCCGGGCTCCACCGCTCGAGCCAGCCGGAGAGAAGGTGCGCGGCCGCCAGTGCATCCACCGCTGCTGCCGCCCGGGGAGTCCGCTGCGCGAGGTCGGTCGTGAACCGCTCGTCGAAGAGCTCGACGGGGACGTCGAGGACGCCCCGGAGCGCCTCGGCGAACCGCTCGGTCTCCGCCGCCTGCTCGCCGCGCGTGCCGCGCAGCGTGAGCGGCAGGCCGACGACGACCCGCTCGGCTCCTTCGTCGCGCACGAGACGCGCCAGCTCGGCGAGCCCCGCCTCGCTCGCCGCCTGTTCCACTACGCCGACCGGCCGCGCGACCGTGCCGGTCGGGTCCGAGACGGCGACGCCGGTGCGTGCCGACCCGTAGTCGAGCGCCATCACCTTCACTTTCTCATCCTTACGGGGCGACGAGCTCCTTCGCGGCCGCGAGCGCGTCGGCGATCCCGTCGGGATTCTTTCCGCCGGCCTCGGCGAGCGTCGGCTTGCCCCCTCCGCCGCCGCCGATGTGCTTGCCGAGCTTGCGCACGACCTCCACGGCGTCGAGCCCCCGTGCGACGAGCGACTCGTCGAAGTTGACGACGAGGAACACGCGCCCGTCGTCGCGCGACGCGACGATCGCGCCGTCCGCCTTCTCCTGCTGCCGCAGGCGGTCTGAGAGGTCGCGGAGCGGCCCGCCCTTCACGGCTTTCGCCTCGACGAGGATGACGTCGCCCTCGCGGTCCACGATCGTGAAGTCGGCCTCGTGCCCCGCAGCAGGTCGCTTCGCCTCCTTACGGATTCGTTCGAGCTCGCCGCGTAGTCCATCCGCCTCTCGTGCCCGCTCGTGCAGCAGCGCGAACGCCTCGCCCGCCGTGACGGCCTCGATCCGCCGCGAGCCCGCGCCGACCGAGCTCTCGGAGACGACCGCGAACGGGCCGATCTCCGCGGTCGAGCGCACGTGTGTGCCGCCGCAGAGCTCGATCGACCAGCCGTCGATGTCGACGACGCGCACGACCTCGCCGTACTTCTCGCCGAACAGCATCGTCGCACCGAGCTTGCTCGCCTCCCCGAGGGGCGTCTCGAAGATCCGTACGGCGAGGTTCGCCCACACCCGGTCGTTGACCCGCCTTTCCACCTCTGCCCGCTCCTCCGGCGTGAGCGCCGCCGGATGCGTGAAGTCGAAGCGGAGCTTGTCGGGCCGCACAGCCGAGCCCGCCTGGCGGACGTGGTCGCCGAGCACCTCCTGCAGCACCTTGTGGAGGAGGTGCGTCGCCGTGTGGTTCGCCATCGTCGGGTAGCGCACGGCCCACGGTACGACCGCGCGGACCCGGTCGCCTTCCGCGAACCCCGAGCCCTCAAAGACGAGTTCCTGGTCGTTCTCCAATCGCAGAGCCTCGACGAGGTCGGCGCGCGTGCCGTCCTCCTTCTCGATCCAGCCGGCGTCGGTGACCTGGCCGCCGCCCGCCGGGTAGAACGGCGACTCGGCGAGCTTGACCTGGAACAAGCCGTCGCCGAGGTCGGCATACGCCGTGACCGCTGTGCGCACGTCGACCCGCTCGTAGCCGACGAACTCGGTGCGCTCGACGCCGCTGAACCGCGGCTCGTACCGGGCGCCGCCGCCCTGCCGGGAGATCTCCCGGTGCTCCTCCATCAGCCGGGTGTACTCCTCGTCGTTGAAGGCGAGGCCGCGCTCGCGCGCGAGCTCCTCGGTCAGCTCGGGCGGGAAGCCGTAGGTCGTCTGCAGGTCGAAGACGTCCCGGGCCGTGATCTCGCCCTTCGCCGCCGCCTGCTCGAAGATCTCCATCCCGCGCTCGAGCGTCTCCCCGAAGCGCTCCTCCTCGGCGGCGAGCACGCGGCGGATCTCCTCGCGGTGCTCGGGAAGCTCGGGATACGCGGAGCCCATCTGCTCGATCACGACGTCGGCGAGGCTCGGCAGGAAGGGCGCCTGCATTCCGATCCGCAGCCCGTGCTGCGCGGCACGGCGGATGATCCGCCGCAGGACGTAGCCACGCCCTTCGTTCGACGGGCTCACGCCTTCGGCGGCGATGAACGTCATGCCGCGGCCGTGGTCGGCGAGCACTCGATGCGCCTTCGTCGCGTCCTGGGAGGAGCCGTACGCGACGCCGGACTGCTGGGCGACCCAGTCCATGATCAGCTGGTAGCCGTCGGTGTCGTAGACGGAAGCGACGTCCTGCACGACCCGCGCGACGCGCTCGAGGCCCCAGCCGGTGTCGATGTTCTTGCTCGGCAGGTCGGTGAGCGTTCCGTCGGGGTGGAGCTCGTACGACATGAAGACGAGGTTCCCGATCTCGAGGAACCGCTCGCAGCGCGTGCAACCGGGCAGACAGTCCTCGTTGCCGCAGCCGGTCTCCTCGCCCCAGTCCCAGTACATCTCGGAGTCCGGTCCGCACGGCCCGGGGCCCCCGACCGACCAGAAGTTCTCGGACGAGGGCAGGGGCACGATCCGCTCGGCCGGCATCCCGATCCGCTCCCAGAGCCCGATCGCCTCCTCGTCGGGGCCGAGCTTCAGGCCGGGGTCGCCGGCGTGGACGCTCACCCAGACCCTGTCCCAGTCGAGCTTCAGACGCTCCCGCATGTACTCGGTCGCGTACTCGATCGCGCCCTCCTTGAAGTACCGGCCGAACGAGAAGTTGCCGAGCATCTCGAAGAACGTGAGGTGGTACGTGTCGAGGCCCACCTCGTCGATGTCGGGGGTGCGGAAGCACTTCTGGCAGATCGTCGTGAGCGGCGCCGGGGGCGCCTCGCGGCCGAGGAAGTACGGCATCTGCGGCTGCATCCCGGCGCTCGTGTAGAGCGTCGAGCGGTCGTCGGCGCGCGGGATCAGAGACGCCGACGGCCGCCGCAGGTGTCCCTTCTCCTCGAAGAATGCGAGGAAGCCCTCCCGTAGCGAGGCCGTCGTGCGCACGGCGGCCATTGTAGGAGCGCGGGTGCTGGAAGCCCGCCGCCGACCCGGCTAGCATCGGGCCGTGTCTCTGGACGTTCTGACGCCGGTCACACCACGGCGCCGGAGGCCGCGGCATCGTGGCAGGAGGCTCGCACTGGTCCTCGTCGTGCTGCTTGCCGCCGGCGCGGCCGTCTGGTTCGGACGTCGCTCCGTGACGTCGCACCGTCACCACACCGCCGCGGCTCTGCACCAGCCGGCAAGCCGCCCGGTCGCGCGAACGCAGACGACCGAGCAGCCGCCGGCGAAACCTCCTCGGCTCCTGTTCGGCGCACCGCTCCTCGAGGGGCAGCACGTCCACGTCCACGCGCCGGCCGCGATCCTCGTCGACGCCCACACGGGCCGGGTGCTCTGGACGAAGCGCGCACACGAGCGGCGGAAGATCGCGTCGCTGACGAAGATCATGACCGCGACCCTCGCGCTGCGGGAGGTGCCGTGGGGCAGCACGGTCACCGTGGACAAGAGGGTGACGACCGTGCCGCTGGTGAAGGAGGGACTGCGTACCGGCGAGCAGGTGAAGGCGTGGAAGCTCTTCTACTCGCTGCTCCTCTACTCCGGGAACGACGACGCGGCCCAGCTCGCCATCTCGTCGGCCGGGTCGATTCACGGCTTCCTGCGCCAGATGAACGCTGAAGCCCGGATGCTCGGGCTACGCGACTCGCACTTCCGGAGCCCGAGCGGCGTGATCGACGAGGGCAACTTCTCGTCCGCATGGGATCTCGCGGCTCTGACGCGGTACGCGCTGCGGAATCCGCGCTTCAGGCAGCTGGTGCGGACGAAGCGGATCCAGGTGCGCTGGGCGGCGCCGACGAACTCCAAGATCTACCTCAACAACAACTTCCTGCTCCACGAGTACCGCGGCGCGAACGGCGTGAAGACCGGCTACACGCACGAATCCGGCTGGTGCCTCGTCGCAACGGCGACGCGTCAGGGCAGGAAGCTGATCGCGGTCGTCCTCGACTCGCCGAACATGTACGGCGACGCACGCACGCTGCTCAACCTCGGCTTCAGCCACGGCTGACGCGGCCGGCCGCGAGCTGTTCTCGAAGGACGGCTACGGTCACCGGCATGAGGTTGCCGTCCCTCGTGTCCGGCACCGATCTCGCCGTCGACCTCGGGACGGCGAACACCGTCGTCTTCCGCCGCGGCGACGGGATCGTCCTCTTCGAGCCGTCCGTCGTGGCGATGGACGAGCAGACCGGCCAGGTGTACGCCGTCGGGGAGAAGGCCCGGCAGATGCTCGGCCGGACTCCGGCGACGATCGTCGCGACCCGGCCGCTCCGGCACGGCGTGATCACGGACTTCGAGACGACCGAGCAGATGCTCGCGCACTTCGTCCGGCGCGTCGGCGGCAGCGGCCTCCGGCGCGCCGTCATCGTCTGCGTCCCGAGCGGCCTGACGCAGGTGGAGCGTGACGCGGTCGTCGAGGCGACGCTGGCAGCAGGCGCGCGCGAGGCGCACCTGATCGAGGAAGCGATGGCGGGCGCGATCGGTGCCGGCCTGCCCGTCGAGGACGCGGTGGCCTCTCTCGTGCTCGACATCGGCGGCGGGACGAGCGAGATGGCCGTCATCTCGCTCGGCGGGATCGTCGTCTCGACCTCCCTCCCGGTGGGCGGCTACGACCTGGACGACGCGATCGTCCGCTTCGTCCACGCGGAGCACCGGCTCCTCGTCGGCCACGAGCAGGCCGAGCGGGTCAAGCTCGAGATCGGCAGCGCGCTCGACGGGCACGCAACGATGGCCGAGACCGAGGTCGCGGGACGTCACATGTCGACGGGAATGCTGACCCGTATCACGCTCGGCGAAGACGAGGTGCGCACGGCGCTGCAACGTCCGCTCACCCGCATCGTCTCGGCGCTGAAGGACCTCCTCGAACAGACACCCGCCCAGCTTGCGTCGGACATCGCCGACCGCGGCGTCACGCTCGTCGGAGGCGGCACGCTGCTCCCGGGCTTCCCCGAACTCGTGCGCAGCGAGACGGGTCTGCCCGTCAGCCGCGATCCCGAGGCGCTCACCACGGTCGCCCGCGGTGCCGGCGCGGCGCTCGAGGAGCTCGACGCACTCCGGCGCTCGCGGTCGCGGCAACGCCGCCCGCGGCGCCGTCGCGCGTGAGCCCGCTGGGTTAGCGTCTCGTCGAGATGCGCGTCCAGGACGAGCGGGTCGCAGCCTTTCGCGGGCTCCATGAGGCGGGGTGCTTCGTCATGCCGAACCCGTGGGACGTCGGCAGCGCAGTCGCGCTCGAGCGGATGGGCTTCGAGGCGCTGGCCACGACGAGCGCCGGCTTCGCATGGACGCTGGGACGTCCGGATCGCGGCGCCCGCCTCGACGGGACCCTGGAGCATCTGCGGGCGGTCGCCGCCGCCGTCGAGGTGCCGCTGAACGCGGACTTCGAGGGCGGCTACGCGATCGAGCCCGAGCAGGTCTCCGCGAACGTGAGGCTTGCCGCGGCGACCGGGATCGCCGGGCTCTCGATCGAGGACTCGACGGGTGACGAAGACGAGCCGTTGTTCGGCTTCGAGCTCGCGGTCGAGCGCGTTCGGGCGGCGCGGGAGGCGATCGACGAGACCGGCACCGGCGTCGTGCTCACCGGCCGGTCCGAGGGGTTCGTGGTCGGACGGCCCGACCTGGAGGAGACGATCCGTCGGCTGAAGGCGTATGCCGAAGCCGGAGCCGACTGCCTCTACGCACCCCGGATCGAGACGGCCGAGGAGGTATCGGCGATCGTCGCGGCCGTGGCGCCGAAACCGGTGAACCTTCTTGCCAACGCCCCGTTCACGACAGTCGAGGAGGCTGCGGCGCTCGGCGTCCGCAGGATCAGCGTCGGCGGGACGCTCGCCCGCACCGCCTGGTCCGGCTGGCTCGCCGCGGCTCGGGAGATCGCCGACGAGGGCACCTTCGGGGGGTTCACGTCGCTGCCGGACGTCGACGCGGTGCTCGAGGACGGCTAGCGTCTGCCGGGTGCTGCCGTGGAGCTCGTGCTTCACACTCGTCCTGGCTGCAGTTCAGGATTAACATCCCAGCCCACATGCCACCTAGGGATGAGCGGGCGATCCGTAACGAGGCGCTTTTTCGCGAGGTCAACGTCCACATCGCTGATCTCGAGGCGCGCGTCAACACGACAGACGAGATGCTGCCGCTCGTCTGCGAGTGTGCGCGGGCGGGCTGCACAGTCCCGCTCGAGGTCGAGCCGAGCGTCTTCCGCCGGGTGCGGGAGCACTCGCACTGGTTCCTCGTCGCGCCCGGACACGAGCAACCGAAAATCGAATCGGTGTTGGAGCGGCACCCGCGCTACCTGATCGTCGAGAAGCACAGCGCGTGAGCCCCGACGCCGGAAAGTACGTCGTGTTGCAGCAGGTCGGCCCCGAGGAGTGGCGGGTGGTCGGAGAGGTCGGCCGTCGTCCGGGCCTGCCGGCACGCCGCTCACGCGGGCAGGCGATCCGAGACGTGCTCGACCGGGAACCGCGTGACGACGAGCACTTCGCGGTGCTTCCCCGCAGCGAGTGGCAGCTGAGCCTGACCTCCTAGTCCAGGATCTCCAGCCCGAGCGCGGCCGCGAAGAGCGGCGCATTTTGCAGGACGTCGTCCCACGGCATGCGGGCGCCTCGCAGCGCCTCGACGCCGCGCAGGCCGGTGAGGTCGCAGCCGCGAAGCTCGACCCGCTTCAGCCGCACGCCGCTCACGGTCGCCTGGCGCAGCTCGCAGTTCTCGAACAGGACGTCGGTCAGCGCTGCGGTATTGAGCTCGCACTCGCCCATGCGGCAGTCGCGGAAGACAACACGCTCGAGGATTGCCCCGCGGAGGCCGACGAGGTCGAGGCGGCAGTCCTCGAAGGTCACGTCCTCCAGCCGAGACTCCGCCAGCTCGGCACCAGTCAGGCGGCAACGACGCACCTCCGCCCTCCGAAGGAAGAGGCGCCGAGCCTGCCGGTTCGCCCAGTCGAGGCCGTCGGCCACGGCGTCGTCCAGATCCTCCAGCTCGGTGACGGGCTCGGCGTCCTCGGCGAGATCCGGCGGATACGGAGCTAGTGGCGGTTTCCCCAACGGCTACACCCCGGGAGTGATGCCGCCGTCGATGCGGATCGTCGTCCCGGTGATCGTGCCCGCGCGTGCGCTGGCGAGAAAGGCGACCAGGTCGCCGACCTCCTCCGGCGTCGTGAACCGGCCGATCGGGATCTCGGCGATCGCCTCGTCGACCACCTTCTGCGGGTCCGAGCCGGTGCGTGCCGCGACCGTCGCGGCGACGCCCGTCGGGCCGAGCCACAGCGGGGTCTCGACCGGTCCCGGGGCGATGCCGACGACGCGTACGCCCTGCCGTGCGAACTCCTGCGAGAGCCCGACCGTGAGGCTGTTCAGTGCGGCCTTCCCGGCGCTGTAGGTGTAGATCGCGGTGCTGGGAAGGTGGCCGTTCACGCTCGAGATGTTGACCACCACGCCGCCGTTCCGGACGAGGTGCGGGAGCGCCGCGCGCGTGGTGCGGATCGCCGTCATCAGGTTCAGCTCCAGGCCTTCTGCCCAGTCCGTTTCGGACTCGCCTGCGAAGCCGGTCCCGATCCGGCCACCGCCAACGTTGTTGACGAGGATGTCCAGACCTCCGAGTTGCGCGACCGTTTCGTCGACCGCACGCTCTGCTGCGCCCGGCTCGAGCATGTCCAGTCCGAGGTGTACGAGCCCGTCGACGGCCGGCGGCGCCGAGCGGCTCGTTCCGAGAACGCGCGCGCCCTCGCGGAGCAGCGATGTGGCACACGCGAGGCCGATCCCCTGGCTGACGCCCGTGACGAGTGCGGCCTTGCCGTTCAGATCGAGGTCCACGAGCCGAGACTAGACGGACGAGGCTCAGCTCACGGCGACCGGCTCGCCCTCCGACCGCGCTTCGAACGTTCGCTCGACCCAAGGGAGAGCCTCGAGGCGCTCGAACGTCTCGCGTGCCTGCTCGAACAAGGGCTGCGCCTCGGCCGAGCGTCCCGCGGCATCCAGCCGCTCGGCGTGCTCGAGCTGCGTGACCGCCAACCGGAAGACGAGACCGAGATCATGGAACTTCGTCTCGGCGCGGCGGAAGCCGGTTTCGGCGCGGGAGAAGTCCGGCTCGAGCTTCGCGCGGAAGCGGGCGGCGTGAGCGGCGAGTAGCGGCGATCGATCGCCGGTCCTGAGCGACTCGATGCGCCCGAGCAGCTCCTCGAGGTTCCGCCCGTCGCTCAACTCGTAGGCGCATTCCAACGCTTCGACGAGCGCGAGCTTCACTCCGATGAACCTGATGCCGATGCGCTCGAGACCCAGAGAGAGCGCCTGCTCGGCCGTCTCGAGCGCCTGCCGGGCGTCTCCTTCGGCACGCAGCACGATCGCCTGACAGACCGCATACGTCGTACGGATCTGCGGATCGTCGACCTCCAGGGCCGCCGTATGCCGGACGAGCCGCTCGCGTGCCTCGACCACCTTTCCGCGCCTGCAGTCGACCTCCACGACGAGTGCTGCCTGCGCGGCGTACGCCTCGTTCGGATCGACGTCGTTCGCAACGGCGAGGGCCTCGTCCCAGTTGCCGAGCGCGACGTCGGCCGACACACGGCCCGCCCGGATGAACCTTTCCATCCTCCGATCGCCGATTCGCCGGGAGATCTCCAGCGCCCGAGCACTGGCGACCTGTGATTCTGCCAAGGCATCGCGAGACTCCAACATCGCCGCGAGATTGTTCGCAGCGCGCTGCCCTGCTGCGAGGAGATTCTCCGCCACGGCGCGCTCGAGCGCGGCCGCGAGGAGGATCTCCGACTCCTCAGGCCGGCTCATACGTCCCAGCACGGTGCCCTTGCTGACCCGCAGCGCCCGGTAGAGCGGGTAGAGGCCTCCCTTCCCCTGCAGCTCGTGTGAGCCTGCGCTCTCGTAGACGATCGTCTGCTCGGTGGCCCGGCGGGTCGAGTCGCCGACGTAGACAGTGCCGGGCTGGGCCACGGATTGGACGCGAGACGCGGTGTTCACGAGGTCGCCGGCCACCATCCCCTCGCCCTCGGCGCCGATCGTGACGGCCGCCTCGCCCGTCAGAACACCGGCGCGTGCTCTCAGCTCCGGGGCCCCCACCTCGTCGCCGAGCGCCGAGACAGCAGTCACGAGATCGAGCGCTGCGCGCACCGCCCGCTCTGCGTCGTCCTCGGTCGCCGTCGGCGTTCCCCACACGGCCATCACGGCGTCGCCGATGAACTTCTCGACGGTCCCGCCGTACAGCTCGATCAGCCGGCGGCAGGTGTCGAAGTAACGGGAGAGCAGCTCCCGGGTCTCCTCGGCGTCGCGCTTCTCCGACGCCGCCGTGAAGCCGACAAGGTCGGCGAACAGGACGGAGACGAGCCGCCGCTCAGAGGCGGGCTGCGGAACGGACGCGGCCTCGGCGCTCTCGCCCCCGGCAACGAGGGTCGCCGTGGGCTCGCCGGCGAGCGCCGTCCCGCACGAGCCACAGAACTTGTTCCCCGGCGCGTTCTGAGCTCCGCAGGCGGGGCAAGCCGCGGAAAGCGGATTACCGCAATGGCCGCAGAACCGCTGCTCGGAAGGGTTCTCGGCTCCGCACTGGGAGCACGCCGTCACGGCTCAGAAGCGTACGGCGCTCAGGAGGGCGAGTAAAGGTCACACACCCGTGCAGGGCTCACCCGGCTCCGTCGCCGGACAGCCGCGCAGGGTGTTCGTCAGCTTCCGCGAGGGAGTCGTTCCGCTCCTCGGCGGCCGCACTGCGACGGGCGGCCCGCTCCTCTGCGGTCTCCTCCTTCTTCTCCCGCTTGCGCTCACGCTTCTCCTTCAGCGCGAGCTCACGAGCCCGCTTTGCCTGCGTCTGCGGCGTCCTTGCCATCCGCCAGCTCCTCTCATTCGATACCGCTGCTTGGAAAGAGATCTCCGGCCTCTAGCGGAGCGCGAACCAGACAGGCCCTCTCGGGGCCGCCGACCGGCGCCACGCCGCTCAACCGAAGACTGCTCGCATCGTCGGATGCGATCTCGTAGCAGAGGGTACCGCTCACGGTCTGACCCGATGAAATCTGCCCCGCCGCCCCGAGGCCGGGCTGGAGCTGGTACGGCAAGCCCGCCTCGCGAGCGTGGGCGGCAGCCCGCTCGCATGCCTCCAGGAACGCGTCGTACTGCTTCAGTGGGCGATGAGGTACGCGATCGCGTAGCAAGCGACTGTCAGCCAGGTGAAGAAGACAGCGAGCGTTCCGAGTCTCACCGCTGTGAACGAGCTCGGTTTGCCGGGTGAGACGAGTCTGGCCATCGCTAACAAGACGGTCCACCGAGCGACACGTTTCCCGGTTCACAGACCCCGCCCGCTGCCAGATCGGTGCCGCGGGCGTGCGGAGGGGGAGCGCCGACTCGGTGCCCTAGCCGATTCGGCGCTCTCTTCTCGTGATCTCGAGATCTGTGATGCATCAGTTACCTGGCAGGGCGCACCGGTACTCGGCGGGGCCCAGCACGTCCAGCAGCGACCTCTGTCGCCGGCGCCGCTGACGCGACTTGCTGGCCCGCATCGACTGCGCCAACTGCGCAGCGCGTTCCTGCGCGTACAGGCGGCGATAATCCAGATCGGACTCCATGGCTCCTCCTTTCCGTGATCTGTGGATTGGGTTGAGACGGCACCCAGCTGGTGCCTGTGGGTGGACCCGGCATCGGGTCTCCTTTCGCTTGTCGTTGTCGTCAGTTCGCGCGAACCGACGGGTCGCTCCGGATGGCGCCGTGTCTCCGGAGAAGGCGTCCGGCCCGCAGGTCGGCGGCTAACGCGTGGACGGTCTCGCCGTCCGGCTGTCGCGCACCGTCCGCGTTAGCGGACGATGGCCGTGCCGGCGAGGCGGGACCACGACGGGAAGACGTACTCGGTGTGGATCGCCATGGAAGCCTCCTTTCGGCATCGGCGGGCGAGGATTCGCCCGGCCAGGGAGGCCGACAATCATGAAGGGTCGGAAACTCCGGGTCAAAGGGTCGCCTCGCGGACGGCCGGGCCAGCTGGGGTGAAACCTCGGGGTCAGACGGGTGGATGCACTGCTCGCTTCGATGACAGCGGCCGCCCGCTTCGGAGGATTGCTCCGCGAGCGCGGCCTAGCTGCTGATGGCTGAGGTAGTGGCACACGCTGCGGCGCATGCGCGCGCGGCGCTGGCGGGAAACCCGTCGGACGCGTATGGAGGCGCCGTGCTAGCAGTGACACTCGACGCGCTATCGGCCGAGGCGTTCGCGCGCCCCGCACAGACGCTGGCTGTAGAGCCGGCGAGCGAGCTGGTGGAAGCGACGGTACGGCGCTTCTCAATGGAGCTCGACGCAGCGGCGACGGCGGTGCAGTGGCGGACATCAGTCCCGCGCGGCGTCGGGCTGGGCGGATCGAGCGCAATCGTGATCGCGGTCCTGCGGGCGCTCTGCGAGCTCCACCGCGTCGCGCTCGATCCGGCGCGGATGGCGGAGCTTGCGCTCGCGATCGAGACGGAGGACCTCGGAATCGCGGCCGGCCTACAGGACCGCGTCGCGCAGGCGCACGGCGGGGTGGTGTTCATGGAGTTCGGGGACGGCGGGGCATACGAACAACTGGCCCCGAAGCTGCTGCCTCCTCTCGTCGTCGCCTGGCGCGCCGACGCAGCCCAGGACTCGGGCGACGTGCACGCCTCGCTTCGCACGAGGCTCAAGGCCGAGGACGCGACCACGGTCGCCGGGATGAAGGAGCTCGCAGAGATCGCGCGCGCTGCCCGCGCTGCCCTGATCGCCGAAGACCACGAGCGGCTCGCGCGCACCGCGGACGAAAGCTTCGACGTCCGTCGCCGACTGCTCACACTCGATCCCCGGCATGTGGAGCTTGTCGAGCGCGTCCGGGCACTCGGCGCTGGGGCGAACTACACCGGTTCCGGCGGCGCCGTCGTGGCTGTTTGCCGCGACCAAGCTCACGCCGCAACGGTGGCTCGGGCACTAGCCCAACTGGGCTGCGGCACGCTTGCTATGTGATCCGCCGACACCGGGTCACTCGCCTGGGCCATGTTCCGGAAATGACCCTTACGCACCGCGCTGCCGGCGGTGATGCTAGGACTCGGTCTGAAGCCGCTCAGTCCACGGCATCGTGCCAACGAGGTTCGCCGCGATCAGTGCCCGATTCGGTGGGTGTCGGCTTGCGTAAGGGCGATGAGAGCGGTCATCGCTGCCGGGCTCGGCGCAAGGAAGTGCCGCTCGTCGTCGCGGGTGATGATCTGGACATCGAACTGTCCATCCTCACCGTCGGCTCCCGCGGTCCAGTTCGCATTCAGGTTCTTGACTCGGCGTGCCTGCTCGCTCCTGGCATACCCCCGTAGTTGCCGAGAACGGGGCAGCGGAAACGTACGACCCTGGGTTGGGCCAGCGTCCTCTCGCCTGACACCTAGCGGGCGAATGACTCTTCGTCTTCGGCGATCGTCTCGCGGATCTTCTCCAGCGAGCGACGGATCAGCCGGGAGACGTGCATCTGCGAGATCCCGATCTGCTGCGCGATCTGCGACTGCGTCAGGCCATCGAAGAAGCGGAGCCGGAGGATCATCCGCTCCCGCTCGTCCAGGGCCTTGAAGCCGGGCGCGAGCACCGCCCGGTCCTCCGAGACCTCGTATTGGTGCTCCTCGGTGCCGATCGACTCGAGCGGGTCGAGGTCGTCGTCGCCTCCCCCGCCCCCGACCGACAGCGACAGCGACGTGTACGCGCGCCCCGACTCGAGCGCCTCGAGCGCCTCCTCTTCCTCGACGCCTGCGGCCTTCGCGAGCTCCGGAATCGTGGGCGAGCGGCCGAGCTGCACCGTCAGCTGCTCCATGAGCCGCGACAGCTGGACGTTGAGCTCCTGCAACCCGCGCGGCACGCGCACGGACCAGCCCTTGTCGCGGAAGTGCCGCTTGATCTCGCCGATGATGTTCGGGGTCGCATACGTCGTCAGCTCGACGCCGCGCTCGAGGTCGAAGCGGTCGATCGCCTTGATCAGCCCGATCGCGCCGATCTGGACGAGGTCCTCCAGCTGCTCGCCGCGGTACGAGTAGCGCCGGGCGAGCGAGCGGACGAGCGACATGTACTGCTCGATCAGCTGCGCACGCGCCTGGAGGTCGCCGTCCTCGTGGTAGCGGCGAAGCAGGATCTTGTCGTCGATCCGTGTCATCCGCCCGCTCCAGCCACCGTCGCGATCTTCTTGGTCAACTCCACCCAGGCTCCGTCCTCGCGCTCCTCGACTTCGTGCGTGTTGCAGACGGTGTCGAGGACGCGGTGCAGATCGAGCCCGGCATCCGACTCGTCGGCCTGCAACGTCTCGGCTGGGAACGGCCCCAGCGTGGCGTACAGCACGCCGTCGTCGGCCGAGAGGGATACGACGAGCTCGTCGGCGTCGTCGCGCAGCGCGAGCAACGCCTCGATCGCTACCTGCACGTCCTCGAGGTCGTCGTAGGTCACGTCGAGCCGCATCGCGAGCCCCCCGGTGACGAGGTGGGCGATCGGCCTGAAGTCCTCCTCGGCCGGTATCACGAGCCGGATCTCGTCGACGGTCACGTTCCCGCGTCCCGCAACTCCTCAAGCAGGTCGTTCTCCCGCCTCGCCGCGGCCTCCTTTCCAGCCTGCACGGCATGGTGCCAGTCGCGGCTCGCCTTGAAGTCGGCAGCGCCGTAGCTGACCCCGGCGGCGAACCCGGAGACCTTCTGCACCGGGCGC
>Ga0187776_10000483_pt1 | contig 19158 bp, 13 predicted proteins | sample 0216_BV02_MP12_2_FD_132426 | JGI IMG/M metagenome (GOLD analysis project Ga0187776, IMG submission 132426) | Tropical peat soil microbial communities from peatlands in Department of Meta, Colombia - 0216_BV02_MP12_20_MG | ecosystem: Environmental > Terrestrial > Soil > Wetlands > Peat | place...
CCTGATACGAATCGCCCACCGCGAATCTCGCCACGATCCTCCAAACGCCGGAAGGCCATCACCAGTTCGCGCCACTTGGGCATCATAGTTTCCCGGGTCAGCAGTTCGCGGAAGACCACTCCGTAGCGCCGCAGCAGCATCCAGCAGGTGGCTTCGATGGCCCGCGTGCGGTCGCCCAAATCCACCGGATGCAGCACCGACCAGCGGCCGGTAGAATGCCGTGGCCGCGCGGAGCGTCCGCTGCCCTGCCCGGAGCGACGCTTGGGATCGATCAGGGAACGCAGATTATCGAACCCATCAGCCGTCACCAGCCCGGCGGCCACCAGTTCCCATAGCGCGGTTTCAACTTCCGACTTCAGCTTTCCGGTGCCGCGTACAATATCCGCAAAAAACGAGGCGCCGCGTTGGCGCAGGAAATCGAGCACCTGGCGAGCCCCGTGGCTCAATTCGCGGTGATCCTCTGCCTGCTGCGGCCGGTGTGGCATCCACTCGGCTTCCTCGCGGAGAAAGAACGTGATCGGCGCAACGCTGGTAGGAATCACGCGCCGCGTTCTGGTCCCATCTGCCGATTCCGCGCCCTCGACTGTTGCCGGGTGTGGCGACAACCTGCCCCAGCCCACGGCTCCCGTCAGACAGAGTTGATCCAATGCCTTGGGATCGTATTCCTGCACTCGCCGCGCCAGCACCTGACGCTCCCAGGCATTCGCTGGAATCTCGAATCCCTGCAGCTGACGAAGGACTTCCAGCAGCCCGCGCTCTCCGCTGGCCTGAGATCCCGGAGCCAGGTGCTGCCAGCGTGGCAGCCAGCGCATGAATTGCGCCGGCGTTATCGGCTCGATCTCTTTGCGCAGGCGCCCCACGGTTAGCCGGTGAATGCGCGCCAGCAGCCTGCGCTCGCACCACTCCTCGACGTCGGAAGCAGTGCTGGTGTATTTGCCGCGAAGGATGGTTCCGGTTGCCTCCAGGCGGAGGAGCGCCTGATTGACATCGGCAGGGGCGAGGGTCAGCCTGGTTGCCAGATCTGCTGCTGAGACGGGGCCCGAGTGCATCATCCAGCCGTTGATCATGGCCAGCAGGGCGTCGGATCGAGTGGCAGGCGTTGAGCCGTCCATCTGGGGAAGGCTGGTTTCGAACTTTGCATCGGGATAGATCAGCGAGAAGGTTGCAGCCGTTTCCGCCGCGACCCAGAAACGAGTTTCCCCCTGCACCGCAACTGCAGCACGGGCATGGGCGTGGAGGCGGTCGAAGTAATTGCTCCAGGCCTGGGCGATCCGAAGCGGCGAATCGGGGTTTGCGTCCGCGATGGGCACGAGCGTGTTCTGCGGAATCGCGATCATGGTGAGCAGAGCGTCGTGGAGTTCGTCGGCGTCACGGACGTCGGGCCAGGCTTCTTCACGAACCTGAGCGATCGCGGAGGCATCAAGCTTTCCGACTTCCTCGAGCACAGAAGCCGGCAATAACTGACGCATCTGAACGGCGCGCGCGCGGCGTTCTTCCACCGGCGCGTCGTCGAGATAGGCATAAGGGTTGGAGTTGAGGATTTCGTGGGAAAACTGCGAGGGTACTGGTGTATCCACGGCCAGCGTCCGAATGGAACCGTCTTCGATTCCCCGCAGCACCTGTTTCAGGCCCTCAAGGTCCATAGCTTCGTGCAGGGTATCTTTCATGACCTCGTTGACGAGCGGGTGATCGGGAATTTGGATGTCGCCGACGACGTTCTCCTGGCAAGCAGCGACTTCAGGAAATACCGAGGCCAGCAGATCGTCGGCGCGCATGCGTTGGATCTGAGGAGGAACCTTCTTGCCGCCCTGAAAGCGCAACAAGGCGAGAGAGCGGTTGGCATCCCAGCGCCAGCGCGTCTGAAAGAAAGGAGAGCCGGTGAGGACGGCTTGCTCGAGCACAGGCTGCACCGTGTCGGCTTGCAGGAAATGAAAGACATCGCCGAGAGGAAAACTGTGCTGTTCAGCGAGCGAGATGTTGAGACCATCGTCGGTAGCGGCAGCTTGCAACTCGAAATTGAAGCTGCGGCAGAAACGCTTGCGGAGCGCAAGTCCCCAAGCGCGATTCACGCGCCCGCCGAAGGGGGCGTGAATGACAAGCTGCATGCCCCCGGATTCGTCGAAGAAGCGCTCGGCGATAACGGTCTGCTGGGTGGGAACCGCGCCTAATACTGCCCGCCCATTCCAGAGGTGCTGGATGAGTTGTTCAGCACCGGCGTCATCGAGGCCGCACTCGCGCTTCAGCCAGGCGACGGCGGCCGCGACTTCCGGCTGCGCCTGTGATTGGATGACGGTAGTGCTGCGCGGCAGCATGGCGCTGATTTCTTCGCGCAACTTGCTTATATGCGTGGAAAGCTCAGCGGTTCGTGAGGGAGCTTCGCCGCGCCAGAAGGGAATGCTTGGTGGCTGGCCGTGGGCATCTTCCACCAGCATTCGTCCGGCTGCGGCTTCCAGCCGGCTGATCCGCCAGGACGTGTTGCCCAGGAGCATGATTTCGCCCGCCATGCTCTCGACAGCGAAGTCTTCGTCCACGGTGCCAACGACCGTTCCTTCGGCCATGGCGACAACGGTGTAGAGAGCCGTTTCAGGGATGGCGCCGCCGCTGGTAATGGCGGTCATGCGTGCGCCCCGACGAGCGCGCAACCTGCGGTTGACACGGTCGCGATGAAGGTAAGCGCCATAGCGTCCGCGGCGGGCGGCGATGCCTTCCGAGAGCATCTCCAAGACTGCATCGAACTGCTGGCGCGACAGGTTGCGATAGGAATAGGCGCGGCGGATCAAGGCAAACAGCTCATCTTCATGCCAGCCAGAATCCGGGCTTCGCTCATCGGGGTGAGCTGCCTGCTGGGAGGCTTCTCCGCGCGTGCCGGCTTCCGGCGGCAACGATCCGGTTTCGGCGGCACAGGCGGCCACAATCTGCTGCGCCAGGATATCCATGGGGCTTTCTGGAACCAAAATGCGATCCAGATCTTGCTGATTGATGGCCCGGACCAGGGCGGCACATTCCACCAGTTCATCGCGGGTGGAGGCGAAGATGCGTCCCTTGGGAATGGCGCCTCTCCAGTGACCGGCACGGCCCACGCGCTGCAGCGCGACTGCGATCGAGCGTGGCGACCCGATCTGGCAGACCAGATCAACGAATCCCACGTCAATCCCCAGCTGGAGTGATGCGGTTGCCACCAGGACGCGGACTTCTCCTGCTTTCAGCTTGCGCTCCGCCTGCAGACGGAGCTTGCGAGAGAGGCTGCCGTGGTGCGCTGCTACGGCTTCTTCGCCGAGCCGTTCGGCGAGCTGATGGGCTACGCGCTCCGATTCGCGGCGGGTGTTTACGAAAACCAGCGTGGAACGATGCTGCCGTACCAGATCGGCGATGCGGTCGTAGAACTCGCCCCACATCTCGTTAGTAGCGACCGCACCCAGTTCGCCGTCCGGAACTTCGACCGCAAGATCGAGTTCGCGCTTATGCCCAACGTCGATGATCGCTGGCGCGGGCCGCTCGGCTCCGGTGAGGAATTGCGCGATCTGCTCAATCGGTTTCTGCGTCGCCGAGAGCCCGATCCGCACCGGCGTGCGGGCGGTCAGCGCTTCCAGCCGCTCCAATGAAAGCAGCAAGTGCGCGCCACGTTTATCGCCCGCGACAGCATGAATTTCATCGACGATCACGGTTTCCACGTCGCGCAGCATGCGGCGGCTGCGCTCGGCGGTGAGGAGGATGTAGAGCGACTCGGGCGTGGTCACCAGGATGTGCGGGGGGCGCCGCAGCATTTTCTGGCGCTCGTGCATGAGCGTGTCGCCGGTCCGGACCGCGCTGCGGACTTCGGGCATGAGGAAGCCGCGTTCGACAGCGAGTTGCTGAATTTCGCCCAGAGGGACTTCGAGGTTTCTCTGAATGTCGTTGCCCAGGGCTTTGAGCGGAGAAATATAGAGGACTTCGGTGCGGTCCTGGAGTTCGCCGGTGAGGGCTTTGCGCACCAGTCGATCAATGCAGGCCAGAAAAGCAGCCAGCGTCTTGCCAGATCCAGTGGGTGCGGCGATGAGAGTGGTGCGGCCGGCAAGGATCGCGGGCCAGCCCTGCTCCTGCGGTTCGGTGGGTGTGGCGAAGCGTCGGATGAACCACTCGCGCACGACGGGATGCGCCCAAGCCAGGGGGTTCAGGGCGTCGAGCCCGAGGTTCACAGAATATTCAGGTGTGATTTCCGGCCGGGGAGGCATGATAGTTATTGTACGTGGAATCGTCGACTTTCGCCAGATCTTCGCCTTCTGATTTTCGCCCAGTTGACACGATGTAAGAGCGGCTTAGCGATGGAATCGCTGTGCCACTATTTCGCGGTCGCACTGGCGAGGCGAAGAATTACCGTGAATGCGATCAGCCCGGGCTGGATTGAGGACAGCGTCCTGAACACCCTGCCCAAAGAGGCGCAGGACAAAATACGGCGCTGGCAGGAAGGCGACTGGAGCCCTATGGGCCGCCTGGGGACGCCGGAGGATGTCGGAAATGCCGTGGCGCTCCTTTGCTCGGACGAGGCAGGGTGGATCACCGGCCAGACTCTTGCCGTCGACGGCGGGGCCTCGCTGATGGAGAGCCTTATGCCCCTCGATCTGCAGGGTGTGACAGCGGAAGCGGCAGAAGACGCGTACGAGGGGATTTCAGAGCGACGACGCGACTGCGACGTTTTCGCGCCGCGGGCTCGTCGGCGGGCTCTCTGGGTGGAAGCTTCTATTTCTCTCGCCAATATATTTGCCGCGTGTATCAACAGCCGCGCGCGCGCGACGGGCACGCTGATGTTGTCCAAATATGCCGCGGTCAGATCTGGTTCGTTGCGTACCCCTACGCCGACCAAGTCTCTCATTTGGTACCAGGCCATGGGGTGTTCGGGACTCTCATCCTGGTCGGCACGTAACATAGCGTCTCCGAGTTCAAACCCCTGACGAAGCATCTCGCGCAGGACGCCTGTGTTCTTGGTTGCTGCGGCCCACTCCGCTCGTGAGGTAGCGATTCTCAGCTCCAGTTGAGGGTCCTTGGAATCGGCTATTAACTTTTCAGATTTTTGCAGTAGCTGATCGGCCCTCTCGGGATCTTTGTTGGTTACCCAGCTAGCGACCTGTGAATACACTGCTGCCTGCGCATTTGGATCGCTCAATCCCTGGGCTATCGCCAGCGAGCGGTTGGGATCGAAACGCCAGTTCTTCGGATTGCGACCCAGGGCCTCCTGGCTTTGGTTCTGCCAGGTTGGAATGGCAGGAGACGACGTAGAGGATCCCCATCCATATGTCTCGCTGGTTGTCCTGCCACCCGGTCCCAGGGCTTGTGCGAGGCGCCCGAATGACGGGCGCTCGACCGCGGCCTTGTCCAACAGCTCCGGCTCCAGCTCGCGAATCAAAGGAGTCAGACGCACGAGCATGTGGTCAGCGACGTTGTCGGTATCGAGCCTGCCCGTAGAGGTGGTAAACCCCCCGCGAAAATTGACGTTTGCGTCCTGCTGCGCGTTGATCAATCGGTTTACGACTAATTCCAATGCCGCTTTAGCCTTTTCGGCTGCCACGAAGCCCGCGTTTGATTCCAGCATCTCTGCGAATTGGTAGTCCTGCGCTAGCGAGGCCGGACTCTGCCGGTAGCATGCAGTTCCCTCATCGAGAAGCTCGCCAAGCAGGGGATCGTTAGGGCCGAGCCCCCGCTTGCTGGTTCGGCCATTGATGACGCGGCCGACGGTCATCATTGCGTCGTATGGGTAGGCGTTGTCTTCGCCCAGCTTACGTGCCTCTGCCCGGAGGAGAGGCAGGGCTTCCTTTCCTCTCTTTTCTGCGACAAGTCCGAAAAGAGAATCTGCGGCTCGCATGCGTTGGTCAGGCGTTAGCGGATCGTCATGGGAAACCCCGGGTTGCATCTTGCGGAACAGCTACAGGGCGTGATCGGGATCGGAGGCGGCAAGGGCGCTGACCGCTTTCTCCTGCGCGCCGGTTGTCATCTGACTGGGAAGTTGATTGGCGAGAGCGAACAATTCATCTGCCCAGGTGCGCGCCAGCTTCGGATTCAGGCGTCCCGCCGTGCGAACCTGCTCGGACAGGACAGAGACGCGGTCTTCCAGCGACAGCTCCTGATTTCCACTGTGGCTGCGCTTGAGCAAGCGGAGCGCCAGAGCTTTCTTGGCTCTGGCCTCGTTCTCCCGAGCCCGGGCTTCAGCTTTAGTCTCAGGTTCCGACTGCTTTGGAGTGCTGGCTTTTGTGATAGCAGACTTGGATTGCGTTATGGAGGCGATCTCGCCGGATGATGTCGTTGCTTGTGCCCACGCACAGCTTGCGGCGAGAAGTGCGATGGCAATGGCTCGAATCGGCATACAGGCCAGGCTAGGGATCGCGCAAATTGTAATGCGAAAGGCAAGCGCCGAACACCGCTTCGTCCCTGCTTCCGGAATCAACTAAAATCGATCGCGGGTTCAAATTATCGCTGGAAAACGGCTTGTCGCAGACTCTCAAAGACATCGTGCGCTGCCCGCATTGTGGAGGCTCGGAGATTGTGTATTCTTGCGAGCCGAAGTGCTGCTTCAACCACGTCTGTGCCGACTGCCGCAGCACGTTTGAACTTAATACGAAGAAGACCGGCCGTTTCGATCACCAAGCGCAGATTGCCGCCCAGGAGCCATCCTCCGGCGAGCCCACCACCGGCTGCGCCAACTGCGAGAGCCTGCAAATGGCGGTGCTCAGTTCAACCTCGGAGGAAACGCTGTTGGTGTGCGGCAACTGCCGCTCCGTCCTGTCGCTGGCGGTAGAGGAGTTCGTTGCGGGGGCGTTTTAGTTAATCAGCATTCAGCATTCAGCACGGGCATTCAGTCAAATTCAAGACGATAGCACTCAGCATTCAGCAATCAGCTTCCACTGTCATCCTGAGCGAAGCGCCCGGGTCATCATCCGAACCGCGTTTTTGCGGTTCGCGGGCGCTGAGTCGAAGGATCTTGCGTTTTCTTAGCATTCTCAAACCCTGTCTCAGCCGCACGTCCAGATCCCCAATCATTTTCCATCATGTTCGGCTGACTGCTGAATGCTGATTGCTGATTGCTGAATGCTATTTTGTGCAAAGCACCATTTACAATCCCTGCATGTCACGAGAGCGCGCAAAGAAGATCAAGCTGATTCTCTTCGATGTGGACGGCGTAATGACCGATGGCGGCATTTGGCTGTTCCCGGCGCCCGCCGGCACACAGGAGTTGGGCCCACAGAAGTCGCGGCATGCCGACAAGGGTGGGTACGCCATCCACAGCGCCACTATGATCGAAGCCAAGGGCTTTCATGCGCACGACGGCGCGGGCATGTCGCTGGCACGGCTGGGCGGACTGAAGGTCGGGGTCATCACCAAGCGGATCTCAGAGACGGTGGTGCTGCGGGCGCGCGATCTGCGTCTCGACTACGTGTATCAGGGAATCTCAGACAAACTGACGGTGCTTTACGAAATTGTAGAGAAAGAAGGTATCCGGCCGGAGAACGTTGCCTATGTCGGCGACGACGTGATCGATCTGCCGATCATGCGGCACTGTGGGCTGGCGATTGCCGTGCGCAATGCACGGGAGGAGGTCAAGGACGAATCCCACTTTGTCACCGATCACCGCGGCGGCGAAGGCGCGTGCCGCGATGCCATCGAGTACGTGCTGCGCGCCCAGGGAAAGCTCGAGCAGGCGGTCGCGGCGTACATCGGCGAGCGCTCACCAAAACCGGCGGAGAAAGAGACCGCAAAGAAATAACAATCGGCAATCAGCACTCAGCATTCAGCCAAACCCAACCCAACCACCGAGGCACGAAGGGAGAGTACTGCAGAGATCAGCTGAAGATCGGGCGGATTGCTGAATGCTGATAGCTGACTGCCGATTGCGAAAAACAACCCCCCGCGTTCGCTTGGGGCGTTGAGGATGAACGCGGGGGTCACCGTTTCCCCTTACTCACTGTCGCTTTCAGGAGGCTGGAATCTTCAAACTCCGAAGCGGGAAGAAAGTTGCGGATCGCACCGGAATTTTAACTCCTTTGTTTACTGCGGGATAGCCACCGGCTTTTGCGTCATTAGTTCGTTGAAACGGGGATCCTTGCGCAAGTTGGCAAAATCGGCATCCTTATAGACGTCCTGAATGTTGGGATACCCGTCCTCGATGGCCCGCCGCAAATAGAGGAGCGACTGATCAAGCTGCCCCTGCTGGGCAAACATGCGGGCCAGCAGATAGGAATAATGAGCGCGATCTTCGGGAGACGACATGTGGGCAGTTATGCCGCCGGATCCCTTGTGCTCGAAAATCGCGGGATCCAATTGCATCGCCCGGTTGTATTCCACCATGGAATTTTCAAATTCCTTCTTTGAGAAATAGGCGGTTCCTAAATTGCTGTGAAAGGATGCCGAGGTGTCTCGAAGCGCAATCGCTTTCCGATAACTCTTGATGGCACGTGCGTATCTTTTCCCCTGGTAAAAAACCACCCCCAGATTGTTATAAGCGTCGGCGTAGTTCTTATCGGACTTGGTGGAGCGGTCGCAATTTTTCTTGGCATCGTCGTACCGCCCCATCTGTATCTGCGCGATGCAGATCTTGTTTTCCAAAACGGCGGTATCGTGGCCGTGTGCCGCCTTCTTGAGAGCTGCCTGATAGTAGTCGATGGCATCGAGATAGGATTTTTCCGAACGTAGCTGATCGCCTTGCGACTCCAGCTCCGATGCGGTTGCTGACGGCGAGGGAGGCTCCACGCGACGCAGGGGAGGTGGCGAGACAGGGACAGTCTGCACTCCCGGGTCCTGCAAATCCACAGGTGCGCCGGTCTGTGCTGCTGCAGGAAGGGCGAGCGTGCAGGCTAGCAACGGCAATGGCAGGCAGTTGAACTGAGGAAATCTCATGTTGGGCTCCCTGATCGCGACTCACACGGGTGCGAATCCCCCACAAGCACTACTGACACCGAAGTCTGTAACTTCGGATGAAAAAAAGCAAATGGGGGGAAGCCATCAGCGGTCAGCCATCAGACAGCCAGCCAAACCACGGAGCAAGCCGGGTCCCTCGGAGTTTGCAGCGGCCGCATCACTAGGATGGAGGAATCTATGAGCTATTGCGGAGATTGCTGAGGAGGGGGCTGGGTTTTGTTGCCGTCATTTTTGTCCTCGTCCTTGTCGCCTTTGAAGACGCCAGCGAGCTTTCCAAAGAAACCCTTCTTTTTCTTGTCCGGAGGGACTGGGAGGGCGGTCCCGGTCATTGGCTCTCCAGGCTGGCCGATGGCGGGTTGTCCGTTGTTGACTGGAGGCGACGAATTCTGAGACGGCGGTTTGGGTTCGAACACACCGAGAATCTTGGTCAGGATGCTTCCACCCTCGTTCTGCTCGCAGGTTTGCGTCGGCTCCGTACCGGCAATAAAGGCCACGTAGTAATCATCCGGACAAGCGGCAGTGGCCAACCGGTTGGTAACTTTATCCAGCCGGACGTTTACTACTCCTGCAGGCTGAGGGAATTCGCCGGTGGAGTATGCGGGAATTTTTACGGCACGCTTCATGAATTCCGCCCAGATGGGCGCTGCGGTCGCACTACCGGAAAGCTTGAGGTCGCTGTAATCGTCAAATCCCACCCACACGACGCACAGGAGCTTCGTGGTATAGCCGGCAAACCAGCCATCGTGAGAAGTGCCGGTCTTTCCAGCCGCGGGTGCTGTGAATCCGAATTGGCGCACAGGATAGCCGGTGCCGGTGTTGATGACGTTCTCCATCATGGTGGTCATGACGTAGGCGACACGCGGGTCAAGCACGACCGTCTTGTCGGCAGAAAAGTTCTCGATGGGCTCGCCCTGGCTGCTGTGAACGGACTTGACGAATACCGGTGAAAGCCGGACGCCGCCATTGGCGAAAACTGTGTAGGCGCTGCTCATATCGAGCGGAGTGGCATCGTAGGCGCCGAGCGCGATCGCCGGGGTCGCCTGGACCGACTTGATTCCTGCTGCCTTGGCCATGGTGGCGACGTTGCTATAGCCAACCTGTTCCGCCAGCCGAACGGTCGCGTTGTTCAGGGAATGAGCCAAGGCATATTCGGCTGGGATTTGATCGTGATATTCCTGCTTATAGTTGTGCGGCTCGTAGACTTGCGTGCCGCGATCGAAGATAAAGGTGCCAGGGGTATCGTCCAGCATCGAAGCGGGAGTAACAACCGTTGGGCTGGAAACCACTGCCGTGTTGACCGCGGTTGCATAAACAAAGGGCTTGAAAATGGAACCAGTGGGACGTTGCTTAACAGCGTGATTCAACTGGCTCATGCCGTAATTGCGGCCGCCCACCAGAGCCAGCACTTCCCCTGTATGCGGGTCCATAACGATTAGGGCAACTTGGGCGATTGGACCCGAAGCTACCGTGGTTTCAACTTTGGCGTTTTTGCCCGTGCCGATCTTAGTTTTTTTGGTGCGCAGCTTGGTGACTTGCTGGTCTACCAGCTTGATGCCTGTTTCCACAGCTTCAGCAGCAGCTCTCTGGAGCTCAGGATCGAGGGTGGTGTAAACCTTGTATTGCTGCTCGTTGACGTCTTTCTCGCCATAGCGGCTGCCAACAAATTCACGCACCAGATCGACAAAATACGGGGCGTCGCTGGCTTCAACGTTGGGAGGAGCCAGCTTTAAGGGAACGGCCTTGGCTTTGTCGGCCTGCTCGCGGGTGATGGCGCCGGTATCAACCATGCTTTCCAGCACCAGGTTCCTACGATCCAGGGCACGCTCGGGATGGCGGTAGGGATTCAGGTAGCTAGGGCGCTGGATGATTCCAGCCAGTAGGGCAGCTTCAGGCAATGTGATGCTCTGCAGGTCTTTATTGAAATACGACCGCGAAGCTTCCGCGAAACCATGAATCGTGAACGAACCGCGCTGACCCATGTCGACCTGATTGGCATAGAGCTCGAAGATCTGCTGCTTGTTGAGTTTATGTTCCAGGTCGATGGCGATCATCATTTCGGTGAGCTTGCGTTTGACGGTCTTTTCCGGCGTTAAGAAAAAGCCGCGGGAAATCTGCATAGTGAGGGTTGATCCACCCTGTCCCTTGTGGCGCTCCCGCAAATCGAAGAGGGCGGCGCCGAAAAGGCGTACGAAATTCACCCCGCCATGCTGGAAGAAGCGGCGATCTTCAATGGCAAGGACGGCGTCCACCATGACCTTGGGGATCTCCTGGTAGTGGACTACTTGGCGCTTGGCGCGTTCCTCGGCATCCAGAGCGGTGAGCAGAGGCGGCTCTAGTTCGTAGGCGGAAAGAGCGCCTGCGGAGCCCCCAGCAGTGATCTTGGTGACCTTGCCTCCCGAAATCTGAATGCTGGCGCCATCTTCATTGTGATAGGAGAGCGGTCCAGGCTTGATCTGGATTGCGCCGTCGGCAAGTTTGTAGGTCCCGACGCCTTCGCTCTTGGCACCCTCGGTGTATCCGGCGCGACGCAACTCGGACACGATCTCCTGAGACTCGATCCGGTCACCAACGGAAACTGCCCTGGGTCGGGCATAAATCCGCGCGGAGTTAGTGAAAATGGGGCCACGGATCCGCTGCTCCACCATGCGATCGTATTTGTTCCAGTAATACGAAAAGACAGCCAGGCAGATCACCAGGATCAGTGCCAACGCTGCCAAAGCAGCACGAATCAGAGGATTAGACAAAGAAAGAGCAATCCGCGACCCATTCTTGCCGGCTCGGAAGTTCGGGATTTTGATTTTTATGGCCACAGGCTAAGCAGCGGAGACCCCGCTTCTATTTCAGACGATGCAGCGCGACAAAAAGTTATCTGAGTATTGCTTCTCGTAAGGAGCATCCTGGCCAGAGCGCATTGGTTCCTATTGTAAGGCACGCGGTCTATGCACGGTTATCCTCATTGGTGCTGGTCCACAAGTGTGAGCCGTTCAGTTTCAGATGACTGATTTGTTTTTGCTCGAGGGTGTGAAAGTCAAATCCAGGGGGTAAAACGGAAGATCGACGTGCATCGTGTACTGGGTGCTGATGGTTACGCTGTTGCCAGCGCGCTTGACTTCGATCTGCTCGGGAGTCACCGGGATGTCCAGCGACTGAGCTTTCTTGTAGATCGAGTTGCGCATATCGTTCTCGCTCTTGGAGGTGTAAGTGTTGATCTTCACCTCTTCGTCAATGGCGTCTTGTAACTGGTAATTGCTAACGTAGACGGGAATGACGAGGTAGCCGGCGTAGATGCCAGCCACGAGGACGAGAACCCCAAGCAGAGCCCTTATTTTCTTCATACCGACGCGAAACCAGAATTTCGACCGAGCGGTGATGTGAGAAGGCTAGGCTTCCAGCAACTTCCGCATCACGCTCACAACGTCGGGGATGTTAGCATCGCGACTTTGCCGTGTCGAGCGCGTCAATAGCTCAACCTGACCTTTGGTAACCTTCTTGCCAACAGTGATCCGGAATGGGATACCGACCAGGTCAGCGTCCTTGAATTTCACTCCGGGGCGCTCATCCCGGTCATCTACAAGGACCTCAAACCCTGCTTTTTGCAGGTCTTGCGCAATCTCGAGAGCGGTCTGAAGCAGTTCATCTTCAGTCACGTTGGTAGGGGTAATCACGACTTCGAAGGGGGCAATGGCGGCAGGGAGCCAGAAGCCTTCTGCGTCATGGTTCTGCTCGATGGCAGAGGTCAGGATACGTTCCATCCCGATGCCATAGCTGCCCATAATGGGAGTGACTTCCTTCCCATCCTGGTTGAGCACCCGCGATCCCATCGATTCCGAGTACTTGCAGCCAAGCTTGAAAATGTGACCGATCTCGACAGCCTTTGCTACTTTCAACGGCTTACCGCAATTCGGACAGCCTTCGCCCTCGGAAACGGTGCGCAGGTCAGCCCAGCCGGTGACATGAAAATCTTTCCCGGGGGTCAGATTTCTAACGTGGCAGTCCTCTTTGTTAGCGCCGGCAATCAGGTTCTTGCGCCCTTGTAACGCCTGGTCGAGCAGCAACCAAGGGCCAGGAGTGCCATTGATCGAAGGGGCCCACTCGATTCCCAGGGGGCCTAGGAATCCTGGAGGCGCGCCGAAGAGTTGGTGGATCTCATCCTCCTGCATGGGGCGGAATTGCATTCCACCCAAAGCCGAGGACAGCTTGGCTTCGTTCAACATGTGATCGCCGCGCATCAGAACGATCACCGGACGGGTCTGTGTCGAGCCGCTATGCTCCTCTGTGGTATCGATGGCCATATACGCCAGAGTCTTCATCTTGTTCGTGGGCGAGACCCCCAGAAAGCGAGCGACGTCTTCGATGGTCTTCTGGCCGGGAGTGCGAACCAGTTCGGGCGCTTTGGCAGTGGCCGGCAGGTCTTCCACGGCTTCTACCTTCGACGAAGCCTTTTCAAGATTGGCAGAGTACTGGCATCCCGCACAGCTCACGACGAGATCTTCCCCCGCTTCGGTGTACACCATGAACTCATGCGATTGCGATCCGCCCATGGCGCCGGAGTGCGCTTCTACGACCTGGTACTTCAGCCCGCAGCGATCGAAGATGCGGCCGTAGACGTCATAGTGCTTTCGATAAGAGAGATCGAGGCCGGCGTCATCGATGTCGAAGGAGTAGGAGTCTTTCATGACGAACTGGCGCACACGCAGCAGACCTGATTTCGGCCGCGGCTCGTCGCGAAACTTGGTCTGAATCTGATACCAGATCTGAGGCAGCTGCTTGTAGCTGCGGAGTTCCTTGCGGGCGATTTCGGACATGACTTCTTCGGCGGTCATACCCAGGCAGAGGTCGGCGCCCTTGCGGTCCTTGAGGCGGAACATGTTTTCGCCCATCGCAGCCCAGCGGCCGCTGGCCTCCCAGATCTCGCGTGGATGCAATGCGGGCAAGTAAAACTCCTGCCCGATTTTGTTCATCTCCTGGCGGACGATCTCGATGATCTTGAGCAGGGATCGCTGGCCCAGGAAAAGATAGCTATAGATTCCTGCGGAAAGCTGACGGATATAACCCGCGCGCAGCAAGTATTTGTGGCTGGCGACTTCGGCATCGGCCGGAGCTTCGCGCAGCGTGGGGATGAATAGTTGCGACCAACGATACATGCAGGAGCGTCCCTGGATTGGAATTCATGATTGTAACGGAAAGCGCCGGCGGGGCAGCGATCAGCGGTCAGTTACTCAGAACCGAAAACCATTGAGACATGGGGGACTTGCCTTGGGGGTTGTCCTGGCAGACTTCGTATCGTTCCCGAGTGCTAATTAATGAATGTGAATGGTGATGGCCAGGTGAACGGTTTTTCCATCCGTGCAAGCAATCTTCAACTTCTTTGCGCCAAAGGAAAGCAAGTGAAGGCGGAGTCAATTCTGCAAGGAAATGCGGGTCCGAACTGGGATAGGCTACGGGCAAGTGTCTGGCGCTCACGCCAGTTTCTTGCAGGTGCAAATTTCAAGAAAAGGAGAAGTTCCATGGGTGCTCTCGATATGGTCTTGAATGAAGTGGAGAACCGCTTTGGCATGAGCACCACGAGCGCCGGTTCTCTTCTTTCCAGCCTTTTGACGTTCATCACACAGCAGGATGGTGGTTTGAGCGGATTTCTGGATCGCTTCCAGCGCGCTGGCCTGGGAAGTTGGGTCAAGTCGTGGCTGGGGGGTGATGCCAAAGCTATTGCTCCGGAAAGCGTAGAAAATGTTCTGGGCAGAAACACGATTGAAACCATGGCCACCAAGGCGGGTCTCTCAACTTCTACCGCGACGTCTGCCGTGGCTGCTATGTTGCCAGCCTTGATCCAAAAACTAGCGCCCGGGGGGACCATACCAACCCGCTTGCCCTCGGACATCATGTCGTACATTAGCGGTCCCACTGCGGCCCTCGCTTCCGGTACGCGGCAAGCGGTTTATGCCGCAGAGAGGGCGGCGGAGAAAACTGGAATCTCGCGTTGGTTGTGGCCGTTGCTGGCTCTGATAGTGCTTGCGCTACTGGGTTTGTGGTTCTGGAATCGTCGCGAACCGGTGAAAACATCGGCTTTCAATGTCCAAGAGCAACTGCGGCTGGCATCGGAGAGAGCCACAACGGCGCTGGCATCTTTGAAGCCGGGGTACAGTTCCCAGGACCTAGTGGGCGCTTTGAATCTGTATGTGATCAATTTTTCGACTGGGAGTGCGCAGCTTCCCAGCGAGAGCTACGATTTTCTGAACAAGGCGGCGGCTGCAATGCAGGCTGCGCCCTCGGGAACGACGATCGAAGTAGGCGGTCACACCGACAACGTGGGAGACGCGTCAGCCAATGCGCAACTCTCGGAGAAGCGAGCCGATTCGGTGCGGGATTATCTGGTCAAGCAGGGAGTGAATCCCTCCGCTCTGGTGGCTAAAGGCTATGGAGACACGAGGCCTGTCGCCAGCAACGACACTGAGGAGGGCAGGTTCCGTAATCGAAGGATTGAATTTTCGGTCATGAGGTGATCGCGGTAGTCGATGAGGAATTGGCCCGTACAGCAGCGCTGTTCGGGCCTTTTTGTTCATCAGTTGCTTCGCGTTACTGAAGGCTAGGACCACCAGAGAGGTTGACCGTGGCATCAAAAATAAAGAAGCTGGCCCCTTGGAGGAGCAGGGAATGGTACGGTCTTTGGTCGCATTTGGATGGTTGCGGGATCTGGTGATCGTGGTTCTGGTTTTAGCAGGAAATTTCATTCGCCATACTTCTCCGTGGGTGGGAACTACCGTCATTGCGGGAGCGGTCGTAGTCTTCGTGGAGCGCTTCTTGTGGAACTGGTATCTGTTTGACCTGGAGAAACAGCAATCGGGCAATCAGTAGTCAGGCGCAGCAACCACAACTGCGTCAGTACTCGGCACATAGGAACCTGCACCCGGCGTTCGGCACTCGCCGTTCGGCGCTGGTCACTAAGCACCAGGCATTCAGCACGCAAGTAAAGGGTGAGACGTAGAGGAACGGAGTTCGCCCAGAACGCGGCTATAGCTTGATCTCTCAGACCAGCGAAAAAACCCGGAAAGAGCGCCAGTTGGACTGATATCCTTTCGTGTTTACGAAAAGCGAGCGGCTACGTCTCATATCGTGTTGAGCGTGGAAACAACCAGCAACGATCGACTACCCGAATCGCATTCTCGAGGAGGGAACTTGAAGCGCCGAGAATTTATCGTTCGCACTGCTTGCGGGCTGGGAGCGGCCTGGCTCAGTTCCAAGACTTTAAGGGCCGTTCCCCTGACCTCGGCCCCACGCAAGTTCAGCGCCTCCGATACCGTGGTCCTGGGAAACACTGGTATTCGGACCAGCCGGCTGGCAATGGGAACCGGGACTGTGGGAGTCGGTCACCACTCGCATCAGACCGCGCTGGGCATCGATGGTCTTTCTCGTCTGTTACTGAATGGTTATGAAAACGGGCTGCGATTCTTTGATGCGGCTGATTCGTATGGCAGCCATCCGCATGTGGCTGAGGCACTCAAGCATGTTCCCCGCGACAAGGTCACGGTTTTGACCAAGACGTGGTCGCGTGATGGCGCCGGGGTTCGTGCCGACCTGGACCGTTTCCGCCGCGAACTGGGCGTCGACTACATCGATATCGCGCTGATGCATTGCCTTACCGAAAGCGATTGGACCGATCGCTACAAAGGCGCGATGGACGCGCTTTCCGAAGCTAAGCAGAAAGGAGTCATTCGCGCGCACGGTTGCTCCTGCCATAGCATCGGCGCTCTGCGAGCTGCTGCCGCCTCACCGTGGGTAGAAGTAGATTTGGCGCGCATCAATCCGGTAGGAGCCGAAATGGATGCCGATCCTAAGACGGTGGCTGAAGTACTCAGCCAGATGCGGGCGGCCGGCAAAGCTGTGGTCGGTATGAAGATTCTGGGCGCGGGAGCGCTGCGCAACCGTCAGGATGAGGCGCTGAAGTACGCGCTATCACTGGACCTGCTGCACGCTTTTACAATCGGCGCGGAGAGCAAGACCGAGCAGGAAGATCTGATCAGAAGGATTGCGGCGGTGAGTGTTTAGCCGTTAAATCGCTAATTGCTAAATGCTGACTGTTTTTTCAGCTAATCACCCGCTTCACGAATCCTCGAATCCCGATCCAAGACAAGATCAGCAGCGATAAAACGAGCGCGGCCAGAACGACAGGCGAGGGCATGTGCGGTAAAGCCGGCGTAAGCGCAGCGCGCAGACCTTCGCTCATGTACACCAACGGATTCAGGAGCACCAGCACTTGTAGCCAGCGCACGCTGTGTAGCAGCGCCCAGGGATAGTAGACGCAGCCCAAAAACGTAACCGGGATCACTACCACGGCGAAAATCAGATTAATCTGCTGCGGCTTGGCGATAGTGCCGAGCGCCAGGCCCATGGCTCCGGAAACGAGACCAGCCAGCACGATCACCGTTAGCAGGAATGCCCAGCTCGAAACGTGCACGTGCACCGGCATGGAGGGAATGAAGTAGGCAAGAGGGAACACCACTCCAGCTGCGATCACACTTTGCACCGCGCTGAATACGATTTTTTCCGCGGCGACTCCTCCGGTTGGAAGCGGAGCCATAATGCGGTCGAACAACTCTCCACCCACGCCGAGTTCAATCGCCAGCGGCAGGGCCACTGCCATGATTCCCTGGAACATGATGGCGATGGCCATCAGTCCGGGAAGGATGACCGTGCCGAAACTCACGCTGGAGCCTGTGGTGAACCCCTGGCCAATCCGCGGGAAAACGTAAGTGAATACGAAAACGAAAAACAGCGGGTTCATGACGGTGCGCACGACGAAGGCGGCAGCTTCGCGGCGCAGCACACATATATCGCGAAGCATGAGTCCACCGAAGGCGTGCGCATAGGCAGATGCGCGGTGCATCTGCGGCTCGGTTGTCGGCAAAGAAAGCGCTGCTTCAGTCACGGAGTTCCCTCCCGGTTAGGCGGATGAAAACTGTCTCCAGAGTCGGCTCGGTCACGGCGACGTCGCGTAGGTCGTAGCCCTGCGCCACCTCCACTACCCGTGGCAGCAGGCCATCGCGGCTGCGGGCATAGACTCGGAATCCAGGCGGCGTCTGCTCCACCGCCTCCACACCCGGCAGCGAGCGCAATCCCTCAGCCAGCGACGCCGGCGCGTCGGAAAGGTGCATTTCCATCACCGTCTGCGCGCCGACGCTTTGCTTGAGCTCCGCAGGTGTGCCGTTTACCAGAATCCTGCCGTGATCGATGATGGCCACGCGGTCGCAGAGCTGATCGGCTTCTTCCATATAGTGCGTGGTCAGCAGCACGGTGATTCCGCTGACGCGCATGTTGCGCACCAGTTCCCAGACAGCGAGCCGGCTTTGGGGATCGAGTCCGGCGGTGGGCTCGTCCAGGAAAAGAACCTTGGGCTGGTGAGCCACAGCGCGCGCAATCTGCAGGCGTTGCGCCATTCCGCCGGAAAGTTCGCGGACCAGGGCGCTGCCGCGCTCGAACAATTTGAACTCGCGCAACAAATCATCGGAGCGTCGGCGCGCCGTCTCGGCTGCCATGCCGAAATAACGGCAGTGGAAGTAGATGTTCTCCCAGGCGGTGCAGGCGCGGTCCAGAGTGTTCTGCTGGGGTACGACGCCAATCAACAGCCGAGCCTGAGGTGGATCCTCTTGTACTTCCACGCCGTTGATCCAGATGCGTCCGCTGGTGGGAACAGTCCGAGTCGTGCAGCAGCCGATGGTTGTGGTTTTGCCCGCGCCGTTGGGACCGAGCAAGCCGAAAATTTCACCGTGAGAGACCTTGAGATCGATGGCATCAACGGCGGTCACTTTCTGCCGTCCTTCGTAGATCTTTACCAGCTTCTGGATTTGGATTGCGGAATCCGTATATGCCTCCCAGATTGCGGTTGCACTCGACAATGAGTTACGACTCTACAGCACCGATTTCACCACGCCACCATCCGCTCTGACCGCAGCTCCAGTGATGACCGCTGACTGCGCGCTGGCGACGATAACCACGACCGCTGCGACCTCCTCCGGTGTTTCGAACCTTCTGAGCGGCGATGTTGGCCGCATCTCTTTGAAAAATTGCCTCTCAAGCTCGGCGGAGGTCAAATTTCGCTGCCGCGCGACCTCTTGCAAGAACGCGCCAGCGCCCTCCGAAGCGGTTGGTCCCACCAGAATTGAATTCACCGTGATTCCGCTACCTGCGAGCGATTCAGCCAGACCCCGAGCGATGGCTACCTGCGCCGTCTTGGTCATGCCGTAATGCACCATCTCCGCGGGAATGTGGACCGCCGACTCG
>Ga0187776_10000484_pt1 | contig 19129 bp, 15 predicted proteins | sample 0216_BV02_MP12_2_FD_132426 | JGI IMG/M metagenome (GOLD analysis project Ga0187776, IMG submission 132426) | Tropical peat soil microbial communities from peatlands in Department of Meta, Colombia - 0216_BV02_MP12_20_MG | ecosystem: Environmental > Terrestrial > Soil > Wetlands > Peat | place...
GACCGGCGCGCGCGCCAAGCCAGTCCTTAAGGTAACTCTTGAGCGGGATAAGGATGCCCGCGCCGATGATGGGCCCCCACAGCGAGCCGGCTCCTCCGAGCATGGCCATGAGCGCGATCAGGATCGAGATGTCGAGGCTCATGGTGTCTTCCGGCTCGATGTTCTTGATGTAACACGCGTGATACGATCCCACCACGCTGACAAAGGTGACGGCGATGGCGTAGGTCTTGATCTTGGCCCAGTGCACGTTGATTCCGAGCGACCGGGCGACCTCTTCATTGTCCCTTATGGACCGAAGTTGAAAACCGAGGCGCGATTTCCGGAACCAATTGACATAGAGTAGGCCAACGAGAAAGAACGTGAGAATGATGTAGTAGTAAAAGATGTCATGGATGAAGACGAGGTGAAGAAAATCTGGTGGGGTGTAGCGGGTGGTGGGTATCTCGAGACCGCGCGATGCGCCCACGAACGTCCAGACCCCGAAAATGTCCTTGAGGACCAGAGACATCGCAATAGTCGCAATGGCAAAGTAATGGCCCCTCAGGCGGAAGACTGCATAGCCGACGATGACACACCAGGCGATCGCGACGAGCGCGCCGGCGGGCATGGATATCCAGAAGGGTGTATTCCAGCGGATCATCGAGACCATTGTGGCATAAGCCCCGATTCCCAGGTACTGGGCAAGGCCGAGCTCCACCTGACCGCCGTAGCCTCCGATCGTGTTCCAGCCCATGCCGTACGAGGCGAACATGAGAAACTGGATCACCGTGGACATGGCGAAAGAAGAGTGTGGAAAGAGGGGAAAAACGAGCAGGGCGAGCACCACCAGTCCAGCAATGGCCAGATCGAGGCGGGGCATATCTGAAAAGTCGAAGGAGTCCTTTAGGTTTTCCACCCGAACAATCCCCTGGGACGGAGCAGCATGATAAGGAAGTACGCCAGATAGACCCAGGTGTACTTGAGCGGAGTCATCGAAACTCCGGCCAGCCACCTGCTGCCGCTAAGATAGGTAAAGAAGTCCCAGAAACCGGGGATCTCCGTGATCAGACCAACAATCAGAGCGGCGAAAAACGCTCCGGGGACACTGCCGAAACCACCCAGGGCCACAATCGCGAAGGCTATCATGGTGAAAAGCAGACCCGCAAAGGGAGTCACCGACCAGAAGTTGACCAGCAGCGCTCCGGCGATGGTGGCCGTAGCGCCACCGATACCCCAGGCCAGTCCGTTCATGCGCTCGGTGGAAATCCCCATGTAGCGTGCTCCCTGACGGTTCAACGCGGTGGCCACCATGGCCTTGCCGATTCGTGTCCGGTTCATGAGAATCCAGACCGCAGCGAACAAGATCACGGCCAACACCGCTCCGGCCAGTTTTGTTGCCGGAACGACGACTCCCAGGCCGAGATCGAATGCCCGGTCGACAAGAACTCCCTTGTGGAGGGTCCGGTCTTCGGAGCCGAAAAAGAGCAGGGCGAGGTTCCGCAAGAGCAGCATGAGGCCGAACGTGCCCAGCAACTGGGCCACCATCGGGCCGCGCAGAAGAAATCTCACGAACCCGTAATAGCAGACAATGCCGAGCAAATAGCCCATCGCCCCGACGACGGGGATCGTCAGCAAAGGATCCAGGCCGGTGGCCTGGGACGTCAAGAGGGCGGCGTACATGCCGAGCATGAGGAATTCCCCGTGAGCAAAGTTCACGATATCCATCATGCCGAAGATGATCGTCAAGCCGAGTGCGATCAGAGCAAACAGCATTCCGATCAGCAAACCTGCAACCACCGAACTGACGAGAATTTCCATAGGTCGTCTCTTGCCGAATCCATTCCAACCGCCGAAAGGAAGAGACCCTTCCTCCCTGTCGACCAGGCCGACCGCCCCTCCCGGTCGAACCAGCCGTCTGTTCCGGGCAGCGCCGGAAGGCCGGGCGTACCGGTCTCCGGCGCTCCCCCTCAGCTCCGAAGGTGGATCAGAATCCCTTGAACGGATAAATCATGTTCGCCGTGGCCAGATCGAACGGATAGATGATTTGCAGGACGATATTGCCCTTCTTGTCCCACTGGTACTGACCGATGATTCCTGACCCCAGCTCGTTCTGGCCCTTGTCGCTGCCACTGGTGGCGAACTTGATCCCCTTCCAGGGAACGATTAACTGGTCTCCGGGAATCGTGATGCTGTTGGCGGTCTTCTGGATGTCTTGAGGCTTGGTGGACCCCGCCTTTTGCAGAATCTCGACCCAGGTCTGCACTCCGGTGAAAGCTCTGGCCGAAGCGCCGCTCAGATCGTGCCCGGCCCTCTTCCTGTACAAGTCGTTCACTTGCTCGGCTACCTTCTTCACCTCGGCCACCTTGGCGGCGAAGACCGTCCGCGTCAGAATCCCCACGACGTGCTCGCCCAGAGTGGCCGTGAATTCAGGCGCCTCGAAGCCCGCGTCCTGGCCCCAGATGATCTTCGCCGTGGCCTTCTGCCCCTCCAGGGTCTTCATCATCAGGATGGCATCGGAAGCATAGGATGCGAAAAGCATCGCATCGGGCTTCACCACCTTAAGCGACCTCACCTCGCTCGAGAGGTCCGGGGATTTCGCCGCATACAGCAGGGATTTCCCCATCTCAAAACCGTATTCCTTGGCGAAGGCTTCCAGTGTTTGCGAGACCTGTGATCCCCATTCGGTGTTTTCGCAGGCTGAAGCCAGCGTCTTCATCTGGTCTTTCGGAACCGCCGGCACCTCCTTGACTTTGCCTTCGGTGAGTCCCTTCAGGAGTTCGAAGAGGTCCCTGGTAAAGGTCACATCGTGCGGGGTGGTTCGCCAGAACCATTTGAAACCGCGCTGCGTCAGGGCCGGCGAGGTCGACGAGTCGTTGATCATCGGGACCCCGTACTCCTCGCACACCGCGCTCACCGTCTTGGTCACGGAACTGTGGTAGCAGCCGAGGATGCCAACCACTTTGTCGTCCAGAATAAGCTTCTTGGCGAGGTCGGCGCCCAGGGTCGGGTTCCCCTCGTGATCTTTGAAAATGAGCTCGATCTTGGCGCCCCCCAGGGAGGTGATTCCACCCCGCTTGGCCATGTCCATGTTGATACCCGAGGTAACGTTGTTGGCGATCTGGACGGCCAGTTCAGCCCCGGCCCGCAGTTCCCGGCCCTCCGCGGCCGCTCCGCCGGTCAGGGGATAGATGACGCCGATCTTGATCGTTTCCGCAGCCCGACAGTCCGTATAGATACCGCCAATGAGAGCCAACACCAATGAAACGACCAAAAGGCCGAGACAGGTCTTCTTCATGATGGCCTCCGTTGGAAAAGGGTTGTGAGATGACTGAGTGGGGTGAACAAAAATCTATCAAGAATTCTCTTCGATCTTAAAAGCAACATAGAAAAACCGGCAATATTCTGTCAACCTAAATTGAACGATTCTCGCTCCTTTGCGCGAAAGAGCTCTCCGCCAGCGCTTTAGACCAGGGAATCACATGCATCCGCTGGGTTCACCACCCTCACCCTTACTCGTCGTCGAGGGAGAGGGGACTCACTGAGACCGCAAGAATTTCCCTCCTCCCCTGCGGGAGGGGACAAGAATCGGTCCACTCGGGGTCAAGTTTCTTTTGGGATTGGGCGAAATGCGGTCATGAGCTGACGCACGGGCAGGGGCCTGCTGCTCAGCCTGGCTTGGCGATGCAGATCGCTTGCCCGCTGCCAACGAGGAGTTAAAGTGATCTATTATTCGGCCACGTGTCGACCTCGGGGGAGAGGGAGGCAAGTTCGAGAATCGCTTGTGGACTTTAGCCAACTGGGAGGGACCGCCATGAAACTTCACGTACTCTTCGCAGCCGCGGCTCTTGCCGTGTGCCTTTTCGCCGTGCCGGCTCATGCCGACCAGGTAGTGGTGACCATGAACAAAATCGACAGCACCGGCATGGGCGAGGCCATCGGCACGATCACCGCATCATCGAGCCCCTACGGAACAATCTTTACTCCTGACCTCCGCGGGTTGAGCCCGGGCCTCCACGGGTTTCACGTCCATGAGAAGCCGGACTGCGGTCCGGCGATAAAGGATGGGAAGCCGGTCGCCGGGCTGGCGGCGGGCGGCCACTACGATCCGGCAGGGACCGGAAAACACGAAGGACCATACGGCAACGGGCACCTCGGCGACCTGCCTCCCCTCTATGTGGGTCCGGACGGACGGGCCACGCAGGCGGTGCTGGCGCCGCGCCTCAAGCTATCCGACCTCAAAGGCCGGTCCCTCATGATTCACGCCGGCGGGGACAACTACTCGGATAAACCCGAACCCCTCGGAGGCGGCGGGGCGCGAGTCGCCTGCGGCGTCGTTAAGTAGCAAGGGCTGAGGCGGCTCGGCCTCACGGGCATGACCAGAAGCAGCCGGCAAGAGCGAGGAGTTGCCCCCTGCTCACGGGTCCCCTCCCACCGTAAGGCCCAGGCGAGCTGGGAGATGGCTTTTTTCTGGGTCGCTCCATCCCCTCGATGATGGTGCCGCTAGTATCTAGTTGCACTGTTTAGCGCTATATGCTATAGTGGGTTGCATGAGCAGACAAGCAACCCAAATCAAGCTTACGGATGAGGAGCGGCGGACCCTAGAACAATGGCTCCGCTCAAGTACAACCCAACAGCGCTTGGTCGTGCGGGCACGGGTCATCCTGTCGGCGGCGAAAGGAGATGACACAAAAAGCATTGCCGAGCAGTTGCGCCTTCGACCGGCTACGGTGAGCAAATGGCGTACCCGCTTTGGCCGGCTCGGTCTTTCTGGGCTCCAAGATGCGCCTCGTCCCGGTGGACGGAGACTCTACGATGAAGGGACCGAAAGACGCATTCTCGCTCTGCTCGACCAGAATCCCCCGACAGGGTATGCGACCTGGAGCGGAACTCTCTTGGCCAAGGAGCTCGGGGACGTATCCAATCACCAGATATGGCGAGTACTCCGACGCCATGGGATTCATCTCCAACGCAGGCGCTCCTGGTGTATCAGCACAGATCCCGAATTCGCGGCCAAGGCAGCAGATCTCGTCGGGCTCTATCTGGACCCTCCCGAGAATGCGGTGGTGATCTGTGTTGACGAAAAACCGCACATCCAAGCCCTTGAGCGTGCTCAGGGGTGGTTGCGACTTCCGAACGGCAAATCCCTTACCGGCTTCAACCACGGGTACAAGCGCCACGGGACAACGACCCTCTTTGCCGCCCTCAACGTTGCCACCGGCCAGGTCAAAGCCGGGCACTACAAGCGGAGGAGGCGTCGGGAGTTTCTCGATTTCATGAACGAGGTGCTCGCCGACTACCCTGAGCGGGAGATTCACGTGGTCCTCGATAACCTGAGCACTCACAAGCCCAAGCATGACCGGTGGTTGGCCCGGCATCCATGGGTTCATTTTCACTACACGCCGACCCATGCTTCGTGGTTAAACCAAGTGGAGGTCTGGTTCAGCATCCTGAGTCGTCGTGCTCTCAAGGGGGAGAGCTTCACCTCGCCCCAACAGGTCCGTAACGCCATTGATCTGTTTCTTGCTGCCCACAACAAGGACGCCTCCCCCTTCGAGTGGAGGAAACGGCAGGTATATCCGAAGGCCCTCAAGAAATATTACTCTGATCTATGCAACTAAGTACTAGTACGGATATCGATCCCGCCATGGGTAGGAGTATCCCCATGGGTACCACGGGTCGTACCAGGGGTCATAGGACGGATAGTAGGGTGGGACCGGATGGGTCTTCTTGGGCCACAGGTGAAGTTCCTGGGCCTCAATGGTCGGGAAACGATAGGTCGCGCCCCCCACTGATTGCTTTCGCACCCCGGCGACGCGGCCGCCGACGGTGATCCGGCGGCCCTTAACGTAGACCTCGGGGTCAAGGAATCTGTCGGCAGTGACAAAGAACCGACCCTGAGAAAGGTCGGGAGACTTGGGTTTGTTCCTCCAGTCGAGCGGCGCCTGGATAACGGTGAGAACGCTGCCGCCCGGCTCGCTCTGTATCTCGAGGATGTAGCCTCCCAGAATCACAACGCGGCCGCGATACTCCTGGGGAAAGGTAAGGAGATCCTCGAAGAGAACCGAAATTCCCGCTTCGTCCCGGAGCTGCTGGGAGATCACTGCGGCAAAGGCCTGCAAGCTCGGGCCGGAAAAGGAGAGGAGGAGAGACAGGATCAAGCCGGTCAGGATCGCCCCAACCTTTCCTGATCGAGAGGCCGAATTCCAGAGCGCGGATGCCGTCCTGTTGCCAGCCATGGGAGTCCCTTCTGACAGCCTAGAAGCCCAAGTTCCTATACCAGTCGCTCATACATGCCGGCGCGCCATTCCAGTATTTCCCGCCTCAATTCTTCGTGGTCTTTCCGCACCGTCTCGTACAGCCTAGCATTTTCGAGGGCAATAGCGCCTAAATTGGCAATCGCCCACACGAAGTATTTGTCATCCGTCGTGAAGTCGTATGGCTCTCCGGTGTACACCCTGATGACCCCTATGATATCCCCTCTGTGCATCATCGGAACGGAAAGGATAGATGCGATCCCCTCTTTCTTGTTTTCCGTTGGATACTGGACCCGCTCATCCTTCGTCGCGTCCAGGACAACGACTGCCTCGCCACCCAGTGCCTCGGAAATGCTCTTATCCGCTGACAGTGGCCCCTTTTTCACGGTGTACCTCTCGCTCAGCCCAAACGATACGGTGTGACGCAGCACCTTTCTGTCCGGCATAAGGAGCAGCAGTGAACAACCCTTGGCTCCCATGGCTGTGGCCACGCCCTCGACCATGGAATGGAGGATGGTCTCCGAAGCATGCGCTGAGTTCAGCGCTGCCGCCAACTCGTACAATTTGTGATAGTAGAATTCTTTGTCCTTTTTCATGATGACGCCTCCTTGGCTTCACTACCTTGCCGGCTGCGCAGAGTCCTACGGAACCTTGTGACTACCTCTACGCCAGTTGCCACCCGGGGCCAGATGAAAGCTCCCATTCTTATTCCCAGATAGCAGCGGGCCTCGCTCTTTTCGAGTGTGGATCTGGGAGATCTTTCAACAGGAGTGAGAGATTCTGATCCGAGGCAGTGCTTCGTAGGAGAGAAGAAGAGATGAGTCAGTGCCCGAGGCCATCCAGAGGTAAGTGGCACCCGCCACACGAGAATCCGTTTTGCTGTCTCAGCCTCTCAGGAGAACGGACAGGGATCGGATTAAGATTCTTCGCCGCTTCGACTCCGTCGGTACGAATAACCTAAAGTCACAATACTCGCGTGTTGTTATGCTACCCCTGACTCACAGATCGTGTCAAAGGGAAAAACCGGACGGTGGCCGGGAAGGCTCAGGAACTACGCATATTTTTCTGGTAACCGCGGAAACGGGAGCACATCGTTACCCTTGACCATTGCAGCAAACGACTATGAGTCTCTCAACCCTTATCAAACCTCGTCCTTGTCACCTTGAACAGCATGGATTCCCGCGATGGTTCGAAGTGAGAGAGGAGGAGTCAAGGAAAATTCAACCACAGCGGCACGGATTGTTCCGCTACGTGCTTGGCCGGGAAGATGATCCCCTGAAATGGAACATCCGACCGACACTGTGACGGTAGCTTTCGATCTGCCTTTCGCGCTCGTCGGGATTCCAGCCGAGAAGCCTTCCCATGAGCTTGGCCGCCGTCTTCGCGACCGGCAGCCCCCGGTCCGCTTCGAAGTGCATGAGATCCGTCCGCCGGCTCATGAAGTCTTCCAGGGTGAGAGCCATTTCCTCTTCCACGGCATAGATCGCCTCTGCCTTGATTGCCGGGCAGGCTGGCGCCAAGGGTTCCAGAAACGACGGATCGCTTCGCCCAAGGGCCAGGATGTCCATGTGGTTGCGGCCATAGCTTTTAATCAAATGCTCCGCAGTCCGTCGAGGAACATCCCACCCACCCATGAGCCCGAGAGACTGTGCCCTCAGGTAGCTCGGAAACTCACCCATCTCTCCTCCCACGAGGGGAACCTCGCCCGTCCAGCACTCCCGGAACGTCCCCGACAGGCGGTGAGCATAGCGCTTCATCACCTGATCGAGGAGACTTCTGGCCATGTTCCGGTGCGTGGTGAGCTTGCCGCCCGCGATAACCGCAAGGCCGTCGTCGTAAAAGGTAATGCCATAGTCGCGGCTCACCCCCGAGGGGTCGCCCTGCTCCCGCAACAGGGGCCTTAGCCCCGCCCACGAGGAAAGGATGTCCGCCGGAGCCAAAAGGAGCGTGGGAAAACTCCAGTTCAAGGCGGCGAGTAGGTAGTGTACGTCTTCGGCCTCCACCAGGACCTCGTCGAGGGAGCCTTGATAGTCGGTATCGGTTGTTCCCACGTAGGTGACCTGATCACGTGGCACGACGAAGATGATGCGTTTGTCCTCAGTCGGCAGCACAATCACGTGGTTCACCCGGAGACGGCCTCTGTCGAACACGATGTGCACCCCCTTGGTGGGGCGGAGCATCGGTTCGGAATGGTCGTGGAGGCGGAGGAGTTCATCGGTCCAGGGCCCCGCCGCAGCCACGACCACCCTGGCGCGGAGAACCCCCTGCCTGCCGCCAAGAACATCGCGGTAGCCGACCCGGCAGGTGTCCACCTCTTCCTTGCTCAGGCTGGTTGCCTTCGTGTAGGTCGATATGACCGCCCCGCACTGGTGCGCTGATTTAGCGGTGATCAGGGTGAGTCGGGAGTCGTCCACCAGGCAGTCGTAGTAAAGGACTCCGCCGGCAAGATGATCGCTCCGCAGGAGAGGCTCCTCGTCGAGTACCTCTTCACGGGAGAGGTTGCGGTGTCGCCGCAAGGAACTTTCCCCTGCCAGCAGGTCATAACCGCCCAGGCCGATACGCAGCTCCAGCCGTGCCATCCAGCCGGCGTGGGTGGGCATGAGGTGGGCCATGGGACGCACCAGGTGCGGCGCCAGGCGGATGAGCCTTTCCCGCTCGGAGAGGGATTCCCGGACGAGGCGGATATCGAGCTGTTTCAGGTAGCGAAGGCCCCCGTGGATCATCTTGGAGGACTTGCTGCTCGTACCGCTGCCGAAATCCCCCTTTTCGATGAGCGCCGTCCTCATCCCCCGCATGGCCGCATCGCGGGCGATGGCCGCACCGGTAATACCGCCGCCGATCACGGCGATGTCAAACTCCTCCTGCTGTAGCCTACTCAGGTTGATCTCCCGAGTCCGGTTTGAAAAGGAGCCGCCGTAGGATCTCGGTTTTCTCCAGAGCCTGTCAAACATGATGATTTCGTAAAAAGTCGTCAAGGTAGACGGCACAGCAAAAAGCTCCAGATGGAAGGCGCGCGAATCTTGAGGTATGAGGCGTACATGGAAGTACGCTGCAATGACGAAAGATGAAGCGCAACGCCGCAGATGGACTTTTTACGAAGCCGTCAAACATCGATGAGTTTCCCCGGATTCATGATGTGCTGCTGGTCCCACTGCCGTTTGAGCTGCTGGAGAAATGCCGTGCCCTGAGGGCCCAGATATCGTGGGATCCAGCTCTTGTGCAGGTGCCCGATGCCGTGGTGATGGCTGAGCGCGCCGCCATGGTCGAGGATGGCCTCGGTTGCCGCATCTTTGATGAGCTGCCACTGTTCGACCTCCTGCCCCTGTTGCTGCCGGGCCATAAAGGTAAAGTAGAGGGAGGCGCCGTCCTGGTAAGCGTGGGAGAGATGGGTGAGCACCAGCGCGCCCGGAGCGGTTTTCCGGATCGATTCGGACAGGACCTGCCGCACCTGGGAGTAGAGCTTTGGCAGCCTCTCCCAGGCCGCGGCGGTCTCCAGAGTGTCCACCAACACCGAGCGATCCATGAGCTCGTCCCGCAGATAGGGGTGCAAGAAGCGATCCCTCATCCAGAGCCTCGCCGGCCGGCTCCCGAGGTGCAGCCCTCCGCGTTGCAGTCTGTCGGCCTGTCGCCTCGCCGCAGTGACCAGGGCGCGCTCTCCCTCGAAAATAAGGATGAGGAGCGCGCTCCGGTCGAGGTCCAACCCTCGCCATCTGAGGCACCAGCGACCGAGAGCGTCCCTGAAGGAAAGCCTGGCCGGGCTGCGGAGAACTACCCCCGTGGCGGTCTCCTCGGGGTCGGAGAGACGCACCACGGCAGGGCGGATCCCGGCTTGCATCATCGCCCGCACGGCAGCCGCGCCCGAGAGGAAGTCCGGAAACAGGTACGAGGCAAAGGCCCGGTATCGAGGAACGGGGTGCAGTCGGATCACCGCCTCACTGATGATCCCGAAGATCCCCTCGGAGCCGATGAGGCACTGGAGCAGGGAGGGTCCGGCAGCCTCCGCAGGGACCGCCGGCGTCTCTACCACTTCGCGCGGCGTGACCATCCGGAGGCTCACAACCATCTGCTCGATCTTCCCGTACTTGGTCGAGTTCTGCCCTGCACCGCGGGTGGCAATCCAGCCGCCGAGGGTGGAGAACTGGAAGGACTGAGGAAAATGGCCGAGGGTGAACCCGCGGCTGTCAAGCTCGGCCTCGAGGTCCGGGCCGGAGATTCCTGATTGGACCCGCGCGGTGTTGGAGGTGACATCGACACTGAGGAGTCGATTCATGCGCCTGAGATCAAGGGTGAGGACTGGCCGGCCGTCGGGGAGAGGTTCGACGCCGCCCACCACCGATGTTCCCCCGCCGAAGGGGATGACCACCCAGCCTCGATCGGCGGCGAGATTGATAACGGCCGCAACCTGCTCCTCGTCTTCCGGAAAGACGACCGCGTCCGGCGCAGAAGGCACCGCTCCGTGACGCATCCGCACCAAATCCACGTAGGACTTGCCGAGGGCGCGGGTGAGGCGCGCCTCCGCATCGACGCTCACGCCGCGCTCCCCGCAGAGCTCTCGGAGGCTCACCAGGTCGGGAGAGGAGAGCCGGGGAGGATCGAGGGGAATGTCAGCAAGCGACGCTACTCGGGAGACTCGGGGAAGGGTGCCGAGTCTCTCCTCGAGCCACATCCAGAATCTCTTCGGCTCGGACAGCTCGTAGCGCTCTCCCTCGGCGCCCCACCCCCACCACTTCATTGCCTCCCTCCGCATCATGTTCCCGGTGCCCGTGGTTCCAAGGCGAGCACACCTTGAATTTGCATTCTGCCATGATTGAAATCGGTTCGTCAAAAAGGTGGCCCGATTAGCCCGCTCCCGAACCGGCCCGCTTGAGGCGATCACCGCATGGCTCTATGGCCGCGATGAGTAACAGAAAACCACAAGAGACTCTCTCCCAGATCCGGTCGGCAATAAGCGAGGTCGTTAGCCCACGCTTCTTGCGCTGGGGCGACGTTGAGGCGCTCCAGCCGGCTCCCGGGCGCCCGGCAAGCTCGTGGTCGTTTCTGACCACCTTTGTCACACAAGAAGCACCTGAAGGAGCAACGGGAAATGCCATTGCCTTGATAATATATTCTCCTCACTGAACAATTGCGAATGAGCAATATTGGCACGTTCTTTTCATGTCTCGTACCGGCTGCCGGATCAGCTCGGCTTGGGTTTGACGAGGACGTGACTTGCCACCAGGCTCGATTGACAAGTAAAAGGGCGGTGGGGTAATCTCGCAGGCCGCTGAAAAACGCTCGCAGCGGGCCATCTATAATACAAATGCCACCGTCTGATAAGGGTGACGGGGTGATCCGCTCGATAGATCTCAATAGTCACATGAATCGGTTGAAGCGGCCCGCCCAGGTTGCGAAGCGACGGTCGGAGGTTCGGGAAGCGTTCCCGAAAGCCATGGGGCGTGAACGTAGCTCTCAATGAACGAGGGACGGCTGAGTTAGGTGTACGGAATCCACGTATGCGCACGTACTTGACAACGATAATCCTCCTCTGTTTCAGCAACGTCTTCATGACGTTTGCTTGGTATGGACATCTCAAAAATCTATCCCATCGACCCTGGGTCGTTGCGGCTTTGGTAAGCTGGGGTATCGCTCTCTTTGAATACCTGATCCAGGTCCCGGCGAATCGAATTGGTCATCAAAGCATGAACGTCGGTCAATTGAAGATTCTCCAAGAGGTCATTACCTTGTCCATATTCATACCATTCTCAGTGTTGTATTTGAGGGAGAAGCTCGATCTTGACTACCTGTGGGCGGGATTGTGTCTACTTGGAGCCGTCTTCTTTCTGTTCAAGTCGAAAATGTTTGGCGCATGAGCGGGCCCGCCCCCTGCCGCCCTGCCCTCACCTCGCCGCTCAACACCCTTTCCAGCCCGGCCGTTGCCCGATAGCCGCTCCAACCTTACTGGCCAGGCTTTCCCTTAGCCATGCCACCCGCGTTGAATCATCGACGGGCGGCCCATGGTCAGCCATGAGAAAGTCCGCGGTGGATAGTGCTCCTCGAGGAGAGTACAATACCGGCAGCTGCGCTCAGCACGGCGTCGTGGGAGGGACGAGATGAAGAAGATCGTCATCGAACGACCGGGCGGGTACCACCGGCTAATCGTGAGGGAGGTTCAAACTCCGAGTCCGGGAGAAAACGAACTCCTGGTGGAAGTATCGGCCGCCGGGGTCAACTTCGCGGATGTGGTCATTCGCCTGGGACTCTACAAATCTGCCAAGGAATTCGTCGGGTGGCCCATCACCCCGGGCTTCGAGTTTTCAGGGAAGGTAAGCGCATGCGGCCCCCACGTGTCAGATCTTGCGCCCGGGGCTTCCGTGTTCGGGGTAAAGCGCTTCGGCGCCTATGCTTCCCACGTGTCTGTTTCCCGCCACCAGGTTTTCCGGATTTCGGAGAGTTCGAAATTCACGTCCGACCAATGGGCGGCATTTCCCACGGTCTTTCTAACGGCCTATCACGGGCTCTTTCACCACTTCATCGTCCGTCCCGGGATGAAAATCCTGGTTCACTCGGCAGCGGGCGGTGTCGGGGGCGCCTTGCTCCAGCTCGGGAAGATCGCCGGGTGTGAGATGATCGGAGTTGTCGGCTCCAGTCACAAGGTGAAGACTGCCTTGGAGTTCGGCGCCGCTTGTGTCATCGACAAGAGCAGGGAGAAGTTTTGGACCAAGGCCGGAGAGATCTCCCCGGAGGGGTTCGATGTTATCTTCGATGGAAACGGTCCCAGCACCCTGAGACAGAGCTACAGGCACCTGGCGCCAACGGGAAAGCTCGTGGCGTACGGGTTTCACTCATTCTTTTCCAGAAGAGGGGGCTCTCTCAACTACCTCAAGCTCCTCTTCCAGTACCTTCGCCTGCCACGATGGAACCCGCTCGATCTGACGAATGACAACAAGAGCATCATCTCATTCAATCTATCCTATCTCTTTCACCGCAGTGATTTGCTCAAAGCGGCCATGGAGCATCTCGTGCGCTGGGTCGAGGAGGGGAAGATCAAACCGGTGCCCTTGCAGCGCTTCCCGCTCGAGAACGTGGCCGACGCCCATCGCGCCCTTGAATCGGGGGCCACGGTGGGAAAACTCATCTTGAAGCCTTCCTGATCTAGGGATGTTTACCTATCGTCACCGGCTCCGAATTCGGTGCCTCCAGGCTACCACAAAATCTGGGGAACGGTCAAAAGGAATGCACCGTGGGTTCAGTCTCCCACGCGATGGTGACGAGGGACGAATCTCGCATAAAAAGAGGGCTTGGGCGTCATTGGGTCGACCGAGTTCTGTAACGTTAGGTTTTTACTTATAGTGCAGAAAAAGAGATGCAGGCTGGCAACGTTAGAGCCTGCATCTCTAGACAACCCAAATCCGAGCACTATGCTTTACTATTCACTGTAACCACTGCCGACGATCAACCCGGTTTTTGTCGTTCTGACGTAGGTATATTTCTTCTGGCCTTGCCATGTATAGTCAACCCAAGTGCCCGCAGAGGTTGCTTTGACACACGCATTATAAGCAGGCTCCGCTTTTTCTTTAAGACTTTGGCCAGCTAGTGACGGATGAACCAAGAGCTTTCCACCCTTCTCCATTATAAACACGTAGTAGGGTTGTCTTTTTGCTGCGTCCGTGAAATCCTCGGCCTTCTTGCCACCATCTATGGCCGCGACAATCTCATCTACCTGTTTCTGAATTGCGGCTTTATCTACTGCTGCAAAAACGGCTGCCGCCAAAGAAAGACCCACGACCAACACCAAGGTGATAACTGCATACTTCTTCATCTTCTCCTCCTTTCTGCAATGTTCACTTGATTCGCAACACCCCTGTAGCCCTGCTACAGGGTCACCTCTTGCAAGCAATCCCGAGTGGTTCATACTCCAGAGAGTACTAAGTCAAACTCATTGGCAGCCAGACCAACTCGAAAAATCGGGTACGGCGACCGAGGAAAATCCACTAGTCAGCAGAATGGCAGGTCACTGTAATTCTGTCAATTCTTTCGCAGCTTAGATAGCGAAATCCGGCACATACAGAAGACGCCCTTGGCGGGGCCAACAAAACAGCAGCCGCTGGGTAGAACTCGCATAAGATATAATTGCGAGCTACGTATAGTGATGAGTTAGCTAAACGCCGACCGGACCGGTAGAGATGTTCACATATGGTCGGCCGCTCCGACTTCTTTGGGTAGAGCGTACCACAGAATCTTGGGATGGGTCAAAAGGATTGCCCCGACCGCAACATCTTGAGACTGGGGCGGGGCCTACGAAATTGTGGAAAAGATGAAAGGTAAACTTCTCTACCGTCCTCCTGGGATTTTACCTTCTAACGATAACCGTGCAGTCGGCGACAAGACGAGAAGCGAAAGCAGGGCCGAAAACGGCTCTCCCTTCAAAGTTGGCTCGGATCCACAATCCACCTGCCGGATCCTTTTTCAACCCGACCAGGCCGGACACGCCCAACTCAAGGAGTTTCCTGACCTGCTGGAGCACCCAGTCTCAGCCGAGTCGCTCACCGAGGCTGAGTTTGGCCGGATTTCCCCGCTCACGACAAACCGTCGATCTCGAAACGTGCTGACAACTTTCTCAAGCTCGTAATACCCATACCGCAGGTGCCGGGGGCGCCGGGCATCGTCGGCGACACCCCAGGCCGACCCCGTCGAACGTATCGCGACAACTATCAAACACACTCAGCCGTTCGTCGTGGCTCTGCCCGGCTCCGCCCCATCTTCACGCTCTGTCTGCCGAACAAATTAGGATACTTCTATGACTTTATCAATCACGCGGCTTTTCGATATTCACTCGGAGTAACTCCCATCCACCGTTTGAACGCCCTTGAAAAAGCACTGGATTCCGAAAAACCGAGCAAAAACGCAATCTCGGTCATGCAGACCTGCTGTTCCCTTAAATACTTTTTCGCCAAATCTTGACGTATCTCATTCAAAAGAGTGTTGAAGGTTGTACCAGCAATTTCAAGCTGGCGTTGCAACTTGCGGGGACTCATGTTCATGACCCGACTCACGCTTTCATCTGTAACGTTGCCAGAAGGAAGCTGATCAACGATAATAGCCTTTACCTGCTGGGCGATGTGTTTTTGATCCAGTCTGGCAAGATACTCAATCATTATCTGATCATTTAGCTCGGCCAGTTGGGGATGTGAACCGGGCAGATGTCTATCAACCGTTTCGATTGATAATGTTAGGCTGTTAGATGAAGCGTCAAAAAGAACTGGACAGCGGAAATACTCGAGGAACCTCGCAGAACAAGGAGGCGCGGGGTGAGTAAACGTCACTGACACCGGTGCCAAGTCTTCGACGTAGTTCACTCGACACATGCTCAGTATAAGAGCTAGTGCAGCATCGTTGCGTTCAGGAATATCACGTTTCTCATCGCTCAAAAGTAAGGTGAGCCTCAAACCCTTTCCCGTCTCATCTAATTTCGTGAATTTTTCATCCGAGATAACCCGATGGTAACGATCCAGTCTTTCGAGCGCCGCCCTTAAGGTATGGCTTGCAAGGATCGCGTAGCCTAAGGCGCCGAAATTCGAAGGATGCCATAAGGCAGAGGCTTTGAGCCCGAAACAGGGATCGTCAATAACCTCGCAGGCCATACGCCATAGCTTGTCGACATTGTCTATCTTGTATCTCCCTCCAGATTGTTTCATCACCCCAGGATTCAGGCCCGTCTTCCAAAACAAAGGCTTGGGGTCGATTCTGGAAGACTCCAGGATATTCCACAAGACATGTAATTGCCTGGCGTTGTTTGTAGTGTAGATCATAGAATCTCTCCCCCGTCGGTTCCCCAAATTCAAAACTGGTTCTGTTCTCTCTGACTATCAAGTCTGGCGCGCTAAGTCAAGAAATTGTCGCTGAGGGTCAAGCTTTGAATCGTTTCGTGGTTTATTTTGTCGTCAAACTAGTAGTGGAATGAACGGGGAGGACGGAGAGGAGCTTGCGAGAAATGATGAAAATTCACGACCAACGTGGCCGTCCGAGAGTAAGGAAGAACTTTCAGGTAACGTTACGCAAGAGAGTTCCTGGTATTCCAGATGCATTGCTAAGGGGGAATACCTTAGATGTGAGTCAAAGTGGTGCCTTCATCAAGACTGAGAAATGGTGGCTTTTCGAGCTGAATGATTTAACGGAACTGACTATTTTCTTTCCAACGGATTTTACAGGTTTGGATGCTCCTATTGGGTTACAAGGTTCCGGCATTGTCAGAAAAGTTGATCCATTGAGAGAAGGTATCGCTGTAGAGTTTATCAATGAACTCAAGCAGTTTAGACCAATGACTATGTCTTGACTACACCAATGTTTTTGTTGAGGCGATTCATGCTGGAGTGGCAGATCCTGTTACCAAACGTCCGCATCTGCGAGAGGTTTTAGGTCAACTCAAGCCGATTGTTGAAGCAATGTAACGCCTTCGCATTGAGCCTCGACGCTCACGACTGGAATGCGTCAACGGCTCCATCTCGGTGTCTGGCTGCCGACTCATCAGAATGCTTGCAGGCCCGACAGAGGGCTTCGTATTTCCGCAGGACCTCTGGCTTTAGAAGCTGAGGGACCAGATACGCTCTTTCCATCTTTTCCGCGTGTGGGCATATTCCATCGCAAAATAGTCTACAGTTATTGACCCGGTCCTCTAGGTCCATACTTGCGTGCCCCCGCTTAGAAAAGGAGTGTAGCAAGAGTTTTGAGGGTAAGGTAATGGTGTTGGGCGAACCTTTCAACGCAGTGGGGGATATTGAGAAAAGATTCACGGAGTCGGTCTTCCTTACCGGAGCGGCGAGACCTCGACCACCTCGCCGCGGGTTCACCAGCCAGAGACTAAGGACGGGGTCTTGTGGGGGTGGCAGACGATCACATGAATGCAGCGGAGGTTCTGCTCTTCGGTCCAGGAGACTTTGAAGCCAAGACACCAAACGGGAATGTCGTTGAGATTTACCCTCTGGGAAAAGAGGAAGGTGGTGAATCGGGATGAGAAGGGCCAGATCCACGGAAACACGACCTTGGCGCCTCCCGTGAGTTTACTATCTGATGAGTTATGTAAAATCAGAGCTGGCCAGCGGGGATGTTCACCTTTCACCACCCGCTTCGGCTTCGGTGCCTTCAGGCTGCCACAAGATCTTGAGTCCGGTCAAAGCGTGCAGGGCCACCCCACCATCTTGGGGCCCATACACAGCCGCAGAAGTGCAGGAAAGATGAAAGGTAAACTCGGAAGCGAGTCGCGCAGAGTGTGGTTTGTAACGATTTAAGTTGAGGGGCTTCAGACGCCGCCTCACGGCGTCGCCCTTGCCCTTCTCCTAGCCTTCGGCTCCGCTCACACCTGGCGCGAGAGATTCACCTCGCTCGCTTTGTGCCATGCCTGGCACACATCTGTGCTTCGGGTGCGCGCCCAAGCCGCGTCACCTGCAAGGGGCTGGGTCGCCTCCAGGAAGTTCTCGATGAGCGGGTTGATCCGCTCCGGGTGAGTAACGGGTGCCATGTGCCCTACACCCTCGATTTCCTCCACGCACACCTGTGGCAGCACATTCGTCAATAGTCCGGCGACCGCCCGGACCGACGCTTTCGACCCGTTTCCGGTCAGAAACAGGGTCGGCACATCGATCTCCGCGAACGCCTCCAATGGTGTGGGCTCGTGGAAGAGGGCGTGCCACTGCGACTTCAGGGCGCCCATAGCCTGTGCAATTGCCGGCCGCCGGGGCTCCGGTATTGCCGCCCATGCACCTTCGCCCTTCCAGTAATCGACAAAGCGCTCGCCGCAGGCGTTGAGGTTGCCTTCGTCGACGAGACGTACCGTGTCGTCTCGCACCGCCACGATCTCGCGTGCCGCTTCACTCTGGGGCGCAGCCGCCATCAGAACGCTGAACAGCACCGGTTCGTAAAGCACCAAGGACATCAGGCGGTGCCGACGCGTAAGCGCCGTCTTCAAGGCAATCGCAGCTCCAAAGGAATGACCGATGAGATGAAAGCGATCGCCCGCAGTCTGAAACACGGGCCTCAAGAGGGCGATCTCGTCATCCAAGTGCATCGGTTGATCCTGCGGCCATGCAGGAGTCTTGCCCGACCCATACAGATCCACGGCAATGATCCTGAACCGGTTGGCCAGGCGGTCCGTCAGCGCCCGCCACTGTCCCGACGAGCTTGCACTTGAATGTAAGCAGAGAACCGATGTGCCAGCCCCAGCCTCGCGAAAGAACGGTTCCTGTGATTGCATCGTCGCCTCCTAGGCGGCCCACCGCTGCCGATAAGCTGCCAGCGCCGAAGACGCCCGCCACCTTCATTGGCTTGTTGCGCGGCCCCCGTGGAATGAATGCTTGCTTTCAGCGCTTTGGCACGATCTTGCTGGCGAATGACTGAACCACGATCTTGCCATCCCGCACGGCGAACGTGTCCGTGGCCAGCTCGTACACGTTGTCCGCGGTCTCTGCCGTCCACAGAATATAAGCAAAGTCGCCCTCGACGGACTGCTGCTTCAGACTGAATGTTGCTCCAGGTTTTCCAAACTCCGCCAGCATCGCCTGGAACAACGGCCTAATCGCATCGACGCCCCTGAGCGGTCCCTCCGGCGTGAACAGGACGGCACCCAGCGCATAGTCAGAAAGGATGCCCTTGAGGTCACGCTCGCCAAAAGATTTCAAGTGGTGGCCTTCCATGTTACGGCCCGCTGAAGCCTTCCGGAAGAGTATACCAAAAGGTTTGGGGATCCTCTGTCTTCTCAGAAGCGAAGATGCAGAGCTCCTCACAGTAGGTCAGTTCCTTTCCGTTGCAACATGCTGTAGCGTTCATGGCATCCTCCTTCTCCCACCCCGGAAGTAGGATAATCACCCCGCAGGCAGAGTCAAGGAGATGATGCTCTTCAAGCGGCAGTTGGGGTTGCACTCTCA
>Ga0187776_10000485_pt1 | contig 19096 bp, 16 predicted proteins | sample 0216_BV02_MP12_2_FD_132426 | JGI IMG/M metagenome (GOLD analysis project Ga0187776, IMG submission 132426) | Tropical peat soil microbial communities from peatlands in Department of Meta, Colombia - 0216_BV02_MP12_20_MG | ecosystem: Environmental > Terrestrial > Soil > Wetlands > Peat | place...
AATCCTGCAGCGCGCGCGGCTCGGCGGCGATCGCCTGCGCGATGCCGGCGGCGGTGCGGCGCGCGGACAGCACCGCGCCGATCAGCTCCTCCAGGCGCTCCTCGAGCTGCGCCGCCGCGAGCGGCGCCTCAGAAGACGGCGCCGACCAGCTCATTCAGCGCGGCGAGCATCTCGCGCTCGTCGGTGAGCGCGAGCGCGATCGCCCCCTGGCAGGCCGTGCGCGGCGCCACGCCCTGCGCGATGAGCTTGCCCGCGTGCACCAGCAGGCGCGTCGAGGCGCCCTCGTCCAGGCCGTTGCCCTTGAGGTTGCGCGTCATGTGCGCGAGGCGCACCAGGCGCGCGGCGGTCTGCGCGTCGACGCCGCTTTCGCGCGCCACGATGCCCGCCTCGACCTCGGGCGCCGGGTAGTCGAAATCGATCGCCACGAAGCGCTGGCGCGTCGAGTGCTTGAGCTCCTTCAGCACGCTCTGGTAGCCGGGGTTGTAGGAGATCGCGAGCATGAACTCGGGCGGCGCCTTGAGCACCTCGCCGCGCTTCTCGATGAACAGCGTGCGGCGGTCGTCGGCGAGCGGGTGGATGACGACCGTGGTGTCCTTGCGCGCCTCGACGATCTCGTCCAGGTAGAGCAGCGCGCCGATCCTCACCGCGTGCGCCATCGGCCCGTCGACCCACACGGTCTCGCTCGCGGTCACCAGGTAGCGCCCCACCAGGTCCGCGGCGGTCAGGTCGTCGTGGCACGAGACGGTGACCAGCGGCCGCCTGAGGCGCCAGGCCATATGCTCCATGAAGCGCGTCTTGCCGCAGCCGGTCGGCCCCTTGAGCAGCACCGGAACGCGGTTGCGCCACGCGGCCTCGAACAGCTCCACCTCGCCGTGCAGCGGCCGGTAGAATGGCTCGCGCTCGATCATCAGCACCGCGGCCTCGGGCGCGCGCGGCGCGTTCACCGGCCCTGCTCCCTGAGCGACTCGCACATTTCGTTAAAGCGGAAACATGAGCCTGTGAGTCTAGCGCAGACGTCGCGCCGATGCCCGGCTAGAGCTGCCTGGCGATGAAGTCGGAGAGGTACACGTTCCAGCCGAGCGGCTCGGCCTCGGTGATCTCGCGCGAGCGCGCGAAGTCGGCCTCGAACAGCCGCTCGCGCAGGCGGGCGACCGCCGCCGGGTCGGAGGTGGCGAGATCGAGCTCGCTGTTGATGAACAGGCTCAGCTTGTCCATGTTGGCCGAGCCGAAGCACGCCCAGCCGTCGTAAATCGCCGCCTTGACGTGCGTCATGCCCGGATAGGCGTACACGCGCACGCCGTTCCTAACGAGCAGCTGGCTCGCGACGAGATTCGCGCTATTCATGAAGCCCGAGTCGCTGCGGCTCGGCAGCACCACGCGCACGTCCACGCCGCGCTCGCGGGCGCGGATCAGTCCGGCGAGCATCTGGTTGTCCGAAAGATAGGGCTGCTCGACCCAGATCGTGCGGCGCGCGGCGCGCATCGCGGCGAGCTGCGCCTGGAAGATCTCGGGCTGTCCGGTGCGCGTGTAGAGCGGCCGCAGGTCGATCAGCGCGCCGGCCGGCGGCTGCGGCGCGGCCTGCGCCTCTGCCGGCGGCCGGAACAGGAAGCCCACGTCGCCCGCGCTCGTGCGCGCCCAGCCGCGCTCGAATTCCGAGGCGAGCGGCGCGACGATCGGCCCGCGCAGCTCGGCCATCATGTCGTGCCACTCGTAGCGGTACTCGCGCCCGATGTTCATGCCGCCGACGAACGCCAGGTCGCGGTCGACGATGAGCGTCTTGACGTGGTCCGAGGTGAGGAACGGGTTCGGCGAGGACAGCACCTTCACCCTCGAGCCGGCGCGCAGGTAGTCGACGATCGATTCGGGCGGGCGGAAACCGGCGGGCTTCGGCCCGGCCGGCGGCAGCTGGCCCGCGACCAGGGTGCCGAGCTGGTCGAGCAGCACGCGCACGTCGACCTCGCTCGAGCGCTTGCGCAGCAGGTCAGCGATCGACACCGCGTAGTCGTCGCGGTCGAAGATGTAGACGCGCAGCCACACCGACTCGCGCGCGCGCTGCACCGCGTCGACGAAGCGCGGGAAGTACTCGCCGCCGTCGATGAGGAAGTCGAGCGTTCCCTTGAAGCGCCTGGAGGACACGAGCTCGTCGAGTGTCGTCTCCCAGGCGGCGAGATCCATCGGGCTGCCGGTGGCGAGCGGCGGCGCGGGCGCCGCGCCGGGCGCCGCGCCCGCACCTTTCGGCACCAGCGCCCGGCCCGCCTGCAGGGCCTGCCACAGCAGGCGCAGGCTGCTGCTCACCGGGCTCTTGAGCGGCGCCAGCACGTGGCTTTCGAGCAGCACGGCCTCGGTGGTGCGCAGTGCGAAGCCGACTGGCCGGCCGGGCTCGGCGGCCGTGGCATCGGGCGGACGCACCACGTACACCGAGAGCGCGCGCGCCGGATCGACGTAGAGGTACGCGTCGCCCGCGCGGCCGCCGACGTCGATGAGCGAAGGCGCCGAGGCGCCGAGCTCCTCGTCCACTGCGCCGCTCGCGCGCCGCGCGAATTCCTCGTCGCTCACCGCGCGCTCGATCGTCACGCGCGCGGGCTTCTCGCCGAAGGGCACGACACGCAGGCGGCCAGCCTCGCGGAAGATCGCCACGTCGCGCCCCTGCACCGCGAGCAGCACCGCGCGATCCTCCGCCGCCGGCGCGAGCTCCTCGAGCACGCGCGTCATGATGCGCTGCCAGCGCGCGTTGTCGACCAGGCGCACCGGCGCCGCGGCGCGCAGCTCGCGCTCGAGCGCCTGAGTGCTGTCGTCGGCGACGTCGAGCTGCGCGATGAACTGCGCGCCGCGTCCCGGCGCGATCTGCTCGGCCGGCCACGATGCGCGCAAGGTGAGCGTGCGATCGTCGACGCGGTAGCGCAGGAACAGCGCGTCGGCGGTGGCGTACGCGCCTTCTGGCGCTGCGCCGAGCGCCGCGCGCGGCTCGGCGTCAGGGCCGCGTGCTGGCGATGCGCAGGCAGCGAGCAGGACGACGGAGGCTGCAAGAAACCGGCGCCGGACCATTGCGGCGCATGTTATACCCGCGCGGGCGCGCGGTGCCCGGCTCAGCTGGCGCTATCCACCCAGTGCCTGGAAACGTACGCGAACAGGCCGACCCGGTTCGGCACGCCCAGCTTGCGGTAGATCGAAGTGAAGTGGTTGCGCAGAGTGTGCTCGCTCACCCGCAGGCGCGCGGCCAAGTCGCGGCTCGCCGCTCCGTCGTGCTCGAGCAGGGCGCGCACGACGTCCAGCTCACGAGCGGTGAGCTTGTCCAGCGCGCCCGCCCCCTCCGCCGAGCGCCCCTTCGCGGCGAGCAGCTCGTCGACGATGCGCGCGGTCGCCGCGCGGTCGAGCCACAGCTCGCCGCCCAGCACCTTGCGCACCGCCTTGCCGACGAGCGCGCTCGCGTCCTGCCAGAGCAGCACGCCGCGCGCCCCCGCCCGCACCGCACGCGCTCGCGCCGCCGCGTCGCATACCCCGGCGAGCATCAGGATGCGCGCCCCCGAGGCCGCGCTCAGCTTTGAAATGGTCCCAACGTGATCCGTTTCCCCTGGGCCCGCATCGAGCAGGATCACATCGGGCTTGGCCTTGGCGGCCAGCTCCGCCGCCTGCGCGGCGGAGCCTGTCGCGCCGACGACCTCCATCGGCGGACGCTCGGCGGCAAGCGCGCGCTGCAGCTCGCCGAGAACGGCGCCGTCGCCGTACACCAGCATCAGACGGATGGTGCGCAGGTCATGCATGACAGAAAGACTAACGCGAAAGCCCCGGCAGTCCCGCGTCCCTGTAGAAAATTGACAATCGCGTAGCCGTGGTAGATTCCCGCGGTGCTGCAAGAGGACCGCCGCATCGCAATATTGCTCGTCGGACTGACGCTGCTGCGGTTGCTACTTGCCGCGCTGCTGCCGCTGTCCCCGCAGGAGGCCTACTACTGGACCTGGAGCCGCGACCTGGCGCTGTCGTATTTCGACCATCCGCCGCTCGCGGCCTGGACCATCCGCCTCACCACCGCCCTGCTCGGGCAGACCATATTCGGCATCAAGGCCGCCGCGGTGCTGTGGTCGGTGGTCATGAACCTGGTCTGGCTGCGCATCGTCGTCGACATGTTCGCCGACCGGCGCCTTGCGTTCTGGTCGCTCGTGGCGCTGAACGCCACAGTGGCCTACGAGGTCTACGGCGTCGTGATCGCGCCCGATGCGCCGCTCATCGCCGCCTGGGCCGCGACCGTCTGGGCCGTGTGGCGCGTCGCGCAGACGGGGCAGGCGCGCTGGTGGTACGCGGCGGGCGCGTTCCTCGGCCTCGGCTGCCTGGCGAAGTATCCCGCTGGGCTCCTCGCTCCGGTGGTGCTCGTCTTCCTCGCGCTCTCGCCGCGCCAGCGCCGCTGGCTCGCGACGCCGCATCCCTGGCTAGCCTGCCTCGTAGCGCTCGCCGTGTTCGCGCCGGTGCTGGTGTGGAACGCGCAGCACGACTGGGCCTCGTTCGCCTTCCAGAGCACGCGGCGCGCGGAGGGCATGGAACACTGGCACCCGAGGTACCTCGGCGTGCTGATCGCCTCCCAGCTGCTCATGGCGACGCCGTACCTTCTCGTCGTGTCGGTCGCCGCGCTCGCGAATGGCTGGCGCAAGCGCCGCGAGGTGCTCGCGGACGACCGCTGGCTGCTGCTGCTCGCTTCGGGCGCGGTGCCGCTCGCGGTCTTCGTCGCGGCGAGCCTGCGATCGCTGGTGAAGATGAACTGGCCCGCGCCGGTCTACTGGTCGCTGATCATTCTCGGCGTGGGCTCGATCCTGCGGCAGCGCGGCGTCGACCGGCGCCTCGCCTGGGGCCTTGCCTCCTCGTCGGCGCTGTTCGCCGCGGGCGCGATTGTGATCGCCATCCCCAACGTGCCGCTCGGCGACGCGAATCTGTGGAGCGGATGGCCGCAGGCGGGCGCCAGGGTCGCCCGGCTGCGGGCAGAGTTGCGCTCGACGGGCAAGGACTCGTTCGTGTTCTCGCCGAGCTACAAGATCAGCGCGATGCTCGAGTTCTACGTGCCGGGGCAGCCGCGCGTCTACTCAAAGGATATCTTCGGGCATCCCGCGCTGCAGTTCGACTTCATGCCGCTCCCGCGCGATCTGAAGGGCGCGACCGGCATTCTGGTCACCGACGACCGCCGCGAGTCCGAGCTTCCGCTCGAGGAGCTGCGCCCGTATTTCGCCTCCGTCGAGCGCGTCGACACGCTCGAGATCGGTGCCTTCGGCCGCCATACGCGGCGCATCGACTTCTACCTGTGCCGCGACTACCGCGGCTACCCGCGCGCCCTGCGGAAGACGAAGAACTTCGCCGTCAGGTAGTTGAACACCATGCCGGCGGCGATGCCGCCGAGCGCCGCGCCGTGCGGCAGCAGCCGCGGAAACAAGTCGAGCAGCGCGAGCGTGACCCAGAAATTCACCAACGCGCCGAGCGCGACCGAGGCCACGTAGTGCACGAACTGGCGCGCGAGCGGATAGTGGCGCGCGTGCGCGAAGGTGAAGCGCCGGTTGAGTAGGAAGTTAGTTGTGACCGATACGCCGATGGCGAGCGCGACCGCCGCCGCGCGCGTCAGTCCTGCGGCGAGGCCGAGTGTGAGCACTCCGAGATTGACCGCCACCCCGCTCGCGCCCACGACGGCGAAGTGCACGAACTCGGTGGAATGCCTGAACACGTGCATGTACAGCCGGCGCAGGTGCCGCAGGTACCTGAGCTGCTCGGCGAAGCTGAGCTTGCTCTCGCCGTGCACCCGGTCCACGAAATGTATCGGCACCTCGGCCACGTTCTTGCAGCCGCACTTGACGAGCAACTCGAGCCCGATCTTGTAGCCCACCGGGTTGAGGTCTTCGGCCACCCCGAAGGTGCTGCGCCGCAGCGCGAAGAATCCGCTCATCGGGTCTTCGATGCGCGTGAACGGCCGCGCGAGCAGCGTCGCGACACGGCTGTTCAGCCATCTGAATAGTCCCCAGCCCTCTCCGGTCGAGCCGCCCGCGACGTAGCGCGAGCCGAAGGCCATGTCGGCGCCCTCCTCGAGGCTGCGCACCAGGTCCGGGATGCGCTCGGGCGGGTGGCTCAGGTCAGCGTCCATGACGACGATGATCTCGTGCGTCGTCTGCGTGATGCCGCGGATCACCGCCGTGCTCAGGCCGCGCTCGCCCTTCCTGACGATCAGCCGCACCCAGTCCTCGCCCTCGGCGCGCACCGCTTCGTCGATGCCGTCGCCGCTGTCGTCGTCGACGAAGGTCACGAACAGGTCGAGGCCCGAGTCCGCGCGCGCGCGGCGCAGGCGCGCGACGAGCGGCGCGACGTTCTTCACTTCGCGAAAGGTCGGAACGATGACGTCTACGCGCGCGCCGGCCAAGGTCGATCCCCGACAGTCGAAAGTCGGGCAGTATACTCAGCGCTCACTCCGCCAGGCCCGGACAGGCTCGCGCGCGGCCTGGTAGCCGCGCGCGACGATCTCGTCGATGCGCTCGAAGGCGAGCAGGCGCAAGTCGGCGAGCGGAATGCGCAGGTACAGGGTCGCGGCGCGCGTCAGCCGGCGCTCGCGTCCCCAGTACACGCTCGCGGCGAGCGCGCTGCGCGTGAGCAGGCTCATGATCGACGGCAGTTCGCGCGCGGCACCCCCGGCGAGCCTGTGCCACAGCACGCGCCAGCCGGAAAGGTCCAGGCCGAGGTCTGGCGGCGCGCGCATCTCGACCTCGGCGCTCACGTCCACTGCGATCACCGCCCCGATCTCAGGCTTGGCCGCCATGACGTCGATCGGCAGGTTGTTCACCAGCCCCCCGTCGACGTGCAGGTCCCCGCCCAAGCCCACGGGCGGCAAGATGCCCGGCAGGCCTATGCTGGCGCGAACCGCGCGCACCAGCGGCCCGCGCTCGTGCACGCTCTGCGCGGCACGCGACAGGTTGGTCGACACACACAGGTAGGGCAGCGGCAGATCCTCGATCGCCGACGCGCCGAACACGCCCTCCAGCTTGGCGCGGATCCTGCGGCCGGCGAGCAGCGACACGAGCGGCAGGGTTGGATCGCGCAGCGCGGAGAAATGCTCCTTGCACTGCGCGTGCGCCTGGCCGGGCGAGAGCCCCTGCGCCGCAAGCGCCGCAACGATCGCGCCGACGCTCGTGCCGCCCAGCCAGTCGAGCGGCACGCCGGCCTCGGCGAGCGCGAGCAGCACGCCCAGATGGGCGAAGCCACGCGCGCCGCCCCCGCCGAGCACCAGGCCGATCCCGGCGCCCGCGAGGCAGCGCGCCAGGCGCGCGTAGTCGTCGGCGAACTCTGCGGCAACGTGGTAGTGGCAGTCGACCTCGCGCGCCTCGAGGAACGCGGCGGTGCCCGACGGCGCGGGACTCCCCGCGGCGCGCAACAGCACCAGGCTGCGCCGCGGCGCGCGCGCGCCGCGCCAGCGCTCGGCAAGCGCGCGCTCGAGCTCCCCGGGGCGGGGACTCGCACTCACGTCGGCGACGAACAGCACGTGGTCGGCCTGGCGCACCGCCCGCTCGCTCCACGCGCCGGGCATGAGGTCCGCCTCGTACAGCACGAAGCGGTGCGCGAGCTCCTGCTCGTTCAGCCATTGCACCAGGCGCGCTTCGCCGCGGGACAGGTCGGCGCGCCGCGCGTCCAGGTGGAGCGTGGCGCCGTGCGCGGCGAGCGCCGCGGCGAGGCGCGCGGCGAAGACGGAGACGAGCGGCGAAGCGCCAGCCGGCACCACCGTCAGCGTGCGCGCCACGGCGTGCGTGCGCACGGGCTGAGTCTCGCGCCTGCGCAGGCGCTCGATGAGCAGCGCGCTCACGCGCCGCAGCAGCCGCGGGTGTCGGTCGACCAGGCGCTGGAAGGACGCCGCTGGCAGTCGCGCGAGCAGCGAATCGCGCACCGCGTACACGGTGGCCGAGCGCGGCTCGGCCGTCAGCACCGCCATCTCGCCGAGCGTCTCGCCGGCGCCGACTTCGTTCAGCACGCGCTCGCCAGCACTGTCATCAACTGCGCGCAGGCGCCCGCTCAGCACGATGTACGCGGCGTCGCCAGGATCGCCGCGCCGGAACAGGAACTCGCCGCTGCGCAGCTCGACCCAGCCGGCTTCCGCCTCGAGCTCGGCCAGCGCCGCGCCGTCAGCCCCGCCCAGCAGCCCCGAGAGGTGCGCGGCGAGCTGCGAACGCCAGAACTCCTGCCTGTCGGACTCCCCCGCGCTCACGCGAAGATCATACTCTGCGGCAGGAAATACAAAGCCCCGCGCGGTTTCCCGAGCGGGGCCTGCTGGGGAGCGGCGGGCGAGCTACCTGGCGGAGTGACCCGCCAGCTTGACCTCGACCTTCTCGCTCGCATCGAGCGAGGCGTAGTACGCGCGCAGGATCTCGAGCACCTCGGGGCGGCTGAACTCGGCCGGCACCTCGGAACCCTCCGACAGCCACTTGCGCAGCTTGGTACCCGAGACGAGCAGCCGGTCTGAGTCGCCGTGCGGGCAGGTGCGCGCCGAAGCCATGCCGCCGCACTTGTAGCACCAGAACGTCCAGTCGATCTTGAGCGGCTGCGTCTCGAGCGCGTCCTTCGGGATCTCGTCGAAGATGTGGTGCGCGTCGAACGGACCGTAGTAGCTGCCCACGCCCGCGTGATCGCGCCCCACGATCTGGTGCGAGCAGCCGTAGTTCTGCCGGAACAGCGCGTGCAGCAGGGCCTCGCGCGGTCCGGCGTAGCGCATGTCGAGCGGATAGCCCGCCTGCACCACCGTATTGGCGTGGAAGTACTTGTCGACCAGCACCGCGATGGCGCGCGCGCGCACCTCGGCGGGAATGTCGCCGGGCTTCAGGTTGCCGAGCAGCGAATGCACCAGCACGCCGTCGCAGGTCTCGATCGCCACCTTGGCGAGGTATTCGTGCGAGCGGTGCATCGGATTGCGCGTCTGGAAGGCGGCCACCTTGGACCAGCCCAGGAGCTCGAACTCGGCACGCGTCTCGGCCGGCGTCATGAACAGCGCGCCGTACTTGGCCTTGAAGCCGCCGTCGGACAGCACCTTGACCGGGCCGGCCAGGTTCACATCGGCCTGCTGCATCACCATCTTCACGCCCGGGTGCTCCAGGTCGGTCGTGCGGAACACCGACATGCACTCGTGCGCCTTGTCGATGCGGTACTTCTCGCTCACCCGCATCGTCGCCAGGATCTCGTCGGTATCGGGGTCAACGAGCGCGATCTCGGCGCCGGTCTTGATGCCGTCGGCTACCACCTCGTCGACCGACAGCGTGATCGGGATCGGCCAGAACAGCCCGCTCGCCGTGCGCATGCCGTCGCACACGCCTTCCCAGTCGGCGCGCGTCATGAAGCCCTCGAGCGGCGTGAAGCCGCCGATGCCGAGCATGATCAGGTCGCCCTTCTCGCGCGAGCTGACGCGCACGGCCGGCAGCGAGCGCGCGCGTGCGCGTTCCGCGCCCAGGGCTCCTCCGGTGAGCATGAGGGGTTTCAGCGCCCCTCCTCCATGCGGCCTGACAAGGCCCGGCATAAGCTATTCCCCCTTCGATTGCGCCATATTCTCGGCAGCCCACCAGGCAGGGGCAACACCGTTGTTTTGATTTTGCGATAAGGGTCCCTGATTCATGGGCTTGCTACACTTCACGCGCGCACGCCCGCAGGCAGATGGCCAAGACGAGATCGGATTCCCCTTTCACGCCAGGAAGCTGGCTGTTTTGCATCGCCAACCTGCCTACGACCGACCCGGAGGCGCGCATGCACGCCTTGCGCACGCTCGAAGCGCTCGGCGCCGCGGCGCTGCGTGACGGCGTCTACCTGCTGCCCGATTCGCGCGCGCGCCGGCACGCGCTCAGGCCGCTCGCCGACTACATCGCCAAGGGGGGCGCGATGGTGCACGTGGTCGAAGCCGTCGCATCTTCGGCCGCGCAGGAAGCCGCGTTCAGGCGGCTGTTCGACCGCACGGCGCGCTACGCGGAGCTGATCAAGGTGATCGATAGCTTGAAGATCGGCTTCGGCGTATCCGAGCCCGGCGACATCGCGCGCGTGTTGAACAAGCAGCGGCGCGAGTTCGACTCGATCAGCGCTCTCGATTTCTTTCCCGACGAGATGCGCGAGCGCGCCGCCAAGGCGCTCGGCCAGGCCGAAGCGGCGGTGAAGCGCATGCTGTTCCCGGCGCAGCAGGACGCCTCCGGGTCGCAGCCCGACGAGCCGCTCGCCAACCGCGTGTGGGTGACGCGCAAGCCGCTGTGGGCCGATCGGCTGGCCTGCGCTTGGCTGATCCGCCGCTTCGTCGATCCCGAAGGCAGGATTGCGTGGCTGGAGAAAGGGCAATCCGCGCCGCCGCGCGCGATCGGCTTTGCGTTCGAAGGCGCGCACTTCCGCAACAGCCAGACGCGCGTCAGCTACGAGGAAATGCTCGATCGGCTCGGCCTCGGGCGTAACCTAGCGCTCGCGCGCATCGGCCGCATCGTGCATTTCCTCGAGGTGCAGCGCTCGCCGGTGCCGGAAGCCGCCGGCGTGCAAACGCTGCTGCAGGGCGCCCGGCGGCGCGCCGGGAGCGAGAACGAGCTGCTGCGCGAGGCGGAAAAGACCTTCGACCTGCTGTACGACGCCTTCTACGAGCCCGCGAAGCCCTAGCGCTGCTTTTCCTCGCGCTGCTCGCGCTGGTGCTGCGCCTTGAGCTCGCGCAGCCTCGAGTCGACTTCCGAGAGCTGGTAGAAGTCGCCGTCGCCGGCGCTGCGCGCGAGCTGCAATTGCTCGATCGCGGCCGGCAGGGAGCCCTGCAGCACGTAGACCTCGGCCTGGGCCTGGTGCTGCAGCAGGCGCTTGCCCAGGGCCGCGTAGCTCTTCGCCTGCAGCACGCGCAGGCGCTCGTCGTCCGGGTAACGGTGCACCGGGTCGGCGAGCGCGGCGAGCGCGTCCTTGTACCGGCCGGCGCCCTGCAGCGCCTCGACGTAGGCGTACAGGAGCGGCCTCCAGTCGGGGTAGCGCAGCTGCGCCTTCTCGAGCATCTCCAGCGCGCCCGCGCGGTCGCCAAGCGAGCGCCTCACGCGCGCCGCGAGCGCCTCGATCATTGGGCTCTGCGCGTGCGTGGCGCGCAGCGCCGCGAGCTGCGCCTCCGCCTCGCGCGCCTGCCCGGCACGCAGCAACGCCGACACCAGGCCGTAGCGCGCCGCCGCCTCGTTCGAGTAGCGCTTGTCGCGCACCACGTCGCGGAAGTGCGTCACCTGGTCCTGCGCGTCGCCGCTCTCGGCGCGTAGCCTGGCGCGCACCAGGAAGAACTCCAGGCTGTCTATGTGCTGTCGGTACGGCAGCTGGTCGGCGCGGTTCTCCGCGTCGGCGATGCGCTCCGGCGTCAATGGGTGATCGCGCAGATAGGTCGGAAAGCTCGAGTCGTCGCTGATGCGCGTGTAGCGTTCCATCTTCTCGAAGAAATCGGGCATGCCGTGGGGGTCGAAGCCCGCTGCCACCAGACGCTGGAAGCCGATGCGGTCGGCCTCGCGCTCGAATTCGCGCGAGTAGGCGAGCTGCGACTGGACGCTGGCTCCCTGAACGGCGGCCGCAGCCCCCACGGCGAGATCGGGCCGCGAACGCCCGAGCAGAATCGCCGCCGCGAGCGCCGCCAGGGTCGGCAGCTGCATCTGCTGCTGCTGCGCGAGCTGCCGCGCGATGTGCCGCTGCGTGACGTGCGAAATCTCGTGCGCCAGCACCGAAGCGAGCTCCGATTCGTCGTCGGCGGCCATGATCAGCCCGGTATTCACCCCGACGAAGCCGCCCGGCAGCGCGAACGCGTTGATCGTGTTGTCGCGGATGCCGAAGAACTCGAAGCGCTGCTTCGCGCCCGGCGGCGCCTCGGCGAGCCGCTCGCCGATCCCCTGCAGATAGGCGGTCACCTCCGGGTCGTCGACGTAGCTCGGATCGTGGTAGCGGATCTCGCGCATCGTGCTCTCGCCGATGCGTCGTTCCATCTGCGGGGTAAGGACCGCATCCATCGAGCCGCCCAGGTCCGGCAGGCTCTGGGCGGCCGCGGGCAGCGCCGGCTCGGCGAGCAGCAGGCCTGCCAGCAGGAGCAGGATGAATCGGCGCATGCGTTTATGATAGCGGCTGGGCAGCCGAGTTCCTCGAATTTCCTTGCGGGAGAACACCTTGACAGCAAAGCGCGCGCGCAAGCTGACGCACTTCGACGCCCGCGGCCGGGCGCACATGGTAGACGTCGGCGGCAAGGCGAGCACCCACCGCGTCGCGGTCGCTTCCGGGCGCATCTGCATGACCCCGGCGACGCTGCGGCTGCTGCTCGAGGGCGGCGCGAAGAAGGGCGACGTGCTCGGCGTGGCGCGCGTGGCAGCGATCCAGGCCGCCAAGCGCACGGCCGAGCTGATCCCCCTGGCGCACCCGATTTCGATCTCGCGCGTGGCCGTTGAATTCGCGCCCGAGCCCGAGCGCTCGTCGGTGCGCCTGCTGGCAACGGTCGAATGCCGCGGCCAGACGGGCGTCGAGATGGAGGCGCTCACTGCGGCTGCGGTGGGTTTGCTGACAATCTACGACATGCTGAAAGCGGTGGAGCGCGGAATGACGCTCGAGAATTTGCGCCTCGAGGAAAAGCGCGGTGGCAAGTCGGGGGTCTACCGGCGCCCGTAAAGTGGAACGGGACATAAGCACATTTGATTATTCTCGCTTTCCAAATCTCCACGGATGCATTTAGGATCATGGCTCGAGTACTAATCCCAATCGTCTAGTCCGGACGACAGATCCGGGCAAATCTAAGGAAGGAGGAGTGCATGGAAGTAGGACGCAGATTCGTGCTGCGAAGCGCGAGCGCGACGGGCGCATTCGCGGCGCTCTTGGCCGCGGGCCTGCTCAGGCCGGCGCAGGCGCTGGCCGCGACCTGGAACAAGGTCGCGTTCGGCGCCAAGAATCCCGCCGACGCGCTCAAGGGCATCGGCGCGACCAGCACGGCGGAAAGCAAGGAGGTGCAGCTCGACCTGCCGCAGATCGCGGAAAACGGCGCCGTGGTGCCGATCGAAGTCAGCAGCAAGGTTCCGGGCACCACGTCGATCGCGGTGATCATCGAGAAGAACCCGTTTCCGCTCGTGGCGCAGTTCGAATTCATGGAGGGCGCCCTGCCCTACGTGAAGCTGAACGCGAAGGTCGGGGAGTCCTCCGCGGTCCGCGCCGTCGCGGACGCAGGCGGCAAGTTCTACTCTGCCAGCAAGGAGGTCAAAGTGACTATCGGCGGCTGCGGCGGCTAAGGAGAACATCATGCCAGGACCGATGAAGATTCGCGCCACCGCGGAAGCGGGCTACACCGAAATCCGCGTGCTCATGAGCCACCCGATGGAAACCGGGCTGCGCAAGGGCCCGGACGGAAAGCTGGTTCCCGCACATTTCATCCAGAACATCACGGTCAAGGTCGGTGGCAAGACCGTGGTCGAGGGGCAGATCAGCCAGGCGATCTCGCGCAACCCGGTGTTTGCGTTCCGCGTCAAGGGCGGCAACAAGGGCGACAAGGTCGAGATCAGCTGGGTCGACAACAAGGGCGAACACAACCAGACCGAAACGGCTGTCGCCTGAAGCAAAAACCAGGAGGAGGGAGCAATGCGTAGAGTTTCAAGCCGTGCGTTGCTGGCAGGGGCCGCTTTGGGCGTCGCGGCGAGCCTCGTGCATGCGGACGACACCAAGCAGGAGATTCAGAAGTATCAGCGCATGACCGCGGAGAGCAGCCCGGTCGAGCTTTGGGAGATGGAAGGCGCAGACCTTTGGAAGCAGAAGCGCGGCCCGAACAACGTGTCGCTGGAGCGCTGCGACCTCGGCATGGGCCCCGGCGTGCTGAAGGGCGCCTACGCCCATCTGCCGCGCTACTTCAAGGATACGGGCCGTGTGCAGGACCTCGAGTCGCGGCTCGTCACCTGCATGACGACGCTGCAGGGGTTTAGCGAGCAGGAAGCCACCAAGCGCGTGTTCGGCAACGCCGACAAGCCTTCCGACATGGAGTATCTCGCGGCCTACGTCGCCGGCCGGTCGCGCGGCGTGAAGATGCAGGTCAGCACCAATGACCCTAAAGAGAAGGCGGCCTACGAGATGGGCAAGGCGCTGTTCTTCTACCGCGCGGGTCCGTGGGACTTCTCCTGCGCCTCCTGCCACGGCACCGAAGGCAAGCGCATCCGCATGCAGGAGCTGCCGGTGCTTTCCAGCCCCAAGGGCGCGCGCGGCACCTACACCACCTGGCCCGGCTACCGCGTCTCCGTGTCCCAGCTGAAGACGATGCAGTGGCGCCTGAACGACTGCTTCAGGCAGCAGCGGTTCCCGGAGCCCAAGTACGTGTCGGACGCGACCATCGCGCTCACCATGTACATGGCGGTGAACGCCAACGGGGCGACCTACCGTGGCCCCGGCACCAAGCGCTGAGGAGGACGACATGACGAAGACGAGCATTTACCTTTGCCTCGGCGCGCTCGCGGCGGCGCTTGCGGCCGCCCAATCCGCGCAGGCCGACCCGTCGCCGATGGAGGTACGCGCGCTGCTGCATAAGGACTTCCACGCCAAGGGCCAGGCGACGATGAGCCGCGTCGACCAAGACGACCTGCAATTCCTTTGCACGGTCACGCACAACAAGCCCTCGGCCAAGCGCGTCAAGGAGATGGAAGCCGACCAGCATGCGACCATCGCGTATCCGGCGGACGGCAAGTACATGGGCGACTGGACGAAGGGCCAGAAGATCGCCGAGAGCGGCGCAGGCATGACATGGTCGGACAAGCCGGGCACACCTGGTGGCGGCGGCTGCTACAACTGCCATCAGCTCTCGCCCAAGGAAGAGTCGTACGGCACCGTGGGGCCGAGCCTCACCGCGATGGGCAAGAAGCGCGGCGACGGCCTCGAGGTGCAAAAATACGTCTACGGCAAGATCTACAACTCGAAGGCCTCCAACCTGTGCTCCCAGATGCCGCGCTTCGGGACCTCGGGATCGCTGACCGAAGAGCAGATCAAGGACCTGACCGCCTACCTGCTCGATCCGGCCTCGCCGGTCAACCAGTAGCCGCGCGCAGCGTGGACACAAGGGGCTTGGCTCGCCACCAAGCCCCGTTTTTTCAGCGGGGCGAATCATGCAAAGACGTGAATTCCTGCGCCTGCTCGCGCTCGCCGCAGCGGCCGGCGCGAGCCTGCGCCCGGGAGCGAGCGAGGCCGAAGCGGCAGACGAGCTGTACGAGCTGCCCCGCTTCGGCAACGTGTCGCTGCTCCACATCACCGATACGCACGCGCAGCTCCTGCCGGTTTATTTCCGAGAGCCGGACGTGAACATCGGCGTCGCCGCCGCGGCCGGCCATCCGCCGCACCTGGTCGGCGAATCCTTCCTCAGGCAGTTCGGCATCGCGCCGGGCGGCAGGCGGGCGCACGCGTTCACGTACCTCGACTTCGAGTCCTCCGCGCGCCGCTACGGCCCGATGGGCGGCTTCGCGCACCTTGCGACACTGGTCAAGCGCGTGCGTGCGGCGCGCCCGGACGCGCTGCTGCTGGACGGCGGGGACAGCTGGCAGGGCTCCGCGACGGCGCTGTGGACGCGCGGCGCGGACATGATCGGCGCGCAGAAGCTGCTCGGCGTCGACGTGATGACCGCGCACTGGGAGTTCACCTACGGCGCGGAGCGCGTGCAGCAGGCCGTCGAGAAGGAGCTCGCGCCGATCGAGTTCGTGGCGCAGAACGTCAAGACCGTCGATTTCGAAGACCCGGTCTTCAAGCCCTACACGCTGCGTAACGTGAACGGCGTGCAGGTGGCGATCATCGGGCAGGCATTTCCCTATACGCCGATCGCGCACCCGCGCCATCTGGTCGCGCAATGGAGCTTCGGCATCCAGGAGCGGCACCTGCAGAAGCAGGTAGACGAGGCGCGGGCCAAAGGCGCGGCGCTGGTCGTGCTGCTATCGCACAACGGCATGGACGTCGACCTCAAGCTCGCCGGCCGGGTGGGCGGCATCGACGTGATCCTCGGCGGGCACACGCACGACGGCGTCCCGGCCCCGACCGTGGTGGGCAACGGCGGCGGCCAGACGCTGGTCACCAATGCCGGCTGCAGCGGCAAGTTCCTCGCGGTGCTCGATCTCGACGTGCGCGCGAACAAAGTGGCCGGGTACCGTTACCGCCTGCTGCCGGTATTCGCCAACCTGCTGCCCGCGGATCCCGGCATGGCAGCGTACATCGACAAGGCGCGCGCCCCCTACGCCGAGCGGCTGCACGAAAAGCTCGCGGTCACCGAAGGGCTGCTCTACCGGCGCGGCAACTTCAATGGCACGTTCGACCAGCTGATCCTGGACGCGCAGAGGGAGGTCAGAGGCGCCGAGATCTCGTTCTCGCCCGGGTTCCGCTGGGGCACGACGCTGCTCCCGGGGGACGCGGTCACGCGCGAGCACCTGATGGATCAGACCGCAATCACCTATCCCTATGCGACGCTGAACGAGTTCAGCGGCGCGCAGATCAAGGCGATCCTCGAGGACGTCTGCGACAACCTCTTCAATCCGGATCCCTACCTGCAGCAGGGCGGCGACATGGTGCGCGTGGGCGGCATGAGCTACGCCTGCGACCCGCGCCAGCCCATCGGCAAGCGCATCTCGGACATGCGCCTCGCCGGCAAGCCGCTCGACGCGGACCGCAAGTACAATGTGGCCGGCTGGGCGCCGGTCGCCGAGGGCGCGAGCGGCGAGCCGATCTGGACAGTGGTGGAGACCTACCTCGCCGCGCACCGCAGCCTCGCCCCGCGCCGGCTCGAGTTGCCGCGTATCATAGGGATGGAAGGCAATCCGGGCTTGCCTTAGCGACGGCACCTCGGGCAGCGTCGGGCCTTCCCGGACCTAGACCGTTGACCGATCAAGCGACCAAGAACAACAAGGGATCCTGGCTGAAGGCGGCTCTGACGGCGGCCACGATTGTCGTCGTCGCTTTGCTCTGCTTCGTGCCGGAGAGCAGCAACGATCTGTGGCTGCACGCCGCGATCGGCCGCATCATATGGACGACGGGTGAGATTCCTCGCACCGCCCTGTTCCCCTTCACGGAGGCAAGCCGGTTTCCGTTCCACGCGCACGAGTGGCTGGTGTCGGTGCTGCTGTACTTTCTCGTGAATCGCCTCGGCATCGGCGCGCTGGTTTTTGTGAAGGGCGTGCTCGGACTGGCCTTGTTCGGGCTGTGCGCTCATCTGGCGCATCGTCTGACCGGCCGCTTCACCGAGTCGCTTCTTGTCGCGCTGGCCGTGATGGTGGCGGTGAACTTCCGGCATTTCTTGCGTCCGGAGCTTTTCGCGCTGTTCTTCGCGCTCGCGGTCCTTTGGCTGATGATCGAGTACCGCGCGCAGCGCCGATGGCCCTATCTGCTCGCCTGCGGCCCGCTCGCAGCACTGTGGGCGAATTGCCACGGCTCGTTTCCGCTGGCGCTCGTCGTCGGAACGATCTTCGCTTGCGGCGCCGCGCTCGAGGCGCTACGGGCAGAGCCCGGCGCGCGCCTGCGCGCATCGCTGCATGCGGCGCGACCCTATCTCCTGGCGACGGCATTGATGGCGTTGGCCGCGCTGCTCAATCCCTACGGCGTGCAGTTGTACCGGTTCGTCTGGGAGTTGCAGAACGCGACGTTCATCCGCTCCTACGTCTACGAGTGGATGCCCATCTTCTCGCCCCTGTTCGCCGGATCGCGCGGCTTCTGGGCGTTCGCGGGCTATCTCGCGCTCGCGGCTCCGCTGCTCTACGCAGGACGAAGGGGTGTCACGCCGGCGGGCTGGCTGCTGCTGCTCGCGTTCGGTTATCTGGCAATCGGAGCGCTGCGCCACATTGCGTTCTTCGCCATCGTCACGATCTATCCGTTGTCCAGCGCGATCGCGACCCTCGCCCCCAGAATCGATCGATCTGCCTACGCGCGCGGCGCGGTATTCGGCATCCTCGTCACGGGCGCCGGCCTGCTGATCCGCTTCGGCAATATCAACGCGGCCTACCCCTACTACGTGCAATCGCATTACTTTTCCAGGGCGCTTGTCGATTACCTGGGCAACGAGCAGGTGCGCGGCAACGTGCTGAACTCCTACGAGCTCGGCGCCGAGCTCGTCTACCGTTTCTACCCGCGCCTGGAACCGGCCATCGACTCGCGCGTGGACGTGTACGGCGAGAAGTACTTGCTCGATGTCTTGCGCCTGAACAGCGACGAGAGCGCGCTACGACAGTATGTGAATCGCTACCAGGTCGCCTACATCCTGCAGACATGGCGCGACTTCAACGAAGGGATACGGCACATGCCGCGCCTCCGGGACGACGGCTGGCACGTCGTGTTCGCTGACCAAGATGTGGTGCTGCTCGGACACAAGCGCTAGGCATTGCGCTCACCCCTTTCATTCGACTTGAAGGAAATCCGACCGGGCAGCCCGCGCGAATCTCAGCTAAGCTTTTTTGAAATGGGGGAAGGAGTACCACTGATTCGCGCCGCGCCTGCATTGCTCGAAGGCGCTTCGCCATGAACGCGTCCCACGCCGGGCCTTCAACCGGCGCGTTCCCGCCACTCAAGATTGTCCTTGTCACGCACTTCTTCCCGGCCCACCGGGGTGGCGTGGAGGCCGTGGCCGCGGAAATCGCCGTACGCCTGGCCGCGAGCGGCGCTGCTGAGATCACCTGGTTCGCGAGCGACACCGACTCGCCGCCGCGCGATGCCCCGAATCTGCGCTGCGTACCCGCGCGCAGCTGGAATGCAGTGGAGCGTGCCCTGGGCTTTCCGTTCCCGCTCTGGAGTCCGGGCGCTCTCACCGCGCTATGGCGCCAGGTGCGCGCATGCGACGCGGTCCATCTGCACGATTGCCTGTACCTGCCGAACGTGGTCGCGTGGCTGGCGGCGGCGGCCGCCCGGCGCCCGGTCGTGATCACGCAGCACATCGGGCATATCCCGTTCCGCAATCCTCTCCTGAGTTGGATCCTCGCGGGCGCGAACCGAGTGCTCGGCAAACTCCTGCTCGCAAGATCCGCGCGCGCAATTTTCGTGAGCGACGCGGTGCTGCGCTACTTCGAGCGCTTCGTTCACTTCCGGCACCCGCCGCTGCGCATCGCGAACGGCGTCGATTGCGCTACTTTCCGCCCTGCGAGCGAAGCCGAGAGGG
>Ga0187776_10000486_pt1 | contig 19090 bp, 21 predicted proteins | sample 0216_BV02_MP12_2_FD_132426 | JGI IMG/M metagenome (GOLD analysis project Ga0187776, IMG submission 132426) | Tropical peat soil microbial communities from peatlands in Department of Meta, Colombia - 0216_BV02_MP12_20_MG | ecosystem: Environmental > Terrestrial > Soil > Wetlands > Peat | place...
TCTCGCCCGCTGCGCCCGGCACGATCAGCATCTCGGCCTCGCCCTCGAACGCCGGCCCCTCCGGCGTCACGACCGAGACCGGGAACAGCGGATGGTCGGGCATTCCTACGCCGCTTCAGACTCGCCGGACTGCTCGGCGGCCTCGGCCTGCTCGTCGGCCTCGCGCTGCGCCGCTTCCTCGGGCTCCTCGGCGCCGAGCTGCTTGCCGCGCTCCACCGCCTGGTCGATCCCGCCGACCATGTAGAACGCCTGCTCGGGCAGGTCGTCGTGCTTGCCGTCGAGAACCTCGATGAAGCCGCGGATCGTGTCCTCGAGCTTCACGTACTCGCCGGGTGTGCCGGTGAACTGCTCCGCGACATAGTTCGGCTGCGAGAAGAACCGCTCGATCTTGCGCGCACGCGCGACGACGAGCTTGTCCTCGTCGGAGAGCTCGTCGATGCCGAGGATTGCGATGATGTCCTGCAGGTCGCTGTAGCGCTGCAGCACCTCCTGTACGCGCGTCGCCGTCCGGTAATGCTCCTCCGAGACGATGCCCGGCTGGAGCGCACGCGAGGTGGAGCGCAGCGGGTCGACCGCGGGGTAGATCCCCTTCTCGACGATGCTTCGCTCGAGCACCGTCGTCGAATCGAGGTGCGCGAACGTGTTGGCCGGCGCGGGGTCGGTGAGGTCGTCGGCCGGAACGTAGATCGCCTGCACAGACGTCACCGAGCCGGTGAGCGTCGAGGTGATCCGCTCCTGCAGCTGCCCCATCTCCGACGCGAGCGTCGGCTGATAGCCGACCGCGCTCGGCATCCGGCCGAGCAGCGCCGACACCTCCGAGCCCGCCTGGACGAAGCGGAAGATGTTGTCGATGAACAGAAGCACGTTCTGGCCCTGGTCGCGGAAGTACTCCGCCATCGTCAGGCCGGAGAGCCCGACGCGGAGGCGCGCGCCCGGCGGCTCGTTCATCTGGCCGTAGACCATCGCGACCTTGTCGATCACGCCCGACTCGGTCATCTCGAGCAGGAGGTCGTTGCCCTCGCGTGTCCGCTCGCCGACCCCGGTGAAGACGGAGACACCCCCGTGCTGCATCGCGACGTTGTGGATGAGCTCCTGGATCAGGACGGTCTTGCCCACGCCCGCGCCGCCGAACAGGCCGACCTTGCCCCCGCGGACGTACGGCGCGATCAGGTCGACGACTTTGAGCCCGGTCTCGAAGATCTCGATCTTCGGCGAGAGCTCTCCGAAGGCGGGCGGATCGCGGTGGATGGGCCACCGCTCGCCCTGGCCGGGCTCCTTCCCGTCGACCGGGTCGCCGATTACGTTCCAGATGCGGCCGAGGGTCTCGTCGCCGACCGGCACCGAGATCGGCTCGCCCGTGTCGACGATCTCGGCGCCGCGCGCAAGGCCGTCGGTCGTGTCCATCGCGACCGCGCGGACGCGGTCGTCGCCGAGATGCTGCTGCACCTCTGCGATCAACTCTCTCGAGCCGCCGTCCTCGGGGACGTCTACGCGGATCGCGTGGTTGATCTCGGGAAGCTTGTCCGGAAAGACGGCATCGAGCACGACGCCCTTGATCTCGACGATCTTTCCCGTGTTCGTACCGTTGCTCTTGTCGGCCATGAATCTCCTGGTGCGTGAGGACGGGCGCGGCGCCGCTCGCCGGCGGCCGCAAGCTGGGGCATTGTATCCGACCTGGCCTCGCGGCCCTCGATGGAACCGCGCCGCTCTGCGAAGCTAGCCGGCATGGCCGACACGACCGTCTCGGCGTCGCCGTTCACCGGACGCACGGCGTGGACCCGCAGCCTCCAGACGCCGCTGCGGCGCTTCCTCGAGACGGAGACGGGAGGAGCCGCAGTCCTGCTCGCCGGCGCGGTCGCCGCGCTCGTCTGGGCGAACGTCGACCCGGCGTCGTACGAGCGCGTCTGGACGACGACGCTCTCGGTCACGGTCGGCGGAGCGGGCATATCCCAGAGCCTTCGCGGCTGGATCAACACCGGCCTGATGGCCTTCTTCTTCTTCGTGATCGGGCTCGAGGCGAGGCGCGAGCTCGACCTCGGCGAGCTGCGCGACCGCCGGCGCGTCACGCTTCCCGTCGTCGCCGGGCTCGGCGGGATGCTCGTCCCGGTCCTGGTCTATCTCGCATTCAACGCAGGCAAGTCGTCGGCGCACGGCTGGGGGACGGCGATGTCCACCGACACCGCGTTCGCGCTCGGCCTGCTCGCGCTCGTCGGGTCGAGCTTTCCCAAGCGGCTTCGGGCGTACCTTCTCACGGTCTCGGTCGTCGACGACGTCGCTGCGCTTCTCGTGATCGCGATCGCGTACAGCACGAGCGTGTCGGTCACGCCGCTGCTCATCGGGCTCGGCCTCTTCGGCTGCATCCTGCTCATCCGCGCCGCCGATTTCCACTACGGCCCCGTCTACTTCCTGTTCGGGACGGCGGTCTGGGTCTCGTTCTACAAGGCCGGCGTGGATCCCGTGGTCGCCGGCCTGATGGGCGGCGTGATCGCACTCGCCTATCCGGCCCAGCGCAGCGACCTCGAGCGTGCGACCGACGTGGTGCGGCTGTTCCGGGAGCAGCCCACGGGCGATCTTGCGCGGTCCGCGCGCTCTGCGCTGAGAACCGCGGTCTCGCCGAACGAGCGCCTGCAGACGCTGTGGCATCCGTGGACGAGCTACGTGATCGTTCCGCTCTTCGCGCTCGCGAACGCGGGCGTCCACCTGAGCGGCGCCTTCCTCTCCCAGGCGTTCTCCTCGCCCGTGACGCTCGGGATCCTCTTCGGCTACGTGCTCGGAAAGCCGATCGGGATCGTGAGCTCGACGTGGCTCGCGACCAAGCTGAGCCGCGGACGGCTGCGCCCCTCGGTCGGCTGGGCCTCGGTTGCGGGCGGCGGTGCTATCGCCGGGATCGGTTTCACGGTCTCGATCCTGATCGCCTCGCTCGCTTTCCACCATGTGGAGCTCGACGAGGCGAAGGTCGGCGTTTTGAGCGCGGCCCTCGCCGCCGCGACGCTGACATGGCTCCTCTCCACAGCCACGAAGCGGTTACCGCGAAAGGCGCGGATCCGCGCGCTCCTCGGCACCCCCGACCTCATCGTCGACCTCGCCGAGCCCTTCGACCCGGAGCGCGACCACCTCCGCGGCCCCGTTGAGGCACCGGTCACGGTCGTCGAGTACGGCGACTTCGAGTGTCCGTACTGCGGCCAGGCGGAGCCTGTCGTACGCGAGTTGCTGCGTGACTTCGGCGACGTCACCTATGTGTGGCGCCACCTACCGCTGAACGACGTCCATCCCAATGCCCAGCAGGCGGCGGAGGCATCGGAGGCGGCCGGCGAGCAGGGCGCGTTCTGGGAGATGCACGATCTCCTGCTCGACCGTCAAGACGCGCTCGGGATGGACGATCTCGTCGGCTACGCCGAGCAGCTCGGGCTCGACGTCGAGCGGTTCGAAGAGGACCTGCGAACGCGCGCCGGAGCGCGGCGCGTCGCGGAGGACGTCGACTCGGCTGATCTGTCCGGCGTCTCCGGCACGCCGACCTTCTTCATCAACGGCATTCGGCACTACGGCGCCTACGACATCGCGACACTCTCGGCGGCAGTGAAAGCCGCACGCGCGCGCGAGCTCGTGCGGCCCACTGTGAGCGGCTAGACCGCGTCGAGGAACGCCAGCACGCGGGTGGTGAGCAAGGACGCAGCGGCAGCGTCGTAGTCCGGAAGCGACGAGTCGGCGAAGAGGTGCTCCTCCCCCGGGTACAGGAACAGCTCGGCCTGGTCGGTCGAGGCGACAAGCTCCCGAGCTGCCTCGACGTCCTGGAGAAACTCGGGGTCGGCTTCCTTAGCGTGGATCTGGACAGGGACACCCTCCGGCCATGTCACTCCGAACTCCGAGAACGGGAGGCACGAGTACATGAGCAGCGCGCCGCGGGCGCCGGGGCGGGTCTGGGCGAGCTGCTGCGCGGGCATCACGCCGAAGGAGAAGCCCGCGTAGACGCTGTCGGGGACGATTCCCTGCGCAGCCGCGACGCCGCGCTCGACCAGCGTCCCGAATCCCGTCTCCCGCGCGAACGCAATGCCCTCCTCGATGGTGCCGAACGTGCGCCCGTCGAACAGGTCGGGCGTGTGGACGGTGTGGCCGGCCTGCCGCAGCTCGTCGGCGAACGAAAGCACACCCTCGGTCAGTCCCTGGACGTGGTGGTACAGCACGACTTCGGTCATCCCTGCCTCCCCGAGCGTTTGATCCAATAATCTGGAACATACTACAATGGCGGTCTGACCGGCGCGATGACTGACCAGCCCTCCCCTCCCGACTACCCGCTCGCCGACCGGATCGCGCTCACGCGGCCGTCCCAGGTCAAGGCGCTCGGCCACCCTGTCCGCAACACGATCCTGGGCCTGCTGCACGAGCGGGCTGCGACGGTGACCGAGCTCGCGACCGCCGTCGAGCGGCCCAAGAGCACGGTCGCCCACCACGTCAAGGTGCTCGCGGACGCCGGACTGCTCCAGGTGGTCAGGACGCGGCGGGTGCGGGCGATCGAGGAGCGCTTCTACGGCCGCACCGCGCGGATGTTCTACGTCGCGCTCGAGCGGAGTACGGAAGACGAGGAGGCGCCCCGGGACTTCAACGACTTCGAAGTCGCGGCCGGCGAGTCGGCGACTGCGTTCCGGGACGGCAAGCTGTGGGGCTTCATCCGCCACGCGCGCATCTCGGAAGAGCAGGCATCGGGGTTCTGGGAGCGGATGGCGGAGCTCGTGACCCAGTTCGACCAGCTACCGCGGTCGGGCGACACGATGTATGGATTCGCGGTCGGCGTCTACCCCACCGACCAGCCGGCCCTGCCGAGCGGCGACTAGCTGCGAAGCGCCCAGCCGGCGGCGGCGTACGCGTGGCAGAGGTCCGTGCCGATCCGCTGCCCGAGGTCGTCGTACACCGCAGCGATCAGCCGCCCTCGCGCGAGCGCGCAGATGCGGCTGAGATTGCTCGGATCGCCACTGTCCGGCGCCAGCAGTCGCGTGTTGGCCCGATAGGCCCAGGCGTCCCCTTGCTCCGAGAGCGTTTGAGCCTGTGAGCGGCAGAAGCGCATCGCGCCGACGCCGGAGACGATGAGGTTCGCGTCGGCGCCGAACGGCTGGACCGCACACCGGGTCGCCACCGCGTGAGACTGCGGCTGCGACGGCTGCGTCCGAGAAAGCCTCCGACCGAGGACGACCCCTCCGGCGGTCGCAGGAGCTGCGACGGCAAGCGCAACAAGGAGTGACACCCCGACACGCCAAAGGCGCGACCGTTGCTTGTGTCGGGACGGGCGTGACACCGCGACTGGACGAGCGCCGGGAGTCGTCCACGCCGGCAGGTAGCTCCGCCGTCTGGTCGGCTCGGGATCACCGCTCAGCCCTGCGCGAAGCGCGTCCACGAACGCTGTCGCGGTCGGATATCGACGGTCCGGCTCGTCGGCGAGCGCGCGGTCGAACACCGCTTCCAGCGAGGCTTCGAGGTCACGGCCGCCCGCCGAGGGCAAGTGGCCCGTCAGGAGCTGGTAGGCGACGACGCCGAGCGCGAACCGATCGCTGGCCGCGGCAGCGCCACGGCCGTCGACCTGCTCGGGCGCGAGATAGCCCGCGGTGCCAACGACCTCGCCCTGCGCTGTGAGCGTCGTCTCGCCGTCCCGTCGAGAGACGCCGAAGTCCGCCACGCTGACGTTCTCGTCCGCGTCGAGGAGCAGGTTCGCCGGCTTGATGTCGCGATGCACGACGTCCGCGGCGTGGGCGTGGTCGATCGCGTCAGCCGCCTGCCCGAGCCAGCGCATTGCCTGCTGGCGCGGCGGCTTGCCGTGCTCGCGGAGCCGATCCGCGAGGCTCCCGTTCGGCATGTACTCGAAGACGACGTAGGGCCGCCGTTCCCACTCGGCCGCCTCGTAGGCCGTGACGATGTGCGGATGCGCCCCGAGCCGGCCCGCGAGCGCAGCCTCGCGCGCGAACCGCTCGCGCAGGACCGCATCGCCCGCAAGCTCCTGCGCCAGGATCTTGACCGCCACGTGCCGGCAGAGCACCGGATCCCACGCGAGGAAAACCGCACCCATCCCGCCGCGACCCAGCAGCCGCACGGATTCGAACCGCGACGGCAGCATCGCCCCGGTCAGACGGTCATCGGGTTCCCTGGAGGACACGGCGAGCGCAAGGGTACGCCAAGCGAGCGTGCGTCCAACCGGAAACGCGGGGCGGTCCCGGCTTAGCCGGTGAGAGCGTCCGCGCCCGCGACCACTTCCAGGATCTCCTGCGTGATCTCGGCCTGCCGCGCGCGGTTCAAGGAGAGGGTGAGGCTGTCGATCAGCTCGCCCGCGTTCTTCGACGCGTTGCGCATCGCCGTCATCTGCGACGCGAGGAAGGCGGCTGCGGACTCGAGCAGCGCGCGATAGATCTCCGTCTCGAGGTAGACGGGCAGGAGCCGCTCGAGGATCTGCTCCGGCTCCGGCTCGTAGATGAAGTCGGCGCTCGGGCCCTCCCCGTGCACGAACTCCTCCGCCGTGAGCACATCCTCATGGATGGGCAGCAGGTCGGTTGTCGTCACCCGCTGCACGAGCGCCGACTCGAAGCGGTTGTAGACGAGGACGACGCGGTCGACCTCCTCGTTCTCGTAGAGCTCGGCGAGACGATGGCCGACCGCCTGCGCGTCGTGGTAGCTCGGCTTGTCGGCGAAGCCCGCCCACTCGCCCGTGACCTCGTAGCGGCGGAAGCGCAGCGTCGACGCTCCCTTCCGCCCGACAACGAGCCATGCAACGTCCTGGCCCAGAGAGTGCGTCTGCCGCTCGAGCTCGAACGCCCGGCGCAGCACCTGACCGTTGAACGGCCCCGCCAGCCCGCGGTCGCCCGTCACGACGACGATCGCCACCCGCCGCACGTCGGCCCGCCGCTGCAGCAGCGCAAGATTCCGGAAGGAGGACGCCGCCCGCGCCGTGCCGACCATCAGCTCCTGCATGCGGTCGGCGTACGGCCGCATCTCCTCGATGCGGGTCTGGGCGCGCCGCAGCCGTGCGCCGGCGACCAGCTCGAGCGCCTTCGTGATCTTGCGGGTGTTGCGGACGGACGAGATCCGCCGCCGGAGATCCTGGAGCGATGCCATCTACCTACGTGACCGCGCTCTCTTCCTCGATGTTGAACGAGTTCTTGAACTTGTCGATCTCGCCGGTGAGCTTCTCCGCGAGCTCGTTGGGCAGATCTCCCGTCTCGCCAATCGTCGTGTAGATCGACTCCTCGGCCCGGAGGTGCTCGCGCAGCTCGTCCTGGAACCGCGAGACCTGCGGCGTCGGGATGTCGTCGAGGAAGCCCTCGTTGCCGGCGTAGATCGCCGCGACCTGCTCCTCCATCGGCCACGGCTGGTACTGCGGCTGATTGAGCGTCGCGACCATCTTCTCGCCGCGCGTCAGCGCCTGCTGCGTCGTGCGGTCGAGCTCGGAGCCGAACTGGGCGAACGCCTCGAGCTCGCGATACTGCGCGAGGTCCAGCCGGAGGCGGCCGGCGACCTTCTTCATCGCCTTCGTCTGCGCCGACGCGCCGACCCGTGAAACCGAGATTCCGACGTTCACCGCCGGGCGCACGCCGGAGTAGAAGAGCTCCGACTGGAGGTAGATCTGCCCGTCGGTGATCGAGATCACGTTCGTCGGGATGTAGGCGGACACGTCGCCTGCCTGCGTCTCGATGATCGGCAGCGCGGTAAGCGAGCCGCCGCCCTCGTCGTCGTTCAGCTTGCACGCGCGCTCGAGCAGGCGCGAGTGGAGGTAGAAGACGTCACCCGGGAACGCCTCACGGCCCGGCGGGCGGCGCAGGAGCAGCGACAGCTGGCGGTACGCGTCCGCGTGCTTCGAGAGGTCGTCGTAGAGGACGAGCGCGTGCTCGCCCTTGTAGAGGAAGTACTCGCCCATGGCGCAGCCGGCGAACGGCGCCATCCACTTGATCGGCGCAGCCTCGTGCGCGGCTGCGGAGACGATGGTCGTGTAGTCCATCGCTCCGCGCTCGCGGAGCAGCTCGTAGATGCCGGCGACCGTGGAGGCCTTCTGCCCGATCGCGACGTAGAAGCAGTGGACGTCGGTGTCGCGCTGATTGAGGATCGTGTCGATCAGGATCGCCGTCTTGCCGGTCGAGCGGTCGCCGATGATCAGCTCGCGCTGGCCGCGACCGACGTTCGTCATCGTGTCGATCGCCTTGATGCCGGTCTGCAGCGGCTCCTTCACCGGCTGGCGGGCGACGACGCCCGGCGCCTTGAACTCGAGCGGCCGCGTCTCGGATGCGTCGATCGATCCCCGTCCGTCGAGTGGATTGCCGAGCGGGTCGACGACCCGGCCGAGCAGCGCCTCGCCGACCGGAACGCTCGCGACCCGCCCGGTGCGCCGGACCGGCTCTCCCTCGCTGACCTCCTCCCACTCCCCGAACAGCGCGACGCCGACGTCGTCCTCCTCGAGGTTGAAGGCAAGGCCCGTGACACCGTGCTCGAACTCGAGCATCTCGAGCGAGCCCGCGTTCTCGAGGCCGTAGACGCGTGCGATGCCGTCGCCGATCTGGAGGACGGTCCCGACCTCCGCCAGGTCGGTCTCTACGTCGTACTGCTCGATCCGCTCGCGCAGGATCGAGGTGATTTCTTCCGGACGCAGCTTCAAGTCTTCTCAGCTCCTCATGTCTTCACGAGTTCGTGTCTCAGTCGTTCCAGTCTCCCGCGCACGCTCGCGTCGACGCGCAGCGAGCCCGCCTGGAGGACGATGCCGCCGACGAGACCGGGGTCGACCTTGCGCGTCGCCTCGACCTTGCGTCCAGCCGCATCTTCGATCTGCTTCAGGATCGCCTTCGCCTCGCTGTCGGTCAGCTCGCGTGCGGTCGTCAGCTCCACGGTCAGCCTCCGCTCCTCGCGCGCCATCAGCCGCTCGAACTCCTTGGCGATGTCGCCGAGCTCGCCGGCACGGCCCTTCTCGGCGACGACCTGGAGGAAGTGCGTGAACAGCGGCTCGTCGTCGCCGGCGAGGTCGGCGAGGATCGCGGACTTCGCGCTCGACTCGAGCTGCGGGTTCCGCAGCACGGCCTGCAGCTCCGGCGACTCCGCCTCCGCGGCCGCGAACTCGGCGAACGCCTCGTGCACCTGCTCGAGCCGGCCCGCGTCCCTCGCGGCGCCGAAGAGGGCCTCGGCGTAGATGCGCTGCGCGACGGCCATTGCGGTTAGGCCGACTCCTCCAGCCGCGAGAAGTCGAGCCCAGCGATGGCCTCCTCGATCAGCTTCTGGTCGCGCGCGGAGTCCAGGGTGCGCCCGACGACCCGCGACGCGGCTTCGAGGGTGAGATCGGCGACCTCGGAGCGGATCTGCTCGAGCGCGCGCGCCGTCTCGGTCGCGATCTCCTTCCGCGTCTCCTCGAGCCTGCGCTGACGCTCGGCCTCGGTCTCCTCGCGCATGCGCTGCTCCATCGACTCGCGCGTCTTGCGCGCCTCGGCCAGAATCGCCTCGGACTGGCTGCGAGCCTCGCCGATCAGCTTGCGGTTCTCCTCGAGCAGCTCCTGCGCCTCGTCGCGAGCCTTCTCCGCGGTCTCGATCGAGTCCTGGATCAGGTGCTGGCGCGAGTCGATGAGCCGCTGAATCGGGCCGAACGCGTAGCGCTTGAGGACCCAGAGCGCGATCAGAAAGCAGACGATCGTCCAGATCGCCAGTCCGGGCGTGACCGAGATGAGTGGGTTCGAGGCGAGGATCACTTGACGAGCACGTAGGCCAGGATCGAGCCGAGCAGGCCGTAGAACACGACGGCCTCGGTGAGTGCGAAGCCGAGCCACTGGATGCCCTGGAGCTCGCTGCGGAGCTCCGGCTGGCGGGCGACGGACTGGATCATCGAACCGAAGATGATGCCGATGCCAACGCCGGCGCCGGCCGCGCCTAGCCCGACGCCGAGGGCCAGGCCGATCGCCTTGCCCGCCTTCGTTACGTCGCCTGTGGTGGCGGCGAGGATGTAGCCGATCATTTCCCGTTTCCTCCTTAGTGCTCCGGCTCGATCGCCGAGCCGATGTAGATGGCGGACAAAGCAGCGAAGATGAATGCCTGGATCCCGACCACGATGACCACCTCGAAGATGTAGAAGAGCGTCGCGGGGATGATCACGATCGGGACGAGGACGAACGACTCGAAGATGAAGATCAGCCCGAGGAAGGTCAGGATCAGGATGTGCCCGGCGAGCATGTTCGCGAAGAGCCGGACGCTCAGCGAGATCAGCCGCATGAACTGACCGAGTACCTCGAGCGGCACGATCAGGAACAGCAGCGCCTTCGGCGCCTCGGGGATCCAGCTCTTGAAATAACGGCGGGCGCCGTTCCAGCGGATCCCCTCGTAGTGCGTGAACACGAACGTCAGCAACGCGAGCGCGAGCGTCACAGAGAGCGACGACGTCGCCGCGTAGATCCCCCACACCGGGACGCCGTGGTAGGTCTCTCCCGTCAGCGGAAGCGGGATGAACCCGAGCAGGTTGACCGTGAAGATGAAGAGCAGCAGCGTCGCCACGTAGGGAAACCAGCGGCCGATGGCCTTGCTCGGCAGTCCCTGCTGCGCGATCTGGGTCTGGGCCACGTCGTAGAGAGCCTCGCCGACCGTCTGGCGGCGGCCGGGGAGCACCGCGAGCCGGCTTTTCATCGTGAAGATCCCGATCCCGATCGTGCAGAGCGTGCCGAGGAACAGGTAGACGACCGCCTTCGTGATCGAGAGGTTGAGCGGGCCGAGATGGATGGGGATCCACTCGTGCTGCTCGAACTCCGTGGTCGGGTCGAAGTTCCCGCGCGCGAATGCCGCCTGCGGCGCGAGCAGTGCGAACGCTGCGAAGACGAGGAGGACGCGGAGCCTCGTCAAGCCGACGGCGCGCCGAAGTAGGAGACGAGCGACAGGCCGAGCTCGAAGGTGTACGCGAGCCCGTACGTCAGGACGGCAACGAGGGCCACGTCGCGGTCGGCGGCGAGCGCCGCGAACAGGACGACCAGGATCGTGATCAGCTTGAAGAAGAGCCCAAACCCCTGCATCGCTGCGTTCGCTTCCCCGCCGTGCTGGTTCTGACGGACGCGGCCGAGCAGGTACTCGAGTGCGTGCAGACCGGACCACAGCACCGCGGCGAGGCCCCAGCCGGCGATGCTCCAGCCGAGCAGCGCGACGACCGGCAGCAGAAGCAGGAGCACGAGCGTCCCGCCTGCCGCAGGCAGCACGTGACCCGGCTCCGAGCGAGGCGTCGAGAAGAGGTGGCCGAGCATCACACCATGTGCCCGTAGCGGCTGTAGACGGCGAAGATCCCCGCGAGGATTCCGATGACCGCCCCGCAGAGGGCGCCGATCGCCCCCGAGCCCGCGGCCCAGCCGATGAGCGCGCCGATTCCGACGCAGGCCGCGAGCACGGCGAGAAGAACGCCGCCGGCTCCAGCGGCGCTGAACTGCGACGACGTGGTCCCCTGCATCCGCGGGCGAGAATAGCAAGCTCGGAAGCGCTACTTTGTGACACTCGAAAGCCGCATGGCAAGACGACCTCGCCTCTTGTTAGTTCACGGTTCCGTCGTCAACGCGGAGCTGACCTGGAGCGCCCAGAAAGCGCTCGCTGGGCGGTTCGAGATCGTGGCACCGAACAGGCGCGGCTTCCCTCCCGGGCCCGACGTCGACGCAGTCGATTTCGAGGACGAGGCGGTCTGGTTTCAGCCGTTTCTGGAGCCTGGGACCCACGTCGTCGGGCACTCGTACGGCGGCGTGATCGCCCTGCTCGCAGTGGCGAAGCGGCCGGAGCACATCCGGTCGCTCACGGTGATCGAGCCGCCCGCGCTCGGAGTGGCGCGCGGCCGGCCGGCCGTGGAGGAGTTCGTCGAGCGGACCGCGGAGCACTGGACCAACGGTCCGCGCGACCCGGCCGGGTTCCTGCGCGGCTTCCTCGCCCTCGTCGGCTCGTCGATCCCGCCCGGGAACTTCTCGCCGGAGCTGCTGCAGGGCGCGCGGACGCTTATGCTCGAGCGCTCGCCGGCCGAGGCCGCGATCCCGTTCGGTGAGCTCGTTCGGATGCCGTTCCCGAAGCTCGTCGTCTCGGGCGGTCACAGCGAGGCCTTCGAGGCGGTCTGCGACGTGCTCGAGGAGCGGCTCGGTGCCGAGCGGGCCGTCCTGCCTGGAGCGGGTCACTCGGTGCAGCGGCTCGGCGAGCCGTTCAACCGGCTGCTCACGAGCTTCGTCCTGCGCGCGGAGGCTCAGGCGGATGGGAAGCCGGAGGCGACCTCGAGCCCGTAGGTCGATGATGCCGGTGATGCGGCCGTCACGGACCGCGCCGAGATCTCTAGGTCGGCTCGAGCCGGTCGCGCAGCTCCTCCCCGGCCAGGACACCCGGCACGAGCAGGAAGGAGAGCACGAGCGCGGCGCCACCGACGCCGGTGGCCACGAGCAGCGCGCGCACGCCGAAGGCGTCGGCGAGGGGGCCGACGACCGCGAGTGCGACCGGCATCAGGCTCGTCGACACCAGCCAGTCGATGCTGTTGACCCGCCCGAGGAGGTCTCCCTGAACGCGCTCGTGGATCAGCGTCATCCAGACCACGAGGCCTACGGTCGAGAGCCCACTCATCAGGAAGCTGGCGACCATCGCGGTGGCCGCGCTCGTTGCCAATCCGAACAATCCGACCGCAGCGACCTTGCCGGCGAGGACGAGGAAGAGGACGGTCACCGGACGCCGCGGTCGCCCGCGCGAGCCGGTCGCGAGCGCCGCCGCGATTGCGCCGACGCCGCCCGCGGCGTACACGGCGCCGAGCGTCTTGGCACCACCGCCCAGGTCGTTGCGCACGAGGACCGGAACGAGCGCCTGCACGCAACCCCAGGTCGCAACCGTGCCGATCGCATCCGCCCCCATCCCGGCCCAGAGCCACGGCACGCGCCTGACCGCGGCGAGCCCCTCCCCGACGTCGCGGAGGATCGAGCGAATGCTCCGCTCCGCCTTCCCGAGGACTGTGCGCGGCACCGACATGCACGAGAGGATCAGGGCCGAGACGCCGAACGTGCCGGCGTCCACGGCGAGCGCGGCGCCGACGCCCAGCCCGGCGACGAGAAGCCCGCCGAGGGCGGGCCCGGCGAGCCTGAGCGCGAGGGGCCGATTGATCTGGTTGAGCGAGTTCGCCTGCGTGAGGATCTCGCGGTCGACGAGGTCCGGGACGATTGCGCCGTACGCGGGTCCGAAGACCGCCTCGCTCGCTCCGTAGCCGGCGACGAGGATGAACAGCTTCCAGAGCGAGAGAACCCCGGCGAGGGAGAGGACGGCGATCGCGCCGACGAAGATCCCCGAGACGATGTTCGCGCCGAGCAGCACGCGCCGCCGCGGCAGCCGGTCCGAGAGGACGCCGCCGAAGAGCAGCATCGCGATGTGCGGCAGCGTGAAGGCGAGCCAGACCAGCGCGAGAGCCGTCGCGCTATCGGACAGCGCCAGGGTCTGCCATCCGATTGCGACGTACCAGACCCCGTCCCCGAGCAGCGAGATCGTGCTCGCCGACCAGAGCAGCCGGAAGTCGCGGCTTGCGAATGGCGCGAGGAAGCGGCTCATCCCCCGTGATGCGCCGGGGCCGTTCGCTGCTGCACCCGCGGGAGCCGCCGAGGCGACGGCCGAGTCGATCGGCGGCTCCGTGGCTGGATGCGGTTTGCCGCAGTCCCCCCGGAGCTAGCTGCCCCAGGCAGCCAAGCGAACGTCCATTTTGCGCGACCTCCTCTCCTACTGAACCACCCCTGTTGGGGGTACCCCGATCGAGGCACGGGGAAGGCTGGCATACCGGTCGGTCGCGGTCAACCCTCCGGACCGACGGATCACGCGCTCTTCGCGGGCGTCAGGCGATCTTCCGCAGCGGATCTCCGGGTCTGCGCCGCCGCTGAATGCGATTGCCGAGCTTCACGATCTCGAGCACGTACACGACGTAGACGGAGAAGAGCACTGCGACGAACCCGATCGCCGCGGCGAGCAGCGTCCACCACGGATGCCACACGCCGTGGGCGCGGAACGGGACGAACCGCGTCGCGAACGCGGCCGCCGCGAGCGTGATGCACCAGGCCCAGATGGTGAGGGCCGCACGCCGCTGCGAGAAGCCTCGCCGCAGGAAGCGGTGGTGCAGATGTGCCTGATCCGCCTCGAACACGCGCTCCCGGTTCTTGAGCCGCCGAGCGACGACGAAGGTCGTGTCCACGATCGGGACGGCCAGCACGAGCAGCGGGAAGAACAGGGCCACCGTCGCAGCGGTCTTCAGGAGCCCCTGCACCGACACGGCGGCGAGCACATAGCCGAGCAGCAACGCGCCCGAGTCGCCCATGAAGATCCGCGCCGGATAGAAGTTGTGGCGGAGGAACCCGACGCAGGCGCCGAAGACGATCGCCGACAGGACGGCGGCGTCGACCTTTCCGAGCGAGAGCGCGATCACGCTGAAGGTGAGGCCGGCGATCGCCGAGACTCCGGCCGCCAGCCCGTCGAGGCCGTCGAGGAAGTTGACCATGTTCATGATCGCCACGATCCAGAGAATCGTGAGCGGGATCCCGACCGACTCGGGAAGCGTGTGGATGCCCACGAACGGCAGCGTGAAGCGGTCGATCCAGACGCCGAAGGAGACGAGCGCGGTCGCCGCCGCGACCTGGCCGCCTAGCTTCCCGTACCACGGGAGGCCGCGGAAGTCGTCGACGATTCCGACGGTGACGGCAATCGTGGCGCCTAGCAGCAGTCCCCGGTTCTCGTGGCTCGTGGGAAGGAAGGCGAGCGCCGGTACGAGCATCCCGAGGAAGAGCGCGAGGCCGCCCAGGCGCGGCACCGGCAGCCGGTTCACGCGCCGGCCGCCCGGGACGTCGACGACGCCCAGCCGCCGCGCCATCCCGCCCACCGCCGGCGTCAGGAGCACCACGACCCCGAACGCGACGAGCGCACCCCAGAGAACCTCGAGGTGATCCCCGAGCTGATCGAGGACGCTGAGATGCGGGCTGCTGGCCCCGAGCATCACGACGTCAGGGTACTTCGCCGCTCAGTCGGCGAGACCCTTTTCCCGGAGCTCTGCCAGTGCCTGCTCGGACTTCCCGAGGTCGAGGCCCATCCCCTCGAGGACGCGATCGGTCTTGGTGAACTGGATCTCGTCGTACTGCACGATCTGGAGCCGATTGCCGCTCGGATCGCGAATGTCGAAGAAGCGGCCGGGAAGAATCTCGACTCCCGCTCGCTGGAGCGCCTCGCGCGCCGCCTGCTTGTCGTCGACGACCAGCCCGAAATGCTGCTCTTCCGAGCGCGGGCCTCGTTCGAAGAGGGCGATGAACTGGTCGCCCATCTGGAGGAACGCGGCGTGCGACACGCTCCGGTTCACGGCCGTCGGCTGAAACACGTCGGTGTAGAAGGCGACAGCCTCCTCCAGGTCGTCCACCTGCAAGGCGACGTGGTTGATCCCGACGAGGCGCGGCTTCATGGGCTCCAGCTTACGACGATCTCCCGCTCGAGCCCGGGTAGCGGCAGCGACTGCGCTTCCGCCTCGACCGCCGTGCGTTCCGCGCGCGTGAGCCTGCGCCAGGGGTCGACCGTCAGCTTCGCCTGAGCCCGCCGCCAGGTCCCGCCGATCTCGCCGCCGACGAGCACGGCGCCCGGCCAGACGCGCGGGGTCCACAGCTCGGAACGTTGCGCGGGGTCGGGAACGAGCAGCTCGCGGTCGCTTCCCTGGAGCAGCCAGTACGGGTCTCCGCTCGGCAGCAGGCGGGCGGCTGCCGGCGGCCCGGCCGGCTCGCGGATCGCCGCTTCGTCGCCGGCGAGGATCCAGGCGTCGCCGATCGGGGTGCGAACGGCCACGAGCGACTCACGGAGCCTGTCGAACGCCGCCCGGCTCTCCCCCGTCCCGATGCCGGCCCACTTGGCGAACGCCTCGGCGGTGGTCGGCCCGTAGACGTGCAGGTACCGGCGAGCGAGCTCGCGGCGCGCCTCGAGCGGGTCGATCTCGGGTCTCGGGACCGTCCAGACCAACGGAGCCCGCGCACCCTCCCAGCGGATCAGGAGGGTGCCGGTCGCAGTCGCGTAGCGCATCCGGTTTCCGACGCCGATGCCCCTCGCCACCTCGCGGTCGGTCATCCGCCGGCCGCGGAGGAAGCCGTGCAGGAGGGCAGCAAGATCCTCGGCCCTCCGCCGGCCCGACTCGTCGTCGGGCAGCCGCGCGAGCGTGAAGATCGCATGGTCGGAGGCAGGCACGACGAACACGTTGAAGCGAGGCCCCCACACCTGGACGAGCGCCGAATCCTCCCAGCTCGACGGATGAGCCCCTTCGACGCGCGCATGAATCGAGAGGAGCGCCGCCCGGGGCATGCTGTCCTGGAGACCGGCCCACGCCGCTCGGCGCAGGGAGCGACCGCCGGGCGGCAGCCGCTCGTCGAGCGCGCCGGCGTGCCGCCGGAAGGCGAGGATCTGCGCGCGGGTCAGCTCGAGCGGGGACGACACCATGGGCGGCGAGACGATACGGGAGTACGATCGCCGCGTGGCCGAGTTGGATTCGCCGACCGATCTGATGCACAACCGGGGACTGATCGACGACCCCGAGGCGTTCGCGCGGGAGCGCGACGCAGCGTCGTGGCTTTACCTGTGCGGTGAGGAGTTCGCGTCGATGGACGGCGGAATGTCGTACGCGGACGTCGAGCGTGCTGTACCCGTGTCCGCGAAGGTCGTGTCGGACCCGCCGACCCCGCTCGACCTCGACCTCGCGCGGCGGCAGATCGACGCGCTCGACGAGCTGCCTCGGCCGACGCTCGTGACCTGCCGGACGGGGCCACGGTCGTCCGCCCTGATCTACCTCTATGCCGGGCTGAGGGCAGGCGCGTCTGCTGACGAGGTGCTCGCCCGGGCCGAGGTCGACGACGCGCCGTTCGCACGCTCGGACGACCTCCGGGCCTGGGTCACGGACGCCCTCGAACAGCTTTCCTGACGGCGACGCGCTCGGTGCTGCCAGCGCCTCGAAGCGGAGGCGACGATTGTCATGCTGACCGAGTCGAGCACCCGCGACGGCGATCAATCTGGGCGTGGTTTGCGGTCTGAATAGTCGACCTTGATCAACCGACTTTGAAGGAGGCATCATGCCCGCTACCTATACCTTCGACGTCTTCTCCAGCCTCGATGGCTTCGGCGGCGTGAGCGACGGCAGCTGGGGTGGCTACTGGGGCAAGCAAGGCCCCGAGCTTCTGAATCACAGGCTCGCCTCATTCGAGGAGCAGCAGCGGATGATCTTCGGGGCCAACACATATCGGGCCTTCTCGCAGATGCTCGCCTCGAGCACCGACGACTCCGAGGTGCATGACGAGTGGGTCACCCGGATGAGGAGCATGCCGGCAACGGTGGTCTCGACCACACTGAAAGGGCCCCTCGACTGGCCAGACGCGACCGTCGTGAGCGGTGACGCAGTCGACGTCGTCGCCCGGCTCAAGGAAGAGTCCAGGGTGCCGTTGCGCTCGCACGGCAGCCTCTCAATGAACCGGGCGCTGATGGCTGCCGGCTTGGTCGACCGCGTCCAAGTCACGCTCTTTCCCGTGATCACCGGACAGACCGGAGACGATCCGATCTTCAAGGGTGCAGCCGACTTCGACCTCGAGCTGATCGGCAGCCGGACCCTCGACGGCAGCATCCAAGAGCTCATCTACGCGCCCACACTGCACGCGTGAGCCGGGTCCATCCGCGGACTCGAGAACCGTTCATCCGCCTACGCGAACATCCTCGCGTCTGACGGGTGCTACTTCGTTCCGTAGAGCCGGTCGCCGGCGTCGCCGAGACCTGGGATGATGAAGCCACGCTCGTTCAGGTCGCGGTCGACCGCCGCGCAGACGATGTGCACGTCCGGATGCTGCCCGTGCACCTCCTCGACGCCGGGCGGGGCGGCGACGATGCAGACGAGCGTGACCGACTGCGAGCCCGCAGCCTTCACGGCATCGATCGCAGCGCAGCTCGAGTGGCCCGTGGCGAGCATCGGATCGAGGACGATCGCGTCCCGCTCCGCAAGGTCTTCTGGCAGCTTGAGGTAGTACTGCACCGCCTCGAGGGTCTCCTCGTCCCGATACAGCCCCACGAAGCCGACCCGCGCACTCGACACGAGCGACAACACACCGTCGAGCATCCCGACGCCGGCGCGTAGCACCGGGCAGACGGCCACCTTCTTGCCCGAGATCCGCTGGGCCGTCATCACCTCGAGCGGCGTCTCGATCTCCACGGCCTCGGTCGGAAAGTCCTTCGTCGCCTCGTAGGTCAGCAGCAACGTGATCTCGTTCGCGAGCTTGCGGAAGTGGACCGTCGGCGTGTCCTTGTCGCGCAGGTAGCTGAGCTTGTGCTGGACGAGCGGGTGCTCGACCACCGTGAGGCGGCCGGCGGTCACGCCACGTAGGTCGTATAGCCGCGGAACCCCTCGTACAACGGGCGCCTCGCGCAGAGCGCCTGCACGCGGCTGCCCAATTCTTCAATGACATGGGCGTCGAGATCGGGCGACGCGAGCGCCTCGCAGATGACACGGCCGATCTCGCGGAAGTCGTCCTCGTCGCAGCCGCGCATGGTCATCGCGGGAGAGCCGAGCCGGATGCCCGAGGTGACGAACGGCGACCGCTCGTCGAACGGGACGGTGTTGCGGTTCACGGTCACGTCGATCGCGTGCAGCCGCTCCTCCGCCTCCTTGCCCGTCCACTTCGACTCGCGCAGGTCGACGAGCAGGAGGTGCGTGTCGGTACCGCCGGTCACGAGCGATAGGCCGGCCTCGAGCAGCGTCTCGCCGAGCACCTCGGCGTTGCGGCGGACGTTTGTCTGGTACTCGCGGAAGGCGTCGGTCATGGCGATGCGGAAGCAGGTCGCCTTGGCCGCGATCGTGTGCTCGAGCGGCCCGCCCTGCATCCCCGGCATCACCGCCGAGTCGACCGCCTTCGCGTACTCCTCGCGGCAGAGGATGAAGCCGGCGCGCGGGCCGGCGAGAGTCTTGTGCGTCGTCGAGGTCACGAAGTCGCAGTGCTCGACCGGATTCGGCTGCAGGCCGGCAGCGACCAGGCCTGCGAAGTGCGCCATGTCGCAGAGGAGGAGTGCACCGACCTCGTCCGCAATCGCGCGGAATCTGTGGGTTTCGACCGTGCGGGGATAGGCA
>Ga0187776_10000487_pt1 | contig 19079 bp, 19 predicted proteins | sample 0216_BV02_MP12_2_FD_132426 | JGI IMG/M metagenome (GOLD analysis project Ga0187776, IMG submission 132426) | Tropical peat soil microbial communities from peatlands in Department of Meta, Colombia - 0216_BV02_MP12_20_MG | ecosystem: Environmental > Terrestrial > Soil > Wetlands > Peat | place...
ATGTGGGTTGTCTTATCAAACTCTGTAAATAACGTTATCGAAAAGAGAAAAGTCGCAACGCTCGTTACGAGGGCGATCCATTTTGAAACCAATTCCCAGTCTCTCCTGTTCAGAAGAATGAGAACCGCTCCCAGAACAGGCAGGAATATAAGTGTAGTCAGAATCGGGAAGCCCAACTGATTCATGATTACCTGTTCCATCTTTCTCCTCTAAAAGTCATCCGTTATCTTAACAATAGAACCAGTGCGATTATGAAGACAGCACCGGCGGCCATAATGATCCCATAATGCTGCGAAAGACCGGTCTGGACTTTTCTCAGTTTCTCACTAAACTTGCCGATACCCCCCGGCACGCCATTCACGACGCCCTCGATGATCTTCGCGTCTGTAATGCCAACCAAGATCTTGCTGGCAACCCACAAAGTCGGCTTTATTAATATAAAGTTATAGAATTCATCGACATAATATTTGTGATAAAGAATCTTGTATATCAAGGAGAATAACTTTGCAATTCTTTCAGGCAGGTCCGTTTTCCTGAGATATAGGAATGCCGAGAGTCCCAGACCTATGAAAACCAAAGTTGTCGAGAGACCCATTACTCCCCATTCCTCCGCATGAGTAGCGTTGAACTCAGGAAGTCCGACCACCGGCTTTAAAAATTCGGCAAACTGTTCGCCGCCGCCCAGAAGAGGGGGAATACCGATCCACCCCGCGGCAACCGCGCCGGCCGCAAGAAACATCAAGGGTATGGTCATGACTTTCGGAGACTCGTGAATGTGATGCTCTCCATGCGTAGCCCCATATGCACCATGGTGCTCCTCATGTCCGCCCCGGTATTTACCGTGGAACGTCACAAAGATAAGCCTGAATGTGTAAAACGGCGTGAAGAACGCCCCCGCAAGAGCGAGGACCCACACAAATTTTCCTACGGATGACCCCGAAGCGTATGCGGACCAGATAATCTCATCCTTGCTGAAGAACCCGGACATTCCCGGGAATCCACCCGCACTCAATCCTGCTATCACAAAGACGGCATAGGTTATCGGCATATATTTCCTCAGCCCGCCCATTTCCTGGATATCATTTGTATGCACTGAGTGGATAACGCTTCCGGCAGCGAGGAAGAGGAGAGCCTTGAAGAACGCATGTGTGTAAAGATGGAAAATACCGGCGCCATACGCACCCACACCGCAGGCGAGAAACATGTACCCCAGGTGGCTGCATGTTGAATAGGCGATGATCCTTTTTATATCGTTCTGGGTTATGGCAATAGTCGCGGCAAAGAACATCGTGAGAGCGCCTATAACGGCAACTGCATTCATTGCCACCGGGGAGAGATTGAATATCGCATTACACCTGGCAACAAGAAATACACCGGCTGTAACCATCGTCGCGGCATGGATCAAGGCGCTGACGGGGGTCGGGCCTTCCATAGCATCCGGAAGCCAGACATGAAGAGGGATCTGGGCCGACTTACCGATCGCTCCGCAGAAAAGCAGGAGAGCGATTAAGGTTGGAAGATCTACATTCCACCCGAGGAAATTCACGGACTTGCCAACGATTTCCCCTACGTGAGCGAATACGGGAACATAATGGAGTGTTCCAAACGTCAGGAATACCATAAATACGCCGATGCCGAAGCCGAAGTCTCCGAACCTATTAACGATAAAAGCCTTCTTGCCGGCGTCAGCGGCGGATTTCTTGTTGAAATAATATCCGATAAGAAAATATGAACAGAGTCCTACCCCTTCCCAACCGAAGTACAGCTGGAGGAAGTTATTTCCCATGACCAGCATGAGCATGCAGAAAGTAAACAGACTAAGATAGGCAAAGAACCTGTAGTACCCGGTGTCTCCGTGCATATAGCCGATCGCGTAAATATGTATCAGGGTTGCGCAGGTCGTAACCACGAACAGCATCACGGCGGTCAGAGGATCAATAAGAAATCCGACAGAGGCATTGAACTTCCCCGACAGTATCCATGTATAGAGGTCTTCGTTTATCACCTTCCCTGCCATAACCTGCGGCAAGACCGATGTTACGGTTATTATCCATGAGCCCAGTACTCCGAGGACAGACGGCCAGTGTGCCTTCTCGCGCACAACCTCTTTCCCGATAAGGATATTGATTAGAAATGCCGCAAAAGGCAGGAAAGGTATCAGGAGATATAATTTCATATCTTGTCCTTGCAAGTCTGGGGTACCTTCTTATTGTTCTTCACCGGCTTCATCCCTTCATCTCGTGTATTTCATCCACATGTGCAGTGGCCTTGTTCCTGAATAAGGCTATGACTATTGCCAGACCGATGGCCGCTTCGGAAGCTGCAACGGCAATGACAAAGAAAGCAAGTATCTGTCCCCTCAGATCCTGTATGTAGTAGCTAAAGGATATCAGGCTGATATTCACCGCATTCAGCATAAGCTCTATAGACATAAACATGATTATGATGTTCTTCCTAGAGAGAAAGCCGAAGACTCCGATTGAGAACACGATCATACTGAGGACCATATACCAGCTCAACGGAACCATTGCTTAACTCTTGACCCTCCTTTTTGCAAGAACTATGGCGCCGACAATCGCCACGAGAAGTATGAGAGACGCTATTTCAAACGGATAGAGATAGTCGGTATAAAGGAGCATTCCCAGCGCCTTCGCGTTTGTCTCCTTCTTTATAAGGTCGATAGTGTAGATGCCCGGAGGCGCCGCCACGAAAGATTTGACCGACATTATGATAACCGCCAGAAGACCTGCGGCAAAAGTAAAGCCCGTCGGCCATGCACTTATAAATCTGTTTATTCTCATCTCCTCCCTAATATTCACGAGCAGAACGGCAAAGAGGAACAGTACCAGTATGCCTCCGGCATAGACAATCACCTGCATGGCAGCCATGAATTCTGCATTCAGGAAAAGATAGAGACTTGCGATGTGGAAAAACAGGAGAAGCATCCATAGAACGCTGTGGACAGGGTTCTTCATGGATATGACCAATATCGAAAGGATTACGATGGCACATCCGAAATATGCAAAGAATAACTGCTGAATCATTGCTTCTTCCCTCTAAATACCGCCTGGCCCGGCGGAGTCTCAAGATCTTCGGACATCGGCCTCCAGAATTTCCTGAAATAATCTTCACCCTTTTTGCCCGACATATATTTGTCCCAGTTCGACAACAACTTTTCCCGTGTCATGAGCAAATTCTCTTTCTTGTAATCGGAATATTCGTAATTCTCCGTCAACACCACCGCGCCGTACGGACACACTTCCACGCAGAAGCCGCAGTAAATGCATCTCAATAATTCTATTTCATACCTTGTAACTTTCCCGCCTTCTCTGATTACGTGAATGCATCTTGACGGACAGACCGATACACAAAGACCGCAGCCTGTGCATTTCGCCTGTCCCTGCGGATTTTTTGCCAGGGCGTGCTGTCCCCTGAACCCAGGTGCTATGGGACGCCTTTCCTTGGGGTACTGAATGGTGACGGCGTGCGAGAACATCCGCTTCAGCGTGAGCGCCATACCTTTGAATATTTCTATAAAGGTGAATCTTTTTACAATTTCCCTTACCGTCACCTAAAAAGCCTCCGACCTCATAATAAAAGCTTAATCAGCGCAGTCACTACAATGTTTGCCAGCGCTATCGGTATGAGTATCTTCCAGCCGATACCCATCAGCTGGTCATACCTGTATCTCGGAACGGTTGCCCTGATCCAGTAATAAAAGAAAATGAAAGCATAGACTTTTACGAGGAACCAAACTATCCCGGGTACTATCTTCAAAAATGGCAGAACCTTCAGTATGTACCAAGGCATTGTCCATCCGCCCAGGAAACATACTGTGGCGAGAGAGGCCATGATAAACATTGCAATATATTCACCAAGGAAAAAGAGCGCAAATCTGAAGCCGCTGTACTCGGTGAAATATCCCGCTACAAGTTCGCTCTCCGCCTCCGGAAGGTCAAAAGGTGTCCTGTTTGTCTCGGCAACAGCGGCGATGGTAAACACGACAAAGGCGACTATCTGGGGTATGGCATATACTCCAAATATGGAGGCCTGCTGCGCCTTCACGATATCCGTCAGATTCAGAGAGCCGGACAGGATCATCACGCCGACGAGGCTCAGCCCCATCGCTATTTCATAACTGATGACCTGAGCGGCAGACCTGAGTCCACCGATAAACGCATATTTGGAATTGGATGCCCATCCCGATATGAATATGCCGTAAACCCCCATGCCGGCTATCGCAAATATAAAGAGGAGACCTATATTGACGTTCGCGATAACAAAGCCGGACGTAAATGGAATGACCGAAAGATTCACCATGGACGCCGCCATGAAGATAACAGGTGCAAGGAAAAAGGCAACCTTGTCAGCTTGAGCCGGTATTACATCTTCCTTAAAGAAGAGTTTCACACCGTCAGCAATCGGCTGAAGCAGCCCGTGCGGACCAACCCTCATGGGCCCGAGCCTTACCTGCATATGTCCGATGACTTTGCGTTCAAAATATGTTGCATAAGCAACATGCAAGAGTCCGACTGCGAGGACAACCGCGATCTTTATAATTATGATGAGTACTTTGAGCCCGAAATCTACCGATGCATGAATCAAATCGGGTGTTATTATGTTTGTCACACTCATAAAATTATCTGTCACACTCTCCAAGAACTATATCGATGGTACCTATGACCGCAATGACGTCGGCAACCAAATGTCCAACCGCCAGCCTCGGGATGCAGCCGGCATGAATAAAAGACGGCGCCCGGACTCTCATCCTGTAAGGTTTCCCTGAGCCGTCGCTAACGAAATAAAACCCGAGTTCGCCCTTCGGCACCTCCGTAGCGACATAGATTTCTCCCTCGGGCACTTTCGGTCCTTTCTTCACAAATTCGAAATGCCTTACCATATATTCAGCCGCTTTTGTGATTTCTTCCGGTACGGGTGCAGAGGCCAGCTCCTTAAGCTGCTCCTCGGTCATCGCCTTTCCTCCGGGTACCACTTTTAATGCCTTGAACTTGCAGGTCACAAAGCAGTTGCCGCAGCGCAGACACATTTCCTGTTTGATAGTATGCGGCTTTTTCTTTTCGCCGAAGATGGCTGCCGCCGGACAGGCCCTTAAACACATACCACATCCTTTACAAACCTTTTCTTCTATCACATACGCCAGAGCCTCGGTAGGATGCGTAATAGGCATCATCTTGTCTTTCGGCTGCAGCATAAATTTCGGGGCATCGGCCATTATAGGGCCAGGTGGCAATTTTTCGATGCACTGCCTGATGATGTTGTTTGACTGTCTGAATTCAAGCATCCTACAGCGGTATCTGTCGTATGTGTCTCCTTCCGTTCCGATGGGTACGTCGAATTCAACTTTGTCGTAAGCGTCATAAGGCATATGTTTTCTTATGTCATATGGGACACCAGAACCCCTTAATGTAGGGCCTGTCATTCCCCAGTTTACCGCTTCCTCGGCAGAAATTACGCCGATGCCCTTGGTCCTCTCCAGCCATATCCTGTTCTGGTCAATCAGAGTCTCATATTCTAGAACCCGTGAAGGGAACTCCTCTGTAAACTTCCACAGACTGTCGAGGAATTCCTGCGGCACGTCGTTCCTCACACCACCTACCCTTGGATAGGTGACAGTAAGTCTTGCACCGCATATCATTTCATAGAGATCAAGTATCCACTCCCTCTCCCTGAAACAATAGAGGAATACAGTCATTGCACCTATATCAAGAGCGTGGGTCGCAAGCCAGAGCAAGTGGTTCGCTATTCTCGACATCTCCCCGACTATTGTTCTTATATACTTGGCCCTCTCCGGAACCTCTATTCCGAAGAGCTTCTCGACGGCAACGCAATAGCCGATATTGTTCGACATTGCAGAGACATAGTCCATCCTGTCGGTGAGTGGTAAAGCCTGGAAGTAGCTCAGACTTTCGCCAAGCTTCTCGATGCCCCTGTGGAGATAACCGACATGAGGCGTGACCTTGACGATTGTTTCACCGTCTATATCCAGCACGAGCCTGAGAACACCATGAGTGGCAGGGTGCTGAGGACCCATGTTGACATTGAGTTCCCGCGTCTCGAATATCTTCTCTGCTTCCTTCTGAATCATTCTATCCTTCCCACTCAAACTCTCTTAATTCTTTAGACCTCTTCAGGACCTCGGTAAATCCGGGCCAGTCATTTTCGGGCGCCGGTCCCGGCAAGGGATAATCCTTTCTCAACGGGCTGCCTTCCCAGTCTTCAGGCATCAGAATCCTTCTGGGGTCGGGATGACCTGTGAATACAATGCCGAACATGTCAAAACATTCCCTTTCGTGCCAGTTAGCACCGGCCCATATCGGAACGACTGAATTGATTTTTGGGTCGTTCTCAGGCACCTGCGCCCTGATACGGATCCTGTGGCGGTATCTCATTGAATAAAGGTTGTAGACGACCTCGAACCTTATATCTTTCTTCTTCTGATAATCGACGGCGGTCAGGTCCTGAAGGTGGTCAAGACTCAGAACAGGTTCATCATGAAGATACCTGCAGATCGGCACTATCTGATCCCTTTTTACTATTACGGAGACCTGGTCTCTGAATTCAGCAACATCAACAACCTGTTCGGGGAATTGCGCTTTTATTTTTTCAGCGATGTCTTTCGGGTTTAGTCCCGCGGGGTGTATTGAAATCCTTACTTCCGTTACCGCCACGGACTCCACCTCGCTCTTTCTTTCCTTATCTTTTCCTGTAGCAGCATCATGCCTTCGAGCAACGTTTCTGGTCTGGGAGGACAACCGGGCACATAAACATCCACAGGCAGGAAGGAATCACAGCCCTGAACCGTGCTGTACGTCCTGAAGACGCCGCCGGTGCATGCACAACTGCCCATTGCAACGACGTATCTTGGCTCAGGTACCTGATCATAAACCCTTCTCACCACAGGGGCCATCTTTTTTGTGACAGTCCCTGCAACTATTATGCAGTCGGATTGTCTCGGCGAGCCCCTGAATATGATGCCAAACCTGTCAAAGTCATAATGTGCAGCGCCCACCGCCATCATCTCTATCGCGCAGCAGGCCAGTCCGAATGTGGTAGGCCAGATAGAAGACAGTCTCCCCCAGTTGATGAGTTTGTCGAAAGAGGTGATGATTATATTCGGCGGCAATATCCTTGTATCTTCGTCAACCTGAATAAGCCCCATACTTGATGTGTCGATCAAATCTCTTTCCTCACTTTAGTCCCATTGAAATGCCTCTTTCTTCCAGGCATAAAGGTAACCGACTAAAAGGATCGCAATGAAGATAACCATCTCTATAAAGGCATAAATTCCTATTTTGTCGAAGACAATCGCCCACGGGTAAATGAATATGGCTTCAACGTCGAACACCACAAAAAGCATTGCGACTATATAAAACCTCACCGAAAATCTGTAACGTGGTTCGCCCGTCGGGGTCATACCCGATTCGTAAGGCATAAGCTTTTCGCGATACGGCTTCTTAAGTCTGAAGATGTAACCTATGAGGATGGCGCCCAAGCCGAAAGCCGTCGCGATTATAATGAAAATGAGGACCGGTAAATAGTCTGATGGTAAATAGGTTCCAGGCATAAGCGGTTATGTTATACTTAAAAGCGCTCGCTCTTGTCAAGAGAAAAAATTGACATCTATTTTTCAAAAAATGGTCGCAAAAAAATTCACGAAACATCTTCGATATACTTGATAGGAAGGAGATTGGAATGTTCAGGATCGTGAAGAAGCAAGAGCTTTCGGACATGGTAACCCTCTTTGAAATAGAGGCAAAGACTATCGCAAGAAAGGCAAAGGCCGGCAATTTTTTTGTGCTCAGAATCAACGAACAGGGAGAGAGGATACCTTTGACAATCGCAGATTTTGATACACTCCGGGGCACGATAACCACAGTATTTCAGAAGGTGGGAAAAACAACTCACCATCTTGGAATGTTAAACGAGGGTGATTATATATCCGATGTGATTGGTCCTCTCGGTGCACCTTCCCATATAGAGAATTTCGGGAAAATCGTCTGCGTGGGAGGCGGCGTAGGTATCGCACCTGTCTTCCCGATAGCACGTGCATTGAGGGAGGCGGGCAATAAGGTCATCTCTATCATAGGAGCAAGGTCAAAGGACCTCATCTTCTGGGAAGATAACATGCGGAGTGTGTCCGACGAATTGATAGTGGTGACGGACGACGGTTCTTACGGAAAGAAAGCGGTTGTGACGGTACCCCTGGATGAAATCCTGAGAGAGCAGAAGGACGTGGCCCGCGTGATTGCTATCGGACCCGCGATCATGATGAAGTTTGTCTGTGTCACTACGGAGAAGCACAATGTAAAAACAATTGTCAGTCTGAATTCGATCATGGTGGACGCAACAGGCATGTGCGGAGCCTGCAGGGTAGAAGTGGGAGGCGAGACAAAGTTTGCATGCGTTGACGGACCGGAATTCGACGGCCATAAGGTGGATTTTGCCCTGCTCATGTCAAGACAGCGGATGTATCCCGAGGAAGAGAAACTCTCTTTTGAGCGGTTCAAGAAAATCGCGGGGGTTCAATAATATGGAAGAGACCAAGCAGAAGAGCCGGGTGAAGATGTCGGAACAGGAACCTCTGACGAGGGCGAAGAATTTTATGGAGGTACCTTACGGGTACACCCCAGAAGAAGCTGTCAAGGAAGCATCGAGATGTCTCAGCTGTCTGCGTCCCAGATGCAGAAACGGCTGTCCGGTTTCGGTTGACATTCCTTCATTCATAAAGCTGATTAAAGAAGGGAAATTCATAGAGGCGGCATGGAAGATCAAGGAAGAAAACGCCCTGCCTGCTGTCTGCGGCAGGGTCTGTCCCCAGGAAACACAGTGCGAATCCCTTTGCATACTCGGCAAGAAAGGCGAGCAGATAGCAGTGGGTAATCTCGAGAAATTCGTCGCCGACTACGAGCGCGGGAAAGGAGAAGTGCGGGTCCCCGAGAAACCAAAACCCACCGGCAGAAAGGTTGCCGTTATAGGTTCCGGTCCCGGCGGTTTGACATGCGCGGCTGACCTTATAAAGTCCGGACATCAGGTAACACTGTTCGAGGCATTGCATAAACCGGGCGGGGTCTTGGTTTACGGAATACCGGAATTCAGGCTTCCGAAAGTCATAGTCGAAAAAGAGGTCGAATATATAAAAAGTCTGGGAGTCGAGGTGGTACTCAACGCCGTGATCGGGAATCTCTATTCGGTCGATGAACTGCTCGGTGAACACGGGTATGATGCCTGTTTCATCGCCACCGGCGCGGGATTGCCGGTGTTCCTTGGGATTCCGGGAGAGAATCTCAACGGAGTTTATTCCGCCAATGAGTTTCTCACACGCGCCAATCTGATGAAAGCCTATCTCTTCCCCGAATATGATACGCCGATAAAGAAAGGGAAAAGGGTTGCAGTATTCGGCGGCGGTAATGTTGCCATGGACTCTGCCAGAGTGGCATTGAGACTCGGCGCACAAAAAGTCTTTCTGATCTACAGACGTTCGGAGGAAGAGATGCCTGCTCGAAGGGCGGAACGAAGCCATGCCCACGAGGAGGGCGTCGAGTTCATCATGCTGACAAGCCCTGTCAGGCTTATTGATGACGGCAAAGGAAATGTCTGTGGTGTTGAGTGCCTGAAGATGGAACTGGGAGAGCCCGATCAATCCGGCAGGAGGAAACCCGTCCCCATAAAGGGTAGCGAATTTCAGATAGAGATAGACGTTGCGATACCCGCTATCGGGACAAGGTCAAATCCGCTTTTGACGAAAACGATGCCGGATTTGAGGCTGGACAGGAGAGGTTACATTGTCGCTGATCACGAAACCGGTATGACATCAAAAGAAGGAATATTCGCCGGAGGAGACATCATCACAGGTTCTGCGACGGTAATACTGGCGATGGGCGCCGGAAGAAAAGCGGCACAAGCAATTAATGAATACCTGAAATGGAAATTCTGGGATACACGCAAGTTTGTGACATAGGCTTCAGCAATTTCTTTTCTTTACCTTCTTTTTCCTGAACGGAAGAAACAGTAATGCGGCCGCTCCTATTCCAATGAGCGAGCGCACGACCGCACCCGAGATCTTTATCGCCTTTTCCAAGATCCTTCTGCCGGTCCCGGATTTCATAATGAATCAATAGTAGCATATCGCAGAAAGTGAATCATCTTATTTACCGACGGCAAAAAATTAAAATCAATTCTTAATAAATCATTCATTGCGAACATTTTTGTGGTATACTTGATCTATAAAAATCTATTTCTTAAATAAGGAGGAAACATGGCTACGGCAAAAAAAGTCAGGTGCTGTGCAAAGACCAAAGAAGGGAAGCAGTGCAAGAACGTTGCAGCCGGCAAATCGAAATTCTGCGTAACGCATAAGAAGAAATAGACCGGGACAGATATCCGTTCTGAACGTTTCCTCAAAGACGGATAGACTCAGAGAGCGCAGGTCACAGAATTAAGACAAGATAATTGAATTGACAGATAAGAGAGCAAAAGGCCTGTCAGGGAGGGGAGGTTTTTGCTCTTACAAATTCCATCAGAAAAGACTTAAGATCATCGATCTTATTCACCTGCGTGAGATGTCCGACAATCCGCTCTATATAGTTCCTCTCTGAAAGCATCCTGAATGATGGCATAAAATTTAGGTCAAATACCCAGGACAGTTGCAGCAGTTTAAAATCATTCAATGTCTTTACCTTCGACAAAGATACAATATTTTTATCATAAAGACTTGCAAGCGCATCCTCTGAATAAGTGGGGGTATCCGGGAGTCCCAGGGAGACTGCAGACGCTTTGTTCTCATCCGGACCTTCATAGAAATCCAGGAATACGCCCCATATATCGAGCTTGTCCGCATCCCGTATGAGTCTGATAAAAAAGACTTTGTCTTCTCCCGCGCTTTTCGGCACCGAGAAGGCGTTATGGAATCTAACCGCCTGAATGATTATTTCCTGCTCTTCCTTAGGAAGATTATTGAGAACTTTTTGTTCGATTAGTGTCTGAGATCCAAGGATACCATGATTGACTGAAATACTGTCTCTGAACGTCCTATATTTTGCATACTGCGGAAATCTTCCCACGTCATGAAAAAGAGCTACCGCCTCAGCTAAGGTCAGCTGTTTCTCATCGAGCAACAATCCTTTTGATATGTCCCTTATGTTTTCGCACACACGATAAGTATGCTCTTCTTTGAGTTTGATATTCTTCTGGTCTTCCGCATCTGATGAATAGAAAGACCTGCAGTAATCAGCGAACCATTTCTTCAAAGAAATCAGATCGGTATGTCTCATTGGATCTTTTTCATTATAACCCAGGCTCAAAAGAGAGTTCGTTATGGATAATCCGTGGAGATAGTTTTTGAATAATTCCGGATTCTATGTTTATATACTCAAGCTATTATTATGAACACGAAAAAAATATATACACTCGGAACCGGGAGAAGAAGCGAGGAAGACTTTATAGAAATTCTCTTCTCCTACAATATCCAGGCATTGATAGATGTCCGCAGTCTGCCCAGAAGCAAACTCCCGATATTCAGAAAGGAAAACCTTGAGAACCTCCTGAGGCGCGAGGGTATTGAGTACCATTTCCTGGGAAAAGAACTCGGGGGATTCAGGAAGGGAGGCTATACCGCCTATATTATCACCGAGGATTTCGCGAAGGGGATTGACCTGGTCGAATCTATCGCTGAGGCGAGAACCTCTGTCATAGTTTGTGCGGAACGGTTCCCGTGGAAGTGCCACAGAAAATGGATTTCAAGAGAATTGCATAAGAGGGGATGGGAGGTTGACCATATTATAGAGAAGGGGAAACTGTGGATACCTAAGTAAGGCAGGGATTATTTTCTGTTGCTTCATCAGCCGGACAATTGCAGGTAAAAAATCAATCCATCAATATATTATACTGTCAAGGAGTGAACGGCACTTATCACCTTTCACAAATTCTGCTAGAGAAATTGAGTTTATTGGTGGACATATCAAATAACCCTGTGCCCCTCTACATCCGTATGCTCGTAATAACGATAACTGTTTCTTTGTCTCAACACCTTCAGCGATAACATTTAAATGAAAATTCTTTGCAATATCAATAATTGTTTTCGTGATGGACTGATCGTCAGGATTCGTTGCAAGATCCTGTATGAAAGACCGGTCAATCTTCAGAGTAGACAAAGGGAAACGTTTCAGATAATTCAACGACGAATGTCCCGTGCCAAAATCATCAAGAGATATTTGGATTCCCATATCTCTTAACGAATTCAATTTTTTGACGGTATCTTCGGAGTCTTTCATTATAGTGCCCTCGGTAAGTTCCAATTGAAGACAACCGGGATTCAACCCTGTTTCCTGCAATATCTCGGATATCCTTTCCGTAAAATCATGTTGCCTGAACTGTATGCTTGATACGTTAGTCGTCATACACATTGGTTTAATGCCGATTTTCTGCCAGGCCACGGCCTGCGAACATGCCGCGCGAAGTATCCACTCTCCGATGGGAATGATCAGCCCTGTTTCTTCAGCCAAAGGAATAAAATCACTCGGCTTGACCAGTATCAGGTCTGGTTGCAGCCAGCGTATCAAGGCTTCTACACCGATCAGTCCGCCACTCGATATATCAATTTGCGGTTGATAAAACAACATAAATTCATTATGATCTATTGCCTTCCGCAATTTGTTTTCTACGGTGAGCCGCTCTAATGAATAAACATTGAGCGATTCAGAATAATACTGATAATTATTTCTCCCCTGATTTTTCGCCTGATACATCGCCACGTCAGCATTCTTGATCAAAGTATCGATATCCTTGCCGTCAAAAGGATACAGGGCTATGCCGATGCTGACAGTGACGAATATTTCGTGGGGTCCCAAAATAAAAGGTTTTGACAGCATCTCAAGCACCCGGTTGCAGACTTTGGCTGGATCTTGAATGTTGTCGACTTCGGCAAGGAGTGCGGCGAATTCATCTCCGCCAAGACGGGCAAGAAAAACATCCGATTCCGCCGCAGACAAGCGGGAGACACTGTCTGTCTGACGAACGCATTTCGACAGTCTGTCAGCAAAGCCTTGCAATAACTGGTCTCCCGCGCTATGTCCGATCGTATCATTTATGTTCTTGAAGTTATCCAGATCGAGCAATACAATTGCCATTAGACGGTTCTTGCGTTGGGCATTTGCTATCGCCATTTCGAGACGATCTTTCAACAAGTATCTGTTCGCCAGGTTCGTTAAAGTATCATGATATGAAAGATAGTGGATTTGTTTTTCCTTATTCTTATGCTCTGAAATATTCTGCAAGATCATGACCACCTTGTTGTCTCCGCTGGCAACAAATTTTGCTTGATAGTGGTTCTTATGAGTATTTATTGAGAGCTGACAATCCAGGATTCCTAAATTAGTCGTCTCAAAAGTCTTCTCTATGAGATTCATGACAGGTTGTGACAGCTCAGCCGGCATTATATCATGTATGCTTTTCCCGATTATTTCATCGGAAGACGTAAATAAGTCGCCTTCCTTCTGCCCGCTGAACTCCAGAACTATGCCGCTCTTGTCGATTTGAAACATCATGTCCGGTATATAACTCAAAGCTGTAGTTTCTATCCTGCCGTTGTTAACCCCTTCAGGGGCTGCCTCTAAACCTTCATTTTTCATAATTGACATAGATTTTCAGACGCTTATCCCGAGAGCGCTAAATGTATGGAGCGAATAAAATTTTCTACCAAGAAAGGATTGAATAGCCCTTCGTCCCTTGTTTTCATTGTTACAAGCACTTCCTTAAGGTCTAAGGCTTTCTTATTAAGCGTTGTACTTCGTAGAGTATCGAAAGCATCAGAAATTGCTGTCATCTGACTGCAAATATGCTGTTTGATATTCCTCGATTTCAGGTTTGGATATCCGTGGCCGTCGTACCTGATGTGGTGTTCAAACGCTACTATAGGTGCGAGGTGCGTGAGGCCTTTTATCTTGGCGAGATATTGTGCACCGTACAAAGGATGAAGCTCCTTTATCGCTCTTTCTTTTCTTTCCTGAGAGACTTCTTTTTCGAGTATTCTTCGCGGGATGAATGATTTTCCGACGTCATGAAGGAGAGCAGCAAGCCCGATATCACCATGAAACTCTTCTTTGATCCCGATGGACTGGGCTTGAAATATGGTAAGCACTGCAACATTTGTCGCATGAGTATCATCCTGTCTTGCAAAAGATTGAGCAGGCCTTAAGAGTTTAAGTACGTTAGCCTCTTTTTTTAACATCAGAATAAACTGCCCGACTATTTCTTCAAAACCTGCAAGATGAAGCTGCTTAAAAGGCGAGATCTTGCTATATTCATCCTTGGCTTTTTCAATCTGTTCTGCGGTAAAAGCTGATATGCTCTTTTTTTGAATATCTGAAGCGCTGCCACTTAAAGACTTAACGCTGTGCGGACTGTGAAGCCCTCCGACATGCACATCAACAATACCCACTTTCATATGGGCAGATGACTTCAATCCTTTTTCTGTTGTTGAAATATCAGCAACAAGGTTTCCTAATTCTGCAGCGGTAAGACCTTTTGAAAAATTAATATGGGAAATTCCTTTTCTTTTCAGCTTCTTTATAAGATTTTGTCCCTGAAGTCCTGTCTCCGCCACTGAGTTTTTGTTAATAACAAGATCGTTCTCGATTATCATCATTTCAAAATTGCCCGAGCTTTTCAAAATTTCATTGAGTATCGAAAAAGCTTTCTGGATTAACCCATCCACGGATGCATGATTTCTTGAATAAAGGATGCAATTCGAAACGGCAGACATGAATATCGATATAAATCCTGTCACGTTTTCCATCTATTGTTTTATCCCCTTGCGCAGCAATAACGATTCCTCTCTTATAACTTCGTTCTTCGAATCTGAGCCGGCTTCCAACAAATCTCTAATCAATTCAGCGGGATAGTTTTTAAGTGTCTTGTATATCTCTTCTTTCAGTTGGTCCAGCATTTTTTTGGAAAAGATACTCTTCTTTGAAAGCAATGTTTGCAATGCGTCAAGCGCCCTTGGGTCAGCGATATCTCCGAGGGCCCTTACGATCGGTATTTTCTTAAGAATGTCGGCTCCTGTCATCTCCTGTTTATTCAGCTGTTGAATCAGATCGTCCACAATCTCCTTTATTTTGAAAGAACCTGAGAGTGTAAGGGCCTGCTGGAATAATTCTTCTGAGTCGGAAGCTAAGTGTTCCCGTACAGTTTCTATAGCATAGCCGTCTTTGACGTTAAGTAGACATTTCAAAGCCGTCAGAGCCACTTTAGGATTCTCGTCGCGGCAGCATGGCCTTATATATTCACTAACCTCATGGACATCCAAATCACTGAGGATATAAAGCATGTTTCTTTTTACAAACCATCTCTCATCATTCAGTCTCTTTACTGCTTCGGGTATTATCTTATTCCTGAATTTTTTCAACAGATCCATGAGGAATCGCCTTATTATTGTAGACTCTTCTTCGATAAGAGCGTCGATTAAATACGGTATGATTGCCTTATCATAATATTCGCATACCATCCAGGCCTCCTTCCTCATTTGCCTTCCCAGAAGCTTTAATGAATCGATAAGCTGTAGCATGAAATCGGGAGAGCAAAAATACTGAAGGGCCTTTGAATTGATATCAGAGAATCTGTGTAAGGCTTTATTTACTTTAAGAACTCTTAATATATCCAGAATCTGTCCATATTCTCCGATCCACAGAAGCTGCTTGGCCTGGTCTTTAACCATATCTGCGAACAGTGCATATTCCTCTTCTGAAGGTATTTCGGAGGACATAAGCTCAAGAGTAATCTGGTTAAATCTTTTTTCTATAAGATCTTCGTTGAACTCATTATCAAACTCTATCAGCTGTGAAGTCTTTAAATCGGTGGCGTCGAACCCCACAAGATTCTGAATCTCCTGCAGATCGCCACTCGCGTCTGATGTCTGACTGTTTTCATCTTCATCGTCACCGCTAAAAAACTCGGCAAGATTGGAGGGGAGGAGTTCTTCATCCTCCGTCAGATCTTCTTCAAGATAGATGGTTTCACAAGCATCCTCAGCGTCATATGATAATTTATCAATGAGATTTCTGAGGGCTGGCGGTACTGTGATCCTTTGTCTATTGACGGTCTCAAGGAACTCCTCAATCTCTTCAACCGACATCCTCTTCAATGACCGGTACGTTGAGGCGGTGTCTTCCGAGAAGGTCCTGACCGCCGAGGAGAGAAACCTGTTTTTCAGATCGGGTCTAAGATCATCTATAAAATCCAGCAATCTCTTCAGATCCTTGCTTGAGAATATGCTTTCTGAAGAGCTTCTCATATAAGCGGTAATAACCTTTTCATAGGCTTCCTCTTTAAGAGGTTGGTCTGAAGCCTTGTTTAGGATACCTGCAAGTATTTCGGGGGGTATTTCTCTGACTTCGGCGGAAACTTCCTGGCCCTGAAGTGTGCCTTCGACTAAGCCATAAATATACCGTTCCCATATGGGAACTCTTTCAGTTTGCTTAATAGGCTTGACATCTCCAGTTGCGAATTTCTTATAATCAACGAAACTTATATCCATATGATGCAAATTGTGTTTCTGGACGGTCTGCTTCAGATTGTTAACCGCAAAATCATCTGCCTTTTCGGTTATGAACTTGTGAAACCTGTACAATTCATCCTTAGTGATGCCTTTTTTCAGAGTTACATAGGCGATCTGCATGCGGCTGAGGGTGAGGGCGAAGTCCCTGAAGACCGGATTTTTTTTGTCAAGATGATATTTATCTATAATTATTGTGTCTTTCGCAACCGCAAGTGTAATATGAGATCTGATCTCAAAGAGTTGTTCCAGGAATTTAAATGCATTACTTAACGAACTTTCAACAGAGGGGTGATTTCTGGGGTAGATTGCCACGTTGCGGCGCGAAATATTCAGCTCGATTATCGCATAGCTCAAGAGCCTGGCGTCAAGTGGGATTTCATCTCTCTTATCATTCTTCATAAATCAGTATCCACCGGTAGATTCAAAATGGTTCAAATCTTCAATTGCTGGGCCTCATTGATGAAAACCCTGTTCTTCCCTCCGGATTTTGCTCTATATAACGAAATATCTGCCTGCTGGATGACTTTGTTTATTGAGTCTCCATCCTGTGGAAAACTTGAGATTCCCCCGCTTATTGAGACAAACCCGAGCGGCTGTTTTTCCCTGTGCTGGAAGGGATGTTGTGAAATTTTTTCTCTAAGGCGCTCTGCGTATATAACGGCTTCTTCTTTGGATATCTCGGGAAGCATGACAATGAACTCCTCACCACCGTATCTAGCTACCGTGGAATTCTTTCTGCTCGATTCGCGTATCAGCTGGCCCAGTTCAATGAGCAGTTTGTCGCCTGCGTTATGGCCGTTTGTATCGTTATAATGTTTAAAATTATCTATATCAAAAAGAAAAAAGGATATTATCGTTCCCTCGCGAAGCGACCTCTCCATTTGATGTTGCGCCATATTAAAGAAATAGTTGCGGTTATTCAATCCCGTCAGTGAGTCCGTATTCGCCCAGTGTTGCGCTTCTTTCAGCATCATTTGGTTCAAGAGCGCCACGCCGGCAATATCTGCAATCATCTTCAAGAAATCAGTCTCGTTGCCTACATAGTCTTCTATTTCCCCAATGCCAATCACGCCAAGGAGTCTTTCCTTAAAGATGATGGGGACCGCCATTGAAAGTTCTGATTTCGAATCCTTATCGGTTAATTGTGCAGGATGGAGTTTCCTGAAATGCTCTCTTGTGATTATAAAACGGTGTTCAGCAGCAACTCCTATGAGATCTTCCCCCAAGGCATATACAGCCTGTTCCTGCTGGTTTTTATTGTCTGTCCCCTGTCTCTTAAGAAGCTTATCCGAAGCGTCAAGTAGATAGAGCTCAACTTTGTCAGTTACTACTATATTATTCACCAACTCGATAACGGACAGCACGATTTCTTGTAATTTCAAGGTTGAATTCAAACGCTGGATAATAGAAGGGACCCTCAGCACGAAAGAAAGGTAGCGACTATTGAGTTCGCTTAATTTATTTATCTTAGCACCAAGATTCTTGATCTGCCGATCTCTGTCAACTATTTCCCTTAGGGACAGTCTATGCTGGTCATCGATCAATTCCCGCTGTTTTGAAGATCGAAGCATGAAAAACAGGCCACTTATAAAAGCCCCTGTGGCTATCCCTATCAACACATAAGTCACCATGATATATTCCCGTCTATATTATTTAATCTGAACCATCACAAATCAATCCTACGCGCGTAGGGGGCAAAGATTTTCTTAGAGATTCCCGCGGTTCAGAAAGGAAGAATTCTTGTTGTCTGTTGCCACCCACTCCGTCCGATCCCGGAATTCTTGGTTTCAGGATTTTGTTACAATGTTCTGACTGAAAATTGACATAAGAAACTTATTTTGCTATAGCTATAAAGTTAATGGTGGGTTATTAATATGTTTAAAATTCTTCTAGCGCTTAAAAGCCAATCTCACGCCGTTATGCCTTTAATTCTCCCTTACAAAGTCGATACGTTGAAGGAAGGTGAGTCTCTGCTCGAGGTAATAGCAAGGAAAGATTACGATCTTATTCTCCTCGAAGATGAGCTTGATATTGTATCCCAGATCAAGAGCATCGATCCGCGTGTGGAAGTGATTCTTTTCGGAGGCAGAGAAGAAGATATGTTCGAATTTATAAAACAAGGCGCCTATGCGTATTTTTCGTCGCCTGTCGAAGTTGAGAGGTTGAAGGAAACCATTGACAGCGTGGCGGACATGGTGGCTCTCAGGCAGGAAAACGCCAAATTGGAAAGGCGGCTGAGTACAAATTACACTTTTTTCGATGGCGTGGTTGGCAGAAATCCACAAATGCTCGATATATTCACTCTCCTGAAACGCATAGCGCCATATTATAAAACTGTTACCGTCACCGGAGAGACGGGTACGGGCAAAGAAGTCATCGCGAAGGCGCTCCATTCCCTCAGTCCGGCGTCAAAGGAGCCCTTTGTTGTATGTGACTGCGGAGCAATTGTGGAGAATCTCCTGGAATCGGAGCTCTTTGGTCATAAAAAGGGCTCTTTTACGGGTGC